>Ga0310839_100103_pt1 | contig 99540 bp, 87 predicted proteins | sample SM_ome_7_FD_201305 | JGI IMG/M metagenome (GOLD analysis project Ga0310839, IMG submission 201305) | Sorghum-adapted microbial communities enriched on stacked mutant (SM) sorghum from Joint BioEnergy Institute, Emeryville, California... ...
TTCACTCGGCCTGCGACTACCGTCCACCCGCCGAGCACGAAGCCGCCTACTATGCTCAGCACAACACCCCGGTCGCCCCGGCCGGAGTGCAATAATCCAAGCCTCCAAGATCACCGGGGCGGTTCATCACGTTTCTGGGCCGGCACCTGCGTTTCTCACCCGCGGACCTGGCCGCGATCGTCGCTAGCCACACCCAAGCCGCCGGAACCGGACGACGGCGCCGCCGGCAAACCCGCACTCGTGAGCCGGACTTGATTCCCGCGCCACATTGGAGCGTGCATGCACCCGTCGGTGGTGACCACAACCGTGTGGATGGGAGCAGCGCATGGCGTGGGTAGAGCAGCGTGGGGGTCTGTTTCGGGTGCGGCTGCGGCTGCCGGACGGCGCCGTGGTTACCGACTCCACCTGGCGGGACCGGTCGGCGGCGCAGATCCGCGTCAAGGAGATCGACGTCGAGTTGGCCAAGGACACGTTCCTGGACCCGCGGGATGGGAGGATTCCGCTGGCGGAGTGGGTGGCGATGTGGGAGCAGACCCACCAGGCCGGACCAGCGACCCGGGCGGCCTACCGCAGCCACCTGCGCCTGCACATTCTGCCCCGGTTGGGTCATCTGCCGCTGACCGCGATCCGCCGCCAGCACATCAAAGCCCTCGCCATCGCCCTGAGCACCAGACTGTCACCGCGGTCGGTCGCCGACGTCATCATGGTGCTGTCCCTGGTGCTTCGGGAGGCGGTTGAGGATCGGCGTATTCCGTTCAATCCCGCCCACGGGCTCAAGGTCACCGTCGGACGCCGGCCGGAACGTCCGCACGCCACACCGGCCCAGGTCGCTGTCAACGGACGTCGAAAATTGACCCCTGTGGTTCCGGGAAAATTGACCCCCGGGTTGGTCAGTCGCGTGCGGCGCGGTTCTCCTTGGCCAGGAGTTCCCGGCGTTGCCGGGTGCGGTAGGAGTCGCCGGTAAGGGTGAGGACCTCGGCGTGGTGGACCAGCCGGTCGATCATCGCGGCGGCGACGACGTCATCGGAGAACGTCTCGCCCCAGCGGCCGAAGGGCAGGTTCGAGGTGACCATGATCGAGCCTTGTTCGTAGCGTGAGGCGACGAGCTGGAAGAACAGGTTGGCCGCGTCCTGGTCGAACGGGATGTAGCCCACCTCGTCGACGATGATCAGCTTGTAGCGGCGGATCTTCTTCAGTTCGGCCTGTAGTTGGCCGGCGTGGTGGGCGGCGGACAGGCGGGCGATCCAGTTGCTGGCCGTGTCGAACAGCACTGAGTAGCCGGCTTGGCAGGCCTTGACGCCGAGCCCGATAGCCAGGTGGGTCTTGCCGATGCCCGGCGGGCCCAGCAGGATCACGTTCTCGGCCTTGGCCACGAAGGTGGTGGTGGCCAGGTGCGCCAGCACGTCGCGGCGCAGCGAGGGCAAGTGGTCGAGGTTGAAGTCCTCCAGGGTTTTCACCGCCGGGAAGTGGGCGGTCCGGATACGCATGCTGGTGCCCTTGGACTCCCGGTCGGCGACCTGGCGTTGCAGCAGTGCGGCGAGGTATTCCTCGTGCGACCAGTTCTCGTCGCGGGCCTGGGCGGCCAGCTCTTCCCAGAACGCGCCGATGGTGGGGGTCTTGAGCACCCGGGTGAGGTAGGCGATCAGCGACGGCAGGCCATCCTTCGGTGTCGTGGCCTGGGGTTTCGCCTTCGTGGTTGTGGTCACGTGTTACTCGCTTTCGTGACGGGTGTGGATGGGTTGAAGTCGACGCCGAACAGGGCGTCGTAGTCCGGCAGGGCCCGCAGCATCACGGCGCGGCCGTCGGCGTGGTAGCGGGTGGCTGCCTGGCGTCGTTGCCGGTCCTCGGCCAGGGCTTGGCGCATCTGGGCGGCGGTGGCGGCGTGGGCTGGGTCGGTGACCACGCCGTGCTTGGCCCACGAGCGAATGTGGCGGGCGACGAGCTGCCCGTCACAGACCACCGTCACCTCGTGCAGGGTGGCGGTGACGTCGACGAACCGGCCGATGCACCGGGGGTCGACTGAGTAGTCCACGGTGTCCACGCGCACGTGGTAGTCGCGGCCCAGCCGGACGCGGTGGTTCAGGCCGACCTGTGGAGCGACCGGTGGCAGCGGCAGCATCGCCTGGTAGTCGACGTCCAGCAGGTCCACGGGGCGGCCCTGGATCGAGCGCACTGTGCGGGTGTTGGCCTTCTGAAGCCATTCGGTCAACTGCTCGTTGAAGTCCACCGGCGAGGCGAACGTCCGGCCGGGCAGGAACGAGGTCTCCAGGAACCCGTTGTGACGCTCGACCATCCCCTTGAACTCCGGGTCCCTCGGCGGGGCCAGCTTGATCTGCGTGGCCAGGGTGCCGGCGAACGCCGCCGCCGGCATGCTGACCCGCCCGCCACCGCCGATCGCGGACTCCCGGTCCCACAGCAACGTCGTGGTCACCCGGCCAATCCCGCAGATCAGCGCCCACATCCCGGACAGAATGTCGCCGGCCTGCCGGGACGGAATCATCATCGCGGTCATGAACCGGGAGAAGGCCAGGGTCATCACCAGCACCGGCAGCATCCGCTGCTGGCCCACCGCGACCGGGATCCGCGGCGCCGGGAACCACAGGTCACACTGGGTCAGCTGGCCCGGCTGGTACGTCACCCGGTCCACCGGGTCGATGCCCACATACTCCGGGCGGATACGGGCCAACAGCTTCTTCAACGGCCCTTCCGAGTACGGCCAGCCGATCCGCCGCGCGATCACCGGCGTGGGCATCTTCGGCCACTCCCGCAGCAGCGCACGGACCTGCGGCTCGTACGCATCGGCCACCGACCCCCGCCGCGCCCGCTGATACTTCGGCGGCCGGTCCGAAGCCAACGCGGCCCGCACCGTATTGCGAGCCACTCCCAACCGCCTGGCGATCTCCTTGATGGGCACGCCCTCTGCTCGGTGCAGACGGCGAATCTCCGCCCAGTCCTCCACCTTCAGCACCCTCCAAGACTTAGGAGGGGGTCAATTTTCGGAGTACCTCAGGGGGTCAGTTTTCACGGTCCGGCGACAGTCGCCGAGATCGCCGCCCGCATCCACCGCCGGGTCGATCGGGTGCTGGTGCTCACCGCGGCCTACACCGGCATGCGCTGGGACGAACTGGCCGGCCTGCAGCGGGACAATGTGGATCTCGACCACGCCGACATCTACGTCCACCCGGAGGTTGGTGCGCTGCACGAGGTCGGGGGTCGGCTGTTCCTCGGCCCACCGAAGACCGCAGACTCGGCACGCCACGTCCGCCTACCGGCCTTTTCTCGTCGACCTGATCGGGGAGATCCTCACCTCACACGACCATCCGACCGTGTTTCCCGGTTCCCGGGGTGGGTGGCAACGCCGCTCCAACTTCGCCCGCCGTACCTGGAACCCCGCCGTCAACGGCCACCCCGACCGCGGCCTGCCCCCGGTCATCGCCGGCATGCACTTCCACGACCTGCGCCACACGCACAAGACGTGGCTGATCGAAGACGGCATCCCCGAAATCGCCCAAGCCCGCCGGCTGGGCCACCGGCTGCCCGGGGTGCGGGGCATCTACAGCCATGTCACCCCCGTCATGGAGCAAGCCATCGCCGACGCCCTGCAACACCGTTGGCAGGCAACGAACCGACCAACGTCGAGCACGGCACCTCAACGCCACGACGTCGACCACCGGGGCCTGGCCGCATGACCACCGGCCACAACCAACCTCGACCGGTCACTCCCTAGTGATGCTCGCGGGCAACAACGAGGCGGGCCGGCGTACAACGCCGGCCCGCCTGCATCTCTACAGGGCCAGGGGGCAGGTCACACGATTTGTGCGCGTGTGGATCTTGTGCTCCCAACTTGCTCCCAATGTCAGGAGCAACAAGCGAATAGCCCCTTACCAGCATCTCTGGTAAAGGGCGTTCTAGCTGCGGAAATAGGCTGTGGGCGATACTGGGATCGAACCAGTGACCTCTTCGGTGTGAACGAAGCGCTCTCCCGCTGAGCTAATCGCCCGTAACGGGCGTTCACTATACCGGATTCCCGGCGCGATCATCTACCTCAGTGGGTCGTGATGTATCGCCAGAAATCGGCCCAAAGGTCTATCCCGAAGCTGTACTTGAGGGAGAGCATCGCCACAATCCCGACGAAGGCGATGCCCATCGCCCCGAGCAGCATCCGGATCGGCAAGGGCTGGACGCCGATCCAGCGCAGCCAGCGGGTGAGCTGCTGGCGGGTGAAGCGCAGCAGGTGGCGGGCCCAGACGAACTCGATCGCCCAGATGCTGAGACCCAGCAGCACCAAGGCCCAGCCGGGACCGGGTAACGGGATCAGGACGATACCCACCACGAGCACGGTGGCGCCGAGGAGTGCCACGCTCACCCGCAGTGCGAGGCGTCCCGTCGGGTTAGCCCGAATCATCCGGTATGCGGTCCGGGCCACATCCCGCCACCGTTCCCAGCGCCTACGTGCCGGTTCGACCGTGCTGACCGCGCTGTGCGGCTCGCCGGCCATTTTCACCCCCTGCCCCGTCACTCCCGCAGACGACTGGACGTTACCGGAGTGAGTCGACCTCCGAAGAACACCTGACGTCAGCCGACCGGTGAGCGGCTCAAAAAATGGACAGAAGTATCTAAAGGTGCAGTCCTAACTGGCCTGTCGATCTGTCATCCCACTACTGGGTGAGATCAGTGTATGGCGGAGCGTGAGGGGCAGTATCACCTGAGTATGGGAAAGGCGGGGTGTCCGATGCCCCGCTTGGGGCGCCGGGGGGAGTACGTCATGAGTGCCATTCGTCCGACGACCGTCGAGGTCGAGACGTCGCTGCGGTTGATCGCGCCGGACGCCACCGCGCTTCCGGTACGCGCCAGTCTCCGCTACGACCCGGCCGACCCGTACGCCGTGCACGTCCTCTTCCACGCCGAGGCCACGGGGGGCGAGGCGGTCAGCTGGTCCTTCGCGCGGGAGCTGCTGGTGACCGGGCTCGACGAGCCGGCCGGCATCGGGGATGTCCGGGTGTGGCCGTGGACGACTCCGCGGGGGGACTTCATCGCCCTGGCCCTGTCCTCGCCGGACGGCAACGCGCTGTTCGAGGTGCCGCGCAGCGTCCTGGTGCGCTTCCTCCGCCGCACGTACGTCGTCGTGCCGCGCGGCCGCGAGGCCGAGCACCTCGACGTCGACACGGCGGTCAACCGGCTGCTCGCGGGGCGGTAGCCGCAGCCTCCGTCGGGGGTGTCGGCGACCCCGACGCCCCCGCACCCTGGCCGGACTGCTCCGCCTTCGAGGGAACCGGCGCCGCGAGGATCGCGGTGCCGTACGCGCAGATCTCGGTCCAGAACTCGGTGAGCACGCGGTGGTCGAAGCGCATCCCGATGATCGCGTTGGCGCCCCGCTTCTTCGCCTCCTCGATCATGGCATCGATGGCCTGCTGGCGCCAGTTCGTCATCACCTTGACCCGCCGCGGGTTCACCCCGCCGTCGAGAGCCTTCAGGCCTTCGGAGAACGGGTTCTGCGTCCGCACGACGACCCCCATGACGTAGCCGTACACCTGGCAGATCTCGTACCCGGGCAGGTCGTCGGTGGTCACGACCACGCACCACTCCGGCGCTCCCGACCGTGACCGGTGGATGCCCATGCCCGCCGTTCTCCCGCCGTCGAACCCCAGGCCGGCGGCGCGGACGGTGGGCGCGCCGCGGCCGTTCCTGGGACAGATCTACCCAACGACATCAAGGGCAAAACGCAATAAACAACGTTGTTTACGCGAAAGGGCGAAAGGGCAATAACCGCCCATGTACGAGGTCGAGCAACTCGTCGGGGCTGAATGGCGACCCGGCGGCGGCGACGAGATCATCGTGCGGGACCCCGCTGACGACACACCCGTGAGCCGTGTCCGCGCCACGACCAGCGACGACGTCACGACGGCCGTGGAGACGGCCCGCGCGGCCGCCGCCGACTGGGCGCGTACCCCTGCCGCACAACGCGCCGCGGCGCTGGCCGCCACCGCCGACGCGCTCGCGGCCGAGGCCGAGCAGTTCGCCCTGCTGACCAGCCGCGAGATGGGCCGGCCCGTCGCCCAGGCCCGAGGCGGCGTGCACGCAGCCGTCGCGACCCTGCGCCAGTACGCCGAACTGGGTCCGCTGCACCGCGGCCGGTCCCTCGCCGGCGACCTGGACGCCACCGACCTCATGGTCCACGAGCCGCTCGGCGTCGTCGGCGTGATCACCCCCTGGAACGATCCGACCGCGGTGAGCGCCGGGCTGCTCGGGGCTGCCCTGGTCACCGGCAACGCCGTCATCTACAAGCCCAGCGAGCGCACCCCGGCCACCGGCTGGCGGCTCGCCCAGCTGTTCGCCGCCCACCTGCCCGCTGGCGTGTTCTCGATGCTGTGCGGCGACGGGCGCGTCGGGGCCGACCTCGCCGGGCGCGAGATCGACGCGGTCGCGCACGTGGGATCCACCGCGGCCGGCCGCCGGATCGCGCAGGCGTGCGTCCGCACCGGGGCGAAGGCCATCCTGGAGAACGGCGGCAGCGACCCCCTGCTGGTCGACGCCGACGTGGACCCGACCTGGGCCGCCGGGCAGGCCGCGCTCGGCGCGTTCGCCAACGCCGGCCAGTTGTGCGTGTCGGTCGAGCGCGTCTACGTCTCCGAGACGATCGCCGAGCCGTTCGTGTCCGCCCTGGTCGATCTCGCCCGCGCCCTGCGGCCGGGTCCGGGCACCGACGCGGAGACCGAGATCGGCCCGCTCGTCGACCGGCGTCACCGGGACCTGGTACACGCGCATGTGACGGCGGCCGTCGAGGCCGGTGCGCGCGTCATGTGCGGCGGCCGGATCCCCGACGGCCCGGGCGCCTTCTACCCGCCGACCGTGCTCACCGGGTGCACCGACGACATGGCGGTCGTGCGGGAGGAGACGTTCGGTCCGGTGGCCCCGGTCCTGACGGTCGGGTCGTTCGACGAGGGCCTGGCCCGCGCCGCCCGCTCGCCCTACGGCCTCGCCGCCACCGTGCTCACCGGCTCGATGGCGCACGCACAGCGCGCCTGGCGGGAGCTACCCGTGGGCACGGTGAAGATCAATGACGTGTTCGGCGGCGCGCCCGGCGGCGCCGCCCACCCCCGCCGCGCCAGCGGCCAGGGGTTCGGCTACGGCCCCGAACTGCTCGACGAGCTCACCTGCACCAAGGTCGTGCACGTCAAACCGCCGCCCGCCTAGAGCCGCCACGGCCAGCCCGACTCGGCGACACGCCGGATGGGTTACGCCGTCGCCGGGGCCGCGCTCGCAGATCAGCGCGTTGTCGTTCCCGTTGCGTCGGTAGTCGCCGACGTCGTGCCCCGCCTACCGGAGTGTGAAGCGGACTGGTAGATGCTTGAGGCCGTTCTGAAAATTCGACCGCAGGCGAACCGGGTCGCCGGCCGGCTCGACGGCGGAGAACCGGTCCAGAACGGCCGCGAACATCGCCCGCATCTGGAAACGGCCGAGCGCCGCCCCCAGACAGAAGTGTGGGCCGTGGCCGAACGCCAGATGGTCGTTGGGGAAGCGGCCGACATCGAACACGTCGGGATCCGGGAAGACGCGTGGGTCACGGTTGGCGCTGGTGAAGTAGACCACCACCTTGTCCCCGGCCTTGATGTCCACCCCGCCCAGCGTGGTGTCGGTCGTCGCGGTGCGGCGGAAGTGGATCACCGGCGTCCACCAGCGGAGCATCTCCTCGACGGCGGTGTCGAGCAGGGAGCGGTCCTTGTCCAGCCGCTTCCACTGGTCGGGGTGCTCAAGCAGGGCGACCATCCCACCGGGGATGCCGTTGCGCAGCGTCTCGTTGCCCGCCACCGCGAACAGCCAGAACAGGTTCTCGAACTCCTCTACGCTCACCCGCCCCCCGTCGTCGTCCACCTGCTGCAGCAGGATCGACATGACGTCGTCGGCCGGGTGACGCCGCTTGTACGCGGCCAGCTCGTGGGCGTACGCGTACAGGTCGGGTATGCCGCCGCGGGTGCGCGGGTCGGGCATCCGTCCGTCGGCGTCCGGTTGCGGCCGTACCCGCAGCGCTGCCCGCGCCATCGGCGTGGAGGCCTCGACGGTCGAGGCGAAATCGCTGGCCGAGTACTCCGGGTCCTGGTAGCCGATGACCCGGTTGGCCCAGTCGAACATCAGGTACCGGTCCGACTCGGGGACGCCAAGGATGTCGGCGAGCGTCCACAGTGGTAGGTCTGCGGCGAGCTTCACGAAGTCCGTCACGCCGTCGTCGGGTACCGAGGCCACCAGGTCACGGGCGCGAGCTTTGATACGGTCCTTCAGGGCGGCCACGGCACGCGGGGTGAACGCCTTGGTGAGCAGGCCGCGCAGCCGGGTGTGCTCAGGCGGGTCCATGTTGAGCATCATCTTGCGGACCCAGGCGAGGTCCTCCGGTGTCGCCGGGTCGCGGATCTGAGTCGCGCCCAGGTGCGAGCTGAACAGCTTCGGGTTGCGCAGCACCGCCTTGACGTCGGCGTGCCGCCATACCGCCCAGTAGCCCGGGCCCGCCGGCCACGAGTCGACGGCTGGCTCCTCCACCCATGTCACCGGCGCCGCCTCGCGCAGCCGGGCGAACTCCTCGTGCGGCACACGTGTCACGTACGTGTCTGGGTCGAAGATGATCTTCGTGTCCACGACTCCTCCCGGGGCCGCCACGTGCGAGTGGGAGGGAGCGTAGCGGGTCATTCGCGAGTTGGGTACCAGGGCGTTTGCTCGTCGCGGCTCCGCCAAAGAGGGCTTGACGTGCGCATCAGCAACGTGAAACATGCTCCCCACCGCGGGCGGGTGCGGGCGCGGAGCTGTTCATCAAGGGCGCGGGCGCCGAGTCTGAGGGCATGTACATGGTGCATCCGGCTGTCCTCGCCGGCTCGAAGATCACAGGAGACTCGCCGGCCGCGACGGTGCAGCGCGAATTCTTCCAGCAGTACACCGCAAAGTACGGCAACTTTTCCGGCTTCGCGCCGTACGCCGCTGACGCGTTGCGTCTGATCGTCGCAGCCATCGAAAAGGCGGGCAGCCTTGACCGCAAGGCGATTCGGGACGCGATGGAGCAACTGACGTACGACGGCGTCACCGGTCGTTACGAGTTCTCCCCCGAAAACCACGGCGGGGTCACCAAGGACTCGCTCGTCCTGCTGACAGTGCGTGACGGCACCTGGGAGCCGGCACAGTAGCGATGGGACAGCTCCTGCAGTTTGTGGTCACCGGCCTGGCCACCGGTGCCACCTACGCGTTGGTCGGCCTGGGTATCGCCCTGGTGTTCCAGGTCACCGGAGTGATCAACTTCGCCCAGGGGCACTTCGTGATGCTCGGCGCGCTGACCTTCGCGATACTCGAGGAGAATGGAACGGCACCGGTGCCGGCGGCCCTGATGGCGCTCGCCGGCACTACGGTGATCGGGCTACTCGTCGAGCGGCTCGTCATCGCTCCGGCCCGCGGCGCCCACGTTGACCGGCTGATCATCCTCACCATCGGAGCGGCCATCGTCATCGAGGGTGCCGCACTCGTCGCGTTCGGCACGCAGCCCCGAATTGCCGCGCCGTTCACCGAGGGCGTCGTCCGCTTCGGCGGCGTCAGGCTTGAACGCCAGTATCTGTGGGTCAGCGTCGCCACCATCCTCGCGGTGGCCGCCGTGTGGGTATTTCTGACGCGGACGACCCTGGGCAAGGCGATGCGTGGTGTCGCGATGGACCGCGAGGCCGCTCGGCTCATGGGAATCTCGCCTCGTCGCATGTCGCTGCTGGTCTTCACGCTGGCCGCCGCGCTCGGCGCGATCGGCGGTGTCGCGCTCGCGCCGATCCAGCACCCCGATCCGGGAATCGGTATCGCACTCGGGCTCAAGGGCTTCACCGCCGCCGTCATCGGTGGGCTCGACTCGCCCGCCGGTGCGGTCGCTGGCGGACTGCTGCTCGGCGTCGCGGAAGCGATCGCCGCCGGGTACCTGCCCAGCGGCTACAAGGACGCTGTCGCGTACGGCGTGCTGGTGCTTCTGCTTCTGGTGCGGCCGACCGGGGTGCTGAAGACGGTGAGGGCGGTACGGGTATGAAGCCGCGCGCCCGGTGGTGGTCGGCCCGTGAGCCGTCGCGGATCACTCGGCTGCTCGGCCTCGCGGTCTTCGCCGCGGTCCTGTTCTCAGTTCCGGCGGTCTTCACCCGCATCGAGCCCTACACCATGTCCGACGGCGTGCAGATGGCGATCCTGGCCATCGCCGCGCTGGGCCTGGTGCCGTTGACCGGGTACGCCAACCAGATCTCCCTCGGTCAGGCAGCCTTCTACGGCACCGGCGCCTACACCTCGGCGATCCTCACCGCCCACTCCGGCTGGAACCCCTGGCTCGCGCTGCTCATCGGAGCCGTGGTTGCCGGAGGTGGCGCATACGTCCTCGGGCTGTTCATCTTCCGGGTCAGCGGTCACTACCTGGCGCTTGCGACGATCGCCCTCGGCCTGGTGCTCGCGATAGTCGCGCGGCAACTGACCATCACCGGCGGATCCGAAGGACTGCCCGGTATCCCGTACCTGACCGTCTTCGGCACCGAGCTGACCGGGGACGTGGCGTACTACTACTTCGCCGCGGCGGTACTGCTGGTCGCGACGATGGTCGTCGGCCTGGTGGTCCGCTCGTCGCTCGGCCGGTCGCTCACCGCTGTCGGTGACTCCGCGTTCGCAGCGGCGGCCAGCGGCATCGACATCGCCCGCTACAAGAGAGTGGCGTTCGTGCTGGCTGCCGTGCTCGCCGCACTCGCCGGTTCGCTCTACGCGCACTGGGTGACCTATGTCGATGTGCACACTCTCGACCTGCTCCTGTCGATCCAGATGCTCATCGTGGTGGCGGTCGGCGGAATGCGGTCGGTGTGGGGCCCCGCTGTCGGTGCGTTCGTCGTCGTCTCGCTCGTCCGGTTCAGCAAGGAGTGGCTGCCAGCGCTGTCGGAAAAGGCCGGCGGTCAGGTGGAGATCGTCGCGTACGGAGTGGCACTGATCCTGGTGCTGCTGTTCCTCCCACGTGGAGTCGTCGGCGAGATCGCCGATCTGTTCACCCGGCTCGGTGCTTCCTCCCCGCCGTTGCCCGCATCGGCTTCACCGGCCGCTAGCGCCGGTGGGGGCGATGCCGCCAGCGCCGGAAGCGCCGCCCGTCCCGCTCCGGTGGGCAAGGAGCGGTCGTGACCGCGACCCTGGAGATCTCCGGTCTCGTCAAGCACTTCGGCGGGGTCACCGCCGTCAACGGGTTGACCCTTCGACACGACACCGGCGGCATCGTCGGACTCATCGGTCCCAACGGCGCTGGCAAGACCACCGTGCTCAATCTGCTCTCCGGCGCGTTGCGGCCTTCGGCAGGCAGCGTGACGCTGGACGGGCATCGCATCGACGGTCGCCTACCCGACCGCATCGCCCGCCTGGGTGTTGCCCGCACGTTCCAGAATCTGCAGACATTTACCTCGCTGACGGTACGGGAGAACGTGCTGGTTCCTCTCGCGGCGAGGGCCGCGGCCCGGCCGTTTGTCGGTCTTCTCGCGCTGCTCACCGGCCGCGACGCCGCGGCGCACCGCGACCGCGCCGACGAGTTGCTCGCCGACGTGGGCCTGCTCGACCTGGCCGACCAGCCCGCCGGCAGCCTTCCCTACGGGCTGCAGCGACGGCTTGAGGTCGCCCGCGCGCTCGCCCCCAATCCTCGGCTGCTCCTGCTCGACGAGCCGCTCGCCGGTCTGTCCCGCGCCGAGAGCGCGGCCCTGACGACGCTGTTCACCGAGGTCGCAGCACGCGGTGTGACCATCCTGCTGGTGGAGCACGATGTGGCCAGCGTGATGGCGGTCAGCAAGCGGGTGATCGTGCTCGATCACGGGGCGCTGCTGGCCGACGGCACACCTCAGCAGGTCGCGGCCGATCCCGCGGTGCGCGCCGCCTACCTCGGAGAGATCGATGAGTGAGTTGCGCGTCGACGGCATTGCCGCCGGGTACGGACGCATCGAGGCCTTGCACGGCGTCCACCTGACCGTGGGCGACGGAGAGGCCGTGGCCCTCATCGGCGCCAACGGGGCCGGCAAGACCACACTGCTCAAGACGGTCGCCGGGCTGATCCGCCCGTCGCGCGGCCGTCTGTGGTGGGACGGCCAGGACATCACCGGATGGCCGGCCGAGAAGCGGGTCAAGGCCGGGATAGCACTCGTACCCGAGGGGCGGCGGGTATTTCCCGCCCTGTCCGTCGCCGACAACCTCGTCCTCGGCGCATACGTCCGGCGGGGCGCGCCGGACTTCGACGAGGTGTACTCGCTGTTTCCCGTGCTCGCCGAACGGCGGTCGCAGGCGGCCGGGACGTTGTCGGGCGGTGAGCAGCAGATGCTCGCCATCGCTCGTGCCCTGATGAGCCGCCCGAAGCTGGTGCTGCTGGACGAGCCGTCGCTCGGGTTGGCGCCGCTGATGGTCGCCGAGGTCACCAGGACACTCGTCGCACTGCGGTCCCGGGGCGTGCCGCTGCTGCTGGTCGAGCAGAACGTTGCGGCGGCCTTCAAGGTCGCCGACCGCGGCTACCTGCTGGACCGGGGCACCGTCGTGGCGACCGGTACCACGGCCGAGCTGGCCACCGATCCCCGGGTGCAGGCCGCCTACCTGGGTACACCGTCCTAAGCGGGCGCGGCCGTGATCGGTGGCCTTTCTCAGCATGGGTGACGTGGCTGTAGCGGCCGGGCACGCCCGCTCGGGATGCGGTTTCCGAGGCGGCGGGCTACTTCCCCGAGGTCACCCGGCCGTGCGCATTCCCTGAGGTCACCCGGCCGTGCACAGTGCCGTCCGGCCCGGCGTGGTGCTCGGCGGTGTTATCTCCTGTCGGGGATCGTCGACAACTTCGGGGGGTCGAACGGCAGTGAGCAGCGCGTCGAGCGGCCGCGGCAAGGTGTCCCGGGCAATCGCCGCTTCGACGAGCAGCCGTGCGTAGCGCAGGTTGCGGCGCGAACTGCTGCGCAGGAACCGCCATATCTGCGCCTCAGGATCCCGGCCCCGCCAGGCGGGCTGGCTCTGGAACAAACGGAACGATCGGAGATCGCCCTGCGAGTCGAAGAGCGCTTCGACCCCTGCGGCGCCCACGGCACGGATCAGCTCCTCCTCCAGATCGTTGACACACACGTAGAACCCCAAGCGCTCCAGGTCGCTGCGCGCGCGGGGTGAGCCAACATGCGTGATGTCCAGTCCGCGCCGGAAGATCTCCTCCTCACGCAGGTCGCACAGACCGGCGAGTCGCACCCGGGTGCCCAGCGGGCCCAACCTTGTCAGGAAGCGGCCGATCGCGTGCGCCCCGCCGATCGGGACGATCACGACCCGCTCCGCCTCGAGATCCCGGCCGCAGCCCACGGCAGCCGTTTCCAGTGCGATCTGGTCGCTGATGCCCTCGACGAGCACCACCGCCACGGCGGTCTCGACCTTCGCCAGGGCACGGGCCGTCGCCCGGATCGAGGCAGCATTGCCGCCCAAGGGGCCATCACGCGCCTCAGCGGTCGACATGCCGGCTGGTCGACTCGTGGCCATGTCCGTAATCATCGGTGATCCGCGTATCGGCTGACCACGGATTAACCATCCCATTTCATCGACAAGCTCCACACCCGACGTTGCTGAGCTACGCCGTCGTCGGCTGCCCGCCGTCCTCGTGCCTTCGCCAAGTGAGCACGATCAGACGTGACAGCCCGGCCATGCGGTCCCGGCCACGCATCTGGGGCCCCAGAACGGGTGCGTGCAGTCAACAGCCGGTTCTTCCCCGGAGCGTGCGCGCACCTGGCTCAGCCCGCTGATCCGATCGGCGAACCGCGCACTGCACCATCCGCGCCGTGAACTCGACCAACCGGGGCCTCACCTGAATCATCTACTCAGCAGTTGCACGCCAAGTACGTCATTATCCATAGCAAAACCCGGGTCGGTACCCGACCAGCAGGCTGACAAAGTACGACTAGCCGATTCCCCACTGTTCAAGCGGTGATAGTAACGGCGCGACTGTCGGGGGCTGTCATCCGGATCGCTTCGGCGGCCGCGTCATCAGGTTGCATGTGCGCGCGCCGCTCGGCGTCCACACTAGCCAGGTAGGTCTCGACCTCTTCACGCTGACGTGCCTCGTCCCACGACAACACGTCGGCGACGATCGCGGCGACTGGCTCGGCCGATTCGGTTCCGCGGTGAGCGGTCTCGATGGAGATTCGCGACCTACGGGTGAGCAGGTCATCGAGGTGAAGGGCGCCTTCATGGGTGACGGCGTAGCGGATCTCCGCCGTCAGGTAGTGCTCGGCGCCGGGTACCGGATGCAGCAGCGACGGGTCCTTCTCGGCAGGCTCCAGTACCTCGCCGACCAGGGATCCGTACCTGTCGAGCAGGTGGTGCATAGTCCAAATAGGTAGGTCGTAGCGCTCGGCGAGCATGCCGGCCTGGTTCTTCAGCGCCGGGTACCCCTCGGCGCCAAGCAGGGCGATGCGGTCGGTGACGGTAGGGGGCACTGGTCGCGGCAGATCGACGGCAGCGGCGTCGACGGCTTCGGCCGCCATCACCCGGTACGTCGTGTACTTACCGCCAGCTATCGTGATCATGCCCGCTTGCGGCCGGGCTATCGCGTGTTCACGGGACAACCTAGCGGTGTCGTCGGTATCGCCCGCCAGTAGCGGCCGCAGTCCGGCGTAGACACCTTCGATGTCGTCCCGGGTCAGCGGGGTGACCAGCACCCTGTTCACATGATCGAGAATGTAGGAGATATCAGCTTCTGTCGCGGCCGGATGGGCTTTGCCCAACGACCAACTCGTGTCTGTCGTACCGATGATCCAGTGCGCGCCCCAGGGGATCACGAACAGCACGGAGCGCTCGGTACGCAGGATGAGCCCGGTTGTGGAGTGGATCCGATCGCCCGGCACTACGAGGTGCACTCCCTTTGAGGCGTGGACGCGGTAAGGGCTGCGCCGCCCGGCCAGTTGGTGCAGTTCGTCGGTCCACACGCCGGTGCAGTTGATCACTACCGTGCTGCCGACGTCAGTGAACTCACCTGTCTCAACGTCGCGCACCCGGGCACCGATGATCCGGTCGGCGAGCCGCCGGAACTCAACGACCTCCGCCGAGTTCAGCACCGTCGCCCCATACGCAGCGGCGGTCCGGGCCACCGTCACGGTGTGCCGGGCATCGTCGACCTGGGCGTCGAAGTAGCGAATCGCCCCCACCAGCGCATCAGGGCGCAGCGACGGGCAAAGCCTACGGGCGGCGGCTCGGGACAGCTGCCGGTGGCGGGGCACGGAACGTTTCCCGGACATGGTGTCGTACAGGATCAGCCCGGCGGTTACGTACGGGCGCTCCCAGAGCCGATGCTGCAGCGGGTACAGGAACGACACCGGCTTGACCAGGTGCGGCGCGATCCGGGTGAGCATCAGCTCGCGCTCCCGCAACGCCTCCCTGACCAGTCCGAAGTTGAGCTGTTCCAGGTAGCGCAGGCCGCCATGGAACAGTTTGCTCGACCGGGACGAGGTGCCGGCGGCGAAGTCACGGGCCTCTACCAGGGCGACCCGCAGCCCTCGGGTGGCGGCATCGAGCGCGACCCCGGCGCCGGTGACCCCACCACCTACCACCAAAATGTCGAAGTGCTCGCGGCCAAGCCGCCGCCAGTTCTCGGTGCGTTCCTGTGGACCTAGTCTAGCCGTGTTGATCACGCGGCTTCCTCCCCGATCAGCGTCGTCGGGAGACTGCCGCACAGTGCCACGGCCGCGGCCAACGCGATGGCGCGTGTCCACCGTCCAGGTGAGGTACGTGAGATGCGCACGGGGGTAGCAGTCAACTCCATCTCAGGCCTCCTTTCTGGGGTTGGCCGTTCCGGTGAATCTGGCCGCCGCGAAAAGGGAGTGTACTAAAACGTTTTAGACGTGATCCCGTCGGTGAACATTCGCCTGGCTACGCAGGTGCCCAGCAACTGCATTCGGTTGCGGATCTGGTCGCGCCGCACAGGGATCCGGTAAGCCTGGACATAAGCATCTTCCCGACCGCGGCCCACCTGGTGTCGTGGGCGAAGGCGTCCCCGCGGAGCATCCAATCCGGAACCAAGAAGCGTGGCTGTAGGACGGGCAAGGGCAATCCCTACCTGCTATCACAGCCTGATTGTCAGTTGCAACATTTCGGGCCGGACTTCCGCACGGCGGCAGATCAGAACCGACCGCAAGACCTGCGGTTTGGTCCGCCAACTCGAAGGTCCCGGTCACAAGGTCATCCTGCAGCCCGCCGCCTGAACTACCGACGCCCAAACCACCTCCCGACCGCCTCATAACGACCGGGACGATGCCGTGCACCCCATATCCGACCTGGCTGGGGTTGTATTCCGATCAGTTGGTTAGCCCGACCAGGGCCGGCAACGTCGCGAGGCTGTCAATGACGAAGGTCGGTTGGTCGCGCGCGGTGTGGATGTCCGCGTGATTGGTCACCCCCGTGAGTACGAGCGCGGTGTCTAGCCCGTTGCGGGCCCCCAGACGTACGTCGGTCTCCAGCCGGTCGCCTACGACGAGCGTCTCGTGCGCGGCGCTCTGCAACCGATCGAGCGCGGCGCGCGCCATCACTGACGACGGTTTGCCTACGACGACCTCGACTTGGCGGCCGGCCGTGGCTTCGAGCGCGGCGATGATCCCGCCACAGTCGGGCACCTCGCCGTCGGCGATGGGGCACGTCGGATCAGGGTTGGTGGCGACGAACCGCGCGCCGGACCGCAGTGCACGGAACGCCTCCCTCCACTTGCGGTAGTCGAAGGTTCGGTCGAACGACACCACCACCACGTCGGCGTTGTGCCCCGAGTCGACCAAGTCGACGCCACGGCCGGCCAACTCGGCGTGCAGGCTCGGTTCACCGACGAGCAGCACACGCGCGCCCGGCATCTCGGTCACCAGCCAGTCGGCGACCAGGCCGCCGGAGGTCAGCACATCTGCCGGCTGCGCAGGCACGCCGAGGTGGCGCAGGCGTTCGGCGTACGCCGCCGCCGTGCGGGTCGGGTTGTTGGACACAAACAGCACCCGGATACCCGCCGTGCGCAGTCGCGCCAAGGCGTCGACGGCGCCGGGTAGCGCGCGATTTCCCCGGTACACGGTGCCGTCCAGATCGGAGACGACGGCGCGGTACCGGAGACCGGCCACCGTCATCGGATGCCTGCCCGCATGAAACTCTGCACGAACTGCCGCTGGAAGATGAGAAATGCCACGAGCAGCGGGGCGATGATGAGCACCGTGGCTGCGGACAGCAGGGTCCACTCGATGCCCGACTCGGTGCTGTTGAAGATGGCTAGGCCCACCGTCAGCGGACGTGACTCCACGCTGTTGGTCACCACCAGCGGCCAAAGGAAGTTGTTCCAATGGTGGCTAACCGAGACCAACCCGAACGCCACGTAGGTCGGCATAGCCAGCGGCACGTACACCCGCAGCAGCGTCTGCAGGTGCGAGCACCCCTCGATCTCGGCGGCCTCGTCGAACTCCCTGGGCACGCTCTTGAACGTCTGGCGCAGCAGGAAGATGCAGAACGCGCTGGCCACGTAGGGCAGCCCGATCGCGGTGATCGTGTCGACCAGCCCGAGCTTCGACATGGTCGTGTAGTTCTCGGAGATGAGCACCTCAGGCACGATCATGAGCTGCACCAGGACGAGCGCGAACACGAGTTCGCGCCCGCGGAAGCGCAGCCGGGCGAACGCGTAGGCCGCGAGCGTCCCCAGCACCAGTTGCGCCACGAGGATTCCGGTGACGAGCAGGATGGTGTTCAGGAAGTAGCGGCCGAACGGTGCCGCGTCCAGCACGGTGCCGAAGTTCTCCAGCGTCCAGGGCGCGGTCAGTGAGAAATCAGTCGCGTACTGCTCGGGGTGAAGCGCCGCCCAGAAGGCGTAAACCAGCGGGGCTAGCCACAGCACTCCGAGCAGCCAGGCGCCGGCCGTCTCCACGCCTGTCCAGACGGCCTGGGAGGCACGGTGTCGTTTCATCGGTAGTGGATCCGCTTCTCGAAGAGCCGGAACTGCGCGAGCGCCATCCCGACGAGGATCACCACGAGCGCCACCGTGAGCACGGCAGCGTATGGCAGGTCGTAGAACTGGAACGCAACCTGGTAGATGTAGTACAGCAGCAAGCTGCTGGCGTTGTTCGGCCCGCCGTCGGTCATGATGAACAGGTGGTCCACCTGCTTGAACGAGTTGGTGAGGGCCACGACCAGGACGAACAGGGTGGTGGGCATCAGCAGCGGGAAGGTCACCCGGCGGAAGTGGTACCACCGGCTTGCGCCTTCGAGGATCGAGGCCTCCTCCAGCTCCACCGACATGTTCTGCAGCCCGGCGAGGTAGAAGATCATGAAGAAGCCGGCCTCTTTCCAGATCGTCATGACGATGAGCGCCGGCATGACCGTGTCGGGGTCACCCAACCAGTTGCGCACCGGCAGCCCGAGTGCCTCGAAGATGGTGGTGACCGGGCCGTAGCCTGGGGTGTAGAAGAACAGCCAGATGCTGGCCACCGCCACCATAGGCAGGATCGCGGGTGTGAAGTAGGCCAGCCGCAGGAATCCGCGACCGCGCAGTTTCCTGTTGACCCAGACGGCCATGAGAAGCGCGATCGCGATGCTCGGCGGCACCGTCCCGAGCGCGAACACCAGGTTGTTCCTGACCACCTGCCAGAACACGTCGTCGTCCGCCAGCAGGTGGTAGTTCTCCAGGGTGACCTCTCCTCCGGCGTCGGTGAAGCTGTGGTAGACCGCCCTGATCACGGGGTAGTGCGTGAACAGGAGAAGCACGATCAGACCCGGAAGCAGCATGAGCCAGGCGACCACCGGTTCGGGGAGCCGGAACCGGTTCCGCCACGTCGGTGCGGATGTGACGGCCTTGGTTTCCGGCTCCCGCGTGGCCGGCGCGAGCAGTTTCGACATGAGCTGCCCCTACTCGTGACGGCAACAGGTTTACTGATAGCGCTGCAGAATCGACGCGGCCTGCTTCTGCGCGTCCGACAACGCCTGCTGCGGCGTCTTCTGACCGGTCACCGCTGCCGCCACGGCGTCGTTGACCAAGTCGAGCATTCGGCCTTCCTCGTGTGTGGACAGTTCCGCGACCGCCTGCTCGAGCTGGTCTCGAGCGACCAGCGCGGCAGGGAAGTCGGCGACGTACTTCTTCATCGCCTCCGTCTCGTACGCCGCCGGGCTGGTGGCGATGTAGCCGGTGGCGATGCTCCACTCGGCCGCCCGCTCCGGTGAGCTCAGCCACTTCACGAACTCCAGCGCAGCCAGCTGCCGCTTCCTGTCCTTGGTCTGGAAGATGTACAGGTTGCCCCCGCCCGTCGGGGAGCCCGGCTGAACCTTCGCCGGCAGCGGCGTCACGCCGAACTCGAACTTGGCGTTGTTCTTGACGTTCGTCAGGTTGCCAGTGGTTGTCCACATTATCGCGGTCTTGCCCTGCAAGAAGTCCTGCGGAGTGCTGCCCCACTCGATTGTGCCCGTGGGCATGACCCCCCTCTTGCCGAGGTCTACCAGGAACTGCAGCGCCTCGACGACCTTCGGGTCATCGAGGTAGACCTTGGTGCCGTCGGGGTGGAACATCTCCTTGCCGTTCTGCACGGCGAGAGCCTGGAGCATCCAGTAGCCGTAGTCGGTCGAGGGGATCTCGATGCCGAACGGCGCCGCGCCCGACGACTTGATCTTCTCGGCCATGGTGACGAGCTCGTCCCACGTCGTCGGGCCCTTCTCCGGGTCGAGGCCGGCCTTACGGAACAGGTCCTTGTTGTAGTACTGCACGATGGTCGACCGCTGGAACGGGATGCCCCAGGTCGTTCCCGCGCCGTCGCGGCTGTTCTTCATCAAGGCTGGATAGAAGCTGTCCAGCCACTCCTTGCCCGCGCCGCCCAGCAGTTCGTCGTAAGAGACGATCATCTTGGCGTCGGTGAGGCTGTAGAGCTCGGTGGAGAGCAGGACGGCGAGGTCCGGTGGACTGCCGGCACGGAAAGCCGTCTGCGCCTTGGTCATGGTGTCCCGGTACGTGCCGGAGTAGATGGCCTCGATGTCGACGTCCTGGTGCGTCGACTCGTAGTCGGCGACAAGCTTGTCGACGACTTTCGTCAACGGACCACCGACGGCGACCGGGTAGTACATGACGAGCTTGATCTTGCCGTCCGTGGTCTCCGGCTCGCCCCCACAGGCGGCGAGCCCGACCGCAAGCACGAGCGAGGTGGCTGCCGCGCCGAGCCGCAGGGCGCGCCTCGCAAGCGACCTCGACGTCATGGGGTGCTCCTTTCGAATGGGCGTTAATGCGCGGCGGCGGAGACTGCGGGCACGGATCGGTTGGGTCCGACCCGGTGCCCTGTGTCGGCGGCGAACACGCTGAGCCGGGACAGCGGGAGACCGAGCGTCACCTGGTCGCCGTGTCGGACCTCGGTCATGCCCTGCACCCGCACCGTCAACGTGTGCCCGCCGAGGTCTACCGCGAGCAGGCTGTCGGCGCCCAGAATCTCGACGTTTCTGACCGTGCCGTTGAGCTGAACGTCGCCGCCACCGAGGGTCACATCCTCCGGTCGCACGCCAACGTGGACCTCACCGGTCACGTCCAGCGACAGCCGCACGGTCACCGGTTGGTCCAGTTCGAGGGTGATCCGGCCGGCCTCCGCCCGCGCCGGCACAAGATTCATCGGAGGCGACCCGACGAACCGGGCGACAGCCTCGGTCGCCGGCTCGCTGTAGAGCGTGATCGGGTCAGCCACCTGCTCGACGTGGCCGTCGCGCATGACGACGACACGGTCGGCCATCGTCATCGCCTCGACCTGGTCGTGCGTCACGTAGACGACGGTCAGCCGGAGTTCCCGTTGCAGGGACCGCAGGTCCGTACGCATCTGCGCGCGAAGTTTGGCATCCAGGTTGGACAAGGGCTCGTCCATGAGGATCACCTGCGCCCGGCTGACGAGAGCTCGGCCAAGCGCCACCCGCTGCCGCTGCCCGCCGGACAGCTCGTGCGGACGGCGGCCGAGGTAGGGCAGCAGGTCGAGCATCTCGGCGGCCTCCCGAAGGCGGCGCTCACGCTCCTCCTTCGGGACCTTGCGCACTTTGAGCCCGAAGATGATGTTCTCGGCGACGGACAGGTGGGGGTAGAGCGCGTAGTTCTGGAAGACCATGGCGACCCCGCGCCGCGAGGCGGGTACGTCGTTGACCCGCTGGCCGCCGATGAGAACGTCTCCTGAGTCGGCCGCGTCCAGGCCCGCGATGATGCGCAGGGATGTGGACTTTCCGCAGCCAGAGGGCCCGAGCAGAACGAGGAACTCGCCCGGTTCGGCGGCGAAGCTGACCCCGTGGAGCACGGTGGTGCGACGGTGGTTCTTGCTCACGAACGACTTGCACACGTTACGGAGTTCAACCCCGGACAACGTCCGCTCCCTCCTAACGGTCACCGCGGACGACGAGGAGTCAGGGTGGCTCCCGCGCCGATCGCGAGAGAGCCTAGGCTAAAACGATTTAGGCGTGCAATACCTCGTTGCCGTATCGTTTTCTTGGCATCCGCGAGGCGTCACGTCTAAAACAAGCGAAGGGAGTCGCCGTGGCCCAAACGCCCGAGGGCGGCAAGCCGAGCATCAAGGACGTCGCCCGGGCGGCGGGAGTGTCCCCCACGCTCGCGAGCTTCGCGCTCAACGACCGTTCGGGGGTGGCGCCGACGACGAAGGCTCGGATCCTCGCCGCCGCAGCGAGCCTCGGCTACCAGGCCGATCCGCACGCCAGGGCACTGCGTACCGGATCGGCCGGCGTGCTCGGACTCGTCGTGCGCAACCTGTCCAACCCGTACTTTCTCGGCGTGATCACCGGCGCGCAGGAGGCGGCGGCCCGCCACGGGCGGACCGTGCTGGTCGTCGACGCGGACTACTCGGCGCGGCGCGAGCAGGAGCACGTCCGTCGCCTGGCGGCGCAGCGAGTGGAGGGCCTGGCGATCGCTCCAGTGGGCACCGGCGCGGCGGTACGGATCTGGCAGCGGCTCCGCCCCGGCACACCGACCGTCGTGCTGAACGCCACTGTGCGCCGTGTTCAGGGGGTCAGCCGGGTCGGACCGGACAACGTGCAGGCGGTCAACCTGGCGACCCGGCACCTGGCCGATCTCGGCCACACCGAGATCGCGTTCCTCACCGCGCCACGCCGCGTCATGGCTGACCACGACCGGCTCGAGGAGTTCCTGCGCGTGTGCGCCGAACTCGGCGTGCGCCCGATACCCGTCGAGACCCCCCTGAATCTGCACGACGTGCACACCCGGATCCTCGCGCTGCTCGACGCCCGGCCGCCTACGGCTATCATCACCAACTCCGACTACACCGCACACGCTGTGTACAAGGCGGCCCGGGAACGGAACCTGCGGATCGGCCGTGACCTGTCCGTGGTCGGCCACGACGACCTGCCCACCTCGGAACTGCTCGACCCGCCCCTCACCACGCTGCGGATCGACACCCGGGCCGTCGGGCGGGCGCTGGTCGACCGGTTGCTGCTGAACGCCGGGCCCGCCCACGACCACCGGCAGCCAGTCGACCTGGTGGTACGTGGCTCCACCAATAGGCCGCCGGCACGGCGTAACAGGCGCTGACCCGGCCCGCACGCCGGTTCACTCGAGCGAAAACGGCGCCGGCACAAGCATCACCACATTCCGGTCGTACCGCTCTCCGTGCGCGTCTGGACCGCCCACGCCATGCGGCTCGTTCGCGGCCAGCTCCCGATGCAGAGCGGCCAGGAACTCCACGCCCTCCGCGTCGTCCGGCAACGGCGGCGCCTGATGGTCGACCATGGTCGCGGTGATGCTGACCTCGCCCGACTCGATCACCCCGAGCTCGACAAACCGGGCCTGGCACGGCCAGTCCATCAGCGCGGACGTGGACACCTCCCAGAACCCGCCGCCGAACGGGCTCCGACATGGTCGCACCGAGTTACGGTGGGTGTGGCCACTCACCCACAGCACGACGTTCGGGAAACGGTGGACCAGCCGCCGCAGGTCGGGCGCGAGCACCCGGGGCAGGTCGCTGGCTGACTCAGGCTGGTAGGGGTCGGGCCCGGACACCGGGTTCGTCAGCGTCGACAGCCCGTGGTGCGAGGCCAGCACGACCAGCCGGTCGGGGTTGCCGGTCTCGACCCAGCGGCCGTCCTCGTCGCGGTAGCGGGAGTGCACCTCACGCAGCCGCTCCTCCAGCCAGCGGAATTGACGCAACCCGACGCTTCCGTCGGGGAAGCCGCCGGGGTTCGTCGTGTCCAGAACGATGATCCGCACCGGGGGATAGGCGTCGGTCACGTAGTACGCCGTACCCTGGGCGAGATTCTCCTCCGTAAAGCCGTGGCCGCATGGCTCCCCGCCGTCGGCAAAGTGCGCCGCGACGAACTCCGCACGGGTCAGCAGCCGCCGCCCCGGGTCGGCCACGACACGCCGGCGAGGCCCGGTGAAGTAGGCGCAAGGGTCGGTGACGAAGTCGGGGGGTGTGGCACCCGCCAGTATGTCTTGCGGCACCCCGGCAGCCTTCAGGGCTCCGACCACGAGTTCGGCGTATTCCGGGCTGGCCGGCGCCCGGCCCTGCACGAGACCGTCGTGGTTGCCGAAGCAGGCCAGCCACGGCAACCGCAGTCCGGTGGTGTCGAACGGGGCCAGCGCCGCGGCGACCAGGCCCGGCCGGTCGGGGAAGCCCCATCGGCGCTTGAACTCGTCCATCCCGGGTTCCGGACGCCAGTACGCGGGATCGCCCCAGTCCGGCGCGTGCACGCTCTCGTGCGCGTCACCACCCGAGCAGGCCACGAGCTTCCCCGCGCCGTTCATCAATGCGAAGAACCACTGCAGCTCGTTCCACTGCTGGTTGTCGATGTTGTCTCCGGTGGTCAGGGCGAACTGCGGGCGCCGGCCGCCCACCCCTCGCTGCGTCAGCCGGTTGATGGTGCTCAGCATGGTCTCGAAGGCGTGGGCGGCGAGCAGCTCGTGCGCGCGGTAGCTCGGCAGCATCGGCGCCAGGTCGGCCCGGCCGACGAGGCGTTGCAGGAACTCGAGCCGACCCGGCGAGGAGACGTCTACGAGCTGAAGGTCCGTCAGGTGCACGAAGGTGAGCAGGTGTCGTGCGGTGACCACGCGGGCGCGCGAACCGACCAGGTCGGTACGCACCACGTGCGGTTCACCGGGACCCAGCTCCAGTCTGCGGTAGGCACCCTCGGTGCCGCGGCGCACCACCGGGCCCCGCCGTACCGTACGCTCCACCGTCCACCCCGGACGCTCCTGCTCGTGGTCGCCTCGCACCTGTTCCTCACCTCAGTGGCAACGTTTCATGGCACCGTCTGACAACGCGTTGGCCGCCTCACCCAATCGCATGCCCACGACGTCCACCCGACGCAGCAGTTCGCGTCGCCGCAGCATTTCGGAGGTCGGCTCACCAGAGAGCAGGCGGGCCAGGGCTAGTTGGCACTCCTGACGGACGTTCGCCTTGCGTGCGGCGAGGGCGCCCCTGGCCACCTCCGCCGGATTCGACAGCAGCCGTCCGACCGCGTCACGCAGGGCGGTGATGCCCGTGACGACGGCTTCCAACGGCGCCTCGAGCAGCGGGTCGGCGGATACACCCAGCAGGTCGAGCTCGCGTACCAGGTCACGCAGGTTGTCCAGCACGTCGTCGATCGAGCGTGACAGCCGATAGATGTCCTCGCGATCCATCGGGGCGGCGAGCACCCTGCGCAGCAAGTCGACCAGCTCGGCCCGCTGGGCGTCGCCGACGTGCTCGACCTGCGCCATCCGATCGCGCGCCCGCGTCGTCATCTCGTCGCCGCGGACAGTCGCCAGCGCCAACTGTGCCCCCTCCCGCGCCGTGTCGAGCTGACGCTGGATGAGCGCGACCAGCTCGCGATCGGTCCGGCCGGACAGGTCCCGGACAAAACGGCGGACCCGGCGGCGCAGCCTCACCGCCCTCCCCTGAGCGCAAACGCCGCCGTCGCGGCCACCAGGAACGCCGTCGGCAAGGTCAGCACCCAGGCGAAAGCGATGCGCAACACGATCCGCCATCGCACTCTCCTCCTTCCCCTCGTCCATGCCGCTCCGACCAGACCGCCGGCCACCGACTGAGTCATGCTCACCGGCGCTCCGGCGGCGGCCATGGTGAACACCACCGCGGCCGAGGACACCTCGGTGATCACCGCCTGTTCCGGGCGCGTCGGGATGACCCCGCCACCGATCGTCCGGGCGTACCGGCCCAGGCCCAGGACGCCCCCAGCGATGAAAAGGACGGCGCCCAGCGCCAGGGGCAGCGGGTCGGCCTCGACACGCCCGCCGGGCAGGGCGGACACGAGGGCGAAGACTGCGAGGATCTTCTGCCCGTCGTTCGCGCCGTACGCTAGGCACAGCGCGACGAAGGCCGCCAGATGGGCTCGCCGTATCGCGCGGCCCGCCCCGGAACGGGCTGGCAGACGCGCCGCCACCCAGGCGGTGACGAGCGCGACCAGGGCGCCGACAGCCGGTGCCGCCGCGGCCGCGAGCAGCACCAGCGCGATCAGGCCCCAGGCCACCGCGAACCCGGCCCCGACACCGGCGCCGCTGATGCCCCCGATGAGGGCCAGGGTGATGCTGGTGGGCAGGCCGCGGACGGACAGGCCGAGGGTGACGACCACCGCGGCGCCGATCGCCGCGAGCAGTGCCCAGCGGCCGACGGCACCGTCAAACGCGACGAGCCGGGCCGCGAGCGTGGACGCGACCGCCGTGCCGAAGAGGAGCGGCACGGCGGCCACGGCGATACCAAGCGCGGCGAGGGCGGTAAGGGGTGTCAGACCACGGATGGTCAGCCCCAGCGAGGTCAGGGCGCCACCGTCGTTCGCTCCGTTGAGCGCGGCGAAGGCGCCTGCCGCCAGGAGCATCCCCACCGTCTCAGTCTCCACGTGCCTGTGGACCTTCTACGACCTCAAGGGATGTACGCGTAGAGGTCGACGATGGCGTCGTCCGCCCGGTGCAGCGAGGCGGAGTCGCCGTCGTTGTTCCACACCGCCGACGTACGCCCGTTGAAGTAGCGGTTCGCGTCGTTGTCGCCCGGCCCGCTGTGCACGTACAGCACGCCACCGGCCGGAATCACGTAGCCGTCGCCCACGACGACCTTGTTGGAGACCTGGTCCCTCAGGTACCACCCGCTGACGTCGATCGGCCGATCCGTGACGTTGCGCAGCACGACGTACTCGCCGGCGCCGTACCGCACGTCGTCACCCGCAGGATTGAAGACGATATGGTCCACGACAACGGTCTCCTCACCGGGCACCGGATCCCTGCGGTAGAGCATGTTCTCCAGCGCGAAGGTGTAGTTGGTGATCAGACCGTCGACGCCCAGGTCGATGAGCCACCGCCAGTACTCCGGCGCGTCGACCGTCCACGGCACGAGGTCGATGCCCGCCGCGATGACCCGGGCGGCGTCCTCCGGACGCAGCCGCCGGTAGTCGGGGTTGACCGAGTCCACCCACCCTGCGAGTTCGGCCAGCTTCTCGCTGCTGGGCACGTCATAGGTGATGTACGCGACCGGCACATTCGGCAACTGCGCGTGGAAGTCCCGCAGGGCCTGTTCGTCGAACGACCCCACGATCAGCCGCTGTGCCGGCTCTGCCGCGGAGATCCACCCGGGGTGCCGGCGCAGGCTCGCGGCGAGCTTCTCCGCCAGCCCCGGGTTCGCCGCGGGCGACTTGATTTCGATGTTGAGGCCCGCCCGACCACGTACCAGGTCGAGCAGTTCGTCCAGCGTGAGGATGCGCTGACCGGCGAACTTCGGGCTGTACCACGACCCGGCGTCCAGCATCTTCAGCTCGGCGAGGGTGAAGTCCTGCACCCGCCACGGCGAGCGATCGGGGAAGACCTGCTCGGCGTCGGTGGTACGGACCAGCGTGGCGTCGTGAATGATCACGAGTTCCCCGTCAGCGCTGAGCTGTACGTCGGTCTCGATGAAGTCGGCGCCGCTCGCGATAGCCAACTCGAACGCCGCCGCGGTGTTCTCCGGCGCCATGCCGGACTCTCCCCGGTGGGCATGGGTCACAACCTGGCTGTCGCTGTGGCTGAACGGTGGGGCGTCGCTCGCTTGGGCCGGCGCTGTCACCAACGGCACGGTGCCCAGCAGGGCGACACACGTGAGACGGGCCAGTGTTCCCGGGTAGATGCCCATCTAGACCTCCTCGGCGAGTCGACCGAATCCCCAGGCCCATGGGCGACCCTAACTAAAACGTTTTAGGGATGACAAGAGGTGAGCGTCCCCGGCAGCTCGGTCACCGGTCTCGTCACGCAGTCGCCCGGTCCGCAGAGGCGGGAACGGCGAAGAGCCGATCGATAGGCCCTGCCAGGTGCGCGCTCAGGATGAGCTGCACTTGCTTCGATATCGGTGCTGTAGTCGGCCGCTCAAGGCAGCCACCGATACAGGAGCCGGGCCGGGTGGTGCCCGTACGCCTCACTGACAGGGTCGCGGGGCCGAGAGGTGAGTGGTTCTACATCGTGCACGAGCGCGTCCACCCCGGTCGCTGCGGTGGTCCTCAGTGGCAGTTCAATGGTGAGACGTGGGTCGAGGATCGATACGCACGGCACAACCGAGGTGTGTCCGATGTAGGACTCACGGCAGGCAATGTGTTTTCGATGACGCCGAGCCGGTTGGTCCCGGCCTGGCTCCCAGCCGTCGTGGACACCGCGACGGACGGCAGTCCAGGCACCGCCGGCTCCCAGGTGAGTCCGACCTCGGCCGTCAGCACCAGGTTGACCGCCGCGAGGGGAAATGCCCTTCGCCGTGTCGAATTCTTCGAGCTGAAAAGTGAGCACCAGGGAACGACGGCTGGGTCACGATTCTGCGTGCGGGGTTTGCGCTGTAGTCGTTTCGAGTCGCTACGGCCGGGCTGCGGCAAGGGTGGCGATCTTCACGAGATTGTGGGCGAAGATCGCGTGTCCGCACCAGATGCGGGTGGCGGTCAGGCCATGATGCGGCCCTCGCAGCCGGTGCGCCGAGATAGCCGAGGCATGGGCAGCAGGGCCCGCCGCGCTGAACTTGGTCGCCGACCGGCTGTGCGGGCGCGGGGCAGCCGAGCGGGCACCTTGCCCAGCTGGCCGCCGTCTTCGACGCGCTCGACGGAGGCGTGCCGCCGCCGGTGACGACGGCCGAGGCGCGGCTCACGTTGGAGTTCGTCGCCGCGGGTCTACGCCTCGGCGTTCCCTGGGCGGCGAATCGTCCGCGGCGAGCTGGGTCCCGGCTCCCCGTTCTACCACCCGATGGACGGGCCCGGTGCGCCGTGGCGCTCAGCATGACACACGCGCGCCATGCCCGGTCGATACGCCGTCTTGTGGCCGTCGCGCTGCCGAGACCTGAGCGGTGCCGCATGGGTCAGCCACGCAGGAGGAGCGCGACGGCTGTCGCGATCACGACGAACGCCAGGCCGGCCGCGGCGGCGAGCGTGGCGAGCACGGGCCAGGGCAGGTGTCGCCTGCTCAGCGCCAGTACCGCCAGCGTCGTCGGTGCCACGATGCCCGCGGCGACCGCCGCGATCGGCGCGAGCACCAGCGGCAGCCCGCTGTCCCGCGGCGTCAGGCGCAGCACGACGTACCCGGCGACGCCGAACACCACGTACCAGCCGAGCAGCAGCGCGAGAGCGTTCGTCACCCGGCGTTCCTCGCTGATGGCCTTGGCGCTCATGACACTCGTCGAATACCCCGACGGGCGTTGGGTATTCGCCATCGCATGACCGTATGGACGGCTGCTGGCGCGCGCGACCCGCACGACGGCAGCGAGGCCACGCTGCTGGCGCCGTACCACAGGGCGACGCACCGCGGGTCGATCATCGTGACGCCGGGGTACACCTGCCCGGCGGGCTTCGGTGCGGGCGGCAACCCGTCCGGCACGCCGTACGCCTCCGGGGAGGGCAACCCGCCCGCCGAGGCGCAGGTGGCCGCCGCGCGGGCGCGGGCTCGGGTGGTGGCGATCGCCGGGAAGCTGCGTTCCGAGAGCCAGGCGGGGTGAGCGATGGATCCGACCGACGACGTGCAGCGGCTGTGGGAGGAGTTCCACCTCACGGTGAACATGAGCTCGCGTGAGCTGCGTGACTGGCTGCTCACCCAGGCGTCCGACGAGGGCGCGTTCCCCGATCCGGACCTGACGATGCCCGAACCGGGTCGGGTGGTGCTGGGGATACTCGGCAAGCGCCGGACGGACCTGACCGACGACGACCTGCGGGTGATGGCCGACGTCGTGCGGCGGGTGCGCGAGCTGCTCGCCGAGCGGCCCGCCGCGGGCACCACCGACCAGCGGTGGCGCCACGAGCTCATGAACCTCGGGCATGACCCGGTACGGGCGCCGAGGACCGCCGAGGAGGTGCCGGTACCGGGCGGCCCGGCGGCCGAGGGTTGATTCCGGCCGGGGCCGGGCATACAGGCGGGCGAGAGGAGAGAGAGCCGGCCGGCTCCGCAGCCAGGCCCGTAGGCGCGGAGGGCACGCGGGCCAGAGCCGTAGCAGGGGAAGGACGAGAGATGGCTGAGGCGCGGCGCGCGCCGCTGAACGTACCGGGCGAGCCGTCGACGGTTGAGTTGGTGCAGGGCGCCACCGAGCAGATCTCCCGACTCGTGCGCGACGAGCTGCGGCTCGCCCGTCACGAACTCACGGAGAAGGGCCGGCTCGCGGGCGTGGGAGCCGGCCTGCTGGGCGGCGGCGGTCTCACCGCCCTGCTCGGGGTGACCGCTCTGCTGGGGGCGGTCGTGTTCGCGCTGGCCGAGGTGATGCCCGGCTGGCTGGCGGCGGCGCTCGTCGGCGTCGTCCTGCTCGCCGTCGCCGCCGGGATGGCCCTCGTCGGGCGCGCCCGGGTGCGCCATGGCATGCCACCCGTCCCCGAGGCCGCGATGGACAACGTGCGCCAGGACATCGGGACCGTCACGTCGGCGGTCCGGAATCGAGGTCAGCGGTGATGCCCGAGGATCCCGAGGTCGAGGCCCTCCAGCACGACATCGACCAGACCCGCGCGGAGCTCGGCGAGACGGTGGAGGCGCTCGCGGCGAAGACCGACGTCAAGGCGCGCGCCGAGCGTGCGAAGAGGCAGGCCGCGGCGCAGGTGCGCCAAGCGGCACGGGATGTCGCCAAGCAGGTACGGGCGACCGCGGGCGACGCCGTATGGCAGGCGGGTATGAGCGCGCGCGACGCGGCGAGGCGAGCGGCCGGCGCGGGGCGGGAGTGGCTGCGCCGGCCCGCCTCGGCGGTCCTCGGCGGCGTCGCCGTCCTGGTGGCGGCGGCCGCCGTGACCGTGCGGATCCGCAGGGCGCGCACCCGACGCGCGCGCACGCTCCGCGCCTGGACCCGCGTGGGCCGCGAGATCAGGGCCCGGGCGGCCCGGGTGCCTGCGCACGCCGCTCGGGCGCGGAACCTGGCCGCTCAGGCGCGGCAACGGGCGGCGCAGGCGCCGCTGCGGGCGGCGGGGCAGTGGGCCGGGAAGGGGTCGAACGCCACATGACACGCCTCCTCTACCGGCCCGTGGGGGCTCTCCTCGGACTCGGCGCCGGCGTGCTCGCCAGCGCGATGTTCCGCCAGGTGTGGCGGTTGCTCGCCGGCAGTGACGAGGCGCCCGAGGCGACCGACGAGCGGCGCGGCTGGGGCGAGGTGCTCGCGGCCGCCGCGCTGCACGGCGCGATCCTCGCCGCCGTCCAGGCGTTCGTCGACAAGGCGGGCGCGACCGGGGTGCGCCGGCTCACCGGCCGCTGGCCCGCCTGACGGCCGCCGTCGTCCGCGCCGACGCGCTACTTCACCCCGCCTGCGGTGAGGCCCTCCACGATGCGCCGCTGGAACAGCAGCACCATGATGACCAGCGGGATGGTCACTATCACGCCGGCCGCCATCTGCGTGCCGAACGGCTGGTCGTAGCCGTACTGCCCGGTGAACAGGGAGATGATGACGTTGGCCGTCATCATGTCCTTCCGGTTGATCACGCTCACCGCGATGATGAACTCGTTCCAGGCCGCGATGAACGTGATGATCGCCGTGGTGAAGACCCCGGGCGCGGCGAGCGGCAGGATCACCCTGCGGAACGCCTGCGCCGGCGTGCACCCGTCGATCTGCGCGGCCTCCTCCAGCTCGAAGGGCATCTGCCGGAAGAAGGCGGTCAGGTTCCACACCGCCAGCGGCAGCGCGAAGCTCATGCTGGGCAGGATCATCGCCTGGTACGTGTTGATCCAGGCGATGTCGACGAAGAGCTGGTGCAGCGGCACGAGCAGCGTGATGCCGGGGAACATCGAGGTCGCGATGATCACCGCGAGGATCGGGCCCTTGCCGCGGAACTGCAGCCGCGCCAGTGCGTACGCGGCGAAGATGCCCACGATCAGGGTGAGCAGGGTGGTCGTGCCCGCGACGATGACGCTGTTGAGCAGCGCCCGGGCGAAGCCGTTGCTCGGGTCGAACGCGCTGAGGAAGTTCTCCAGCGACGCGGGCGCCGGCAGCGGGGCGTTGGAGAACTGGTCGCTCGGGCGGCGCAGACTGGAGACCAGCATCCAGTAGAACGGCGCCAGGCAGTACACGACGATGGCGGCGATGCCGAGGTAGACCCCGATGCCGCGAACGCGGTCGGCGCGCGCGCGGCGCGCCGGGACGGCGGCCGGTGACCGGCCGGGGCGCTGGGCCGGTGGGGTGGTCGTCGTCACGCTCATCGCTGCCTCCCCATGCCACGACCGACGACGTCCGCGCCGAGCAGGCGCACGAAGGCGAACGCGACCACCGCGATGTAGACGAACAGCACGATCGCGTACGCCGCCGCGGGGCCGAACCGCAGGTTGCTCATCTCGTACTGGGCGAGCATCGACAGCGTCTCCACCGACTCCTTGCGCACGCCGATGAGCACGAACGGCAGGTCGAACATGCGCAGCACGTCCAGGATGCGGAACAGCACCGCCACCACCAGCGCCGGCTTGACCAGCGGCAGGGTGATGCGCCAGAAGGTGCGCCAGGCGCTGGCGCCGTCGACGCGGGCGGCCTCGTAGACGTCGGCCGGGATGATCTGCAGTCCGGCGAGGACGAGCAGCCCGATGAACGGGGCGGTCTTCCAGGTGTCCGCGATGAGCACGGCGAGCCAGGCCTGGAAGCCCTCGGTGGTCCACAGCACCTTGGTGCCGAGGATGTCGTTGGCCACTCCGTCCACATTGAAGATCCAGCGCCACAGCAGCGCGGAGATGGCGGTCGGGATCGCCCACGGCACGAGGATGGAGGCGCGCACCAGGCTGCGGCCCCGGAACGCCTTGTGCATGATGAGCGCCATCGCCACCCCGAGCACCGTCTCGATGGCGACGCCGGCCACGGTGAACGTGGTGGTGTTCCAGAACGCGTTGAAGAACCGGTCGCCGGTGTCACCGCTGAAAATCCGGGTGTAGTTGTCCAGCCCGAATGACGTGCTGGTCTCCCGGAAGCCGGTGACCGGGTTGATGCGCTCGGCCGTGACCTCCAGCGACAGCCGCAGCGCAGCGAGCACGGGGTAGCCGACCACGAGCGCCAGGGCGAGCAGGGTCGGCGACAGCAGGAAGACGGCGAGCCGGCCGACCCCCGCCCGCCGCCCGCGTCGCGGGGCGGCGGGCGACAGGGTCTTCTTCTGGTCCGGCGGCGCCGCGGTCGTCGTGGTCACACCAGGACTCCTTTTGTGGATCCGGCGGGGGAGGCCCGCACGGGCCTCCCCCGCCACGGTGGTTATCCAACGGCCGGCGGGCCGCTACTTCCTCGAGGTCACCTCTTCCAGTTGCTTCTGCATGTCGGCCAGCGCCTGGTCAACGGTCTTGGCCTTGGTGATCGCGGCGTACGCGTTCTCCTGGATCGCCGCGGTCGTGTCGCCGTAGTACACCACGCGGGGACGGGCCCGGGCGGTGCTCAGCGACTCCTTCAGCGCCGTCAGGTACGGGAACTTCTCCAGCAGCGCGCTGTCCTCGTACAGGTCGGAGTAGACCGGCGCGAGCGAGTTGGCCTGCATGTTCTGCCGTGCGTTCTCCGGGTTGCTGAACCACTTGATGAAGTCCAGCGCGGTCGCCTTGTTCTTCGCGAACTTGCTGATCGCGAGGTTCGCCCCGCCCAGCGTCGACCTGCCCGGACCGTTCAGCCCCGGCAGCGGCGCCACGCCGAACTTGCCCGCCACCTTGCTCGAACCGTCGGTCTGGTTGGCCAGCACCCACTGGTACGGCCACTGCCGGTGGAAGATCAGCTTGCCGTCCTGGAAGGCGCGTCGACCCTCCTCCTCCTTGTAGGTGATCGCCTCCTGCGGGATCATCCCGCTGGCGAAGCCGTCGACGAGGAACTGCAGGCCCTTCTTGGCCTCCTCGGTGTTGACGGTCGGCTTGCCTTCCGAATCGACGACCTGGCCGCCGGCGGAGTCCACCGCCTCCGAGAAGTTGACCGTCAGGCCCTCGTACTTGTCGAACTGCCCGGCGTAGCAGCCGATCCCGGCGGCCTCGGGCAGGGCCTTGACCTTGTCACAGATGGACTTCATCTCGTCCCAGGTCTTCGGCGGCTGCGCGCCGACCTTGTCCAGCAGGTCCTTGCGGTAGAACAGCAGGCCGGCGTTGGTGTTGTACGGCACCGCGTAGAGGCGGTTGAAGTACTTGCCCGACTCGACGACCGCGGGGATCATCTGGTCGAGCGGGAACTGGTCGGCGGGCAGTTCGTCGATCCACTGGTTGGCCGCGAACTCCGCCGTCCAGATCACGTCCATGTTCAGCACGGTGTACGCCTCGGACTTGCTCTGGGCGTTCTGGATGAACAGCCGCCGCTGCTCGTCGGCGCTCTCCGGCAGCTCGATGAGCGTGACCTTCTCGTCCGGGTGCTCGGCGTTCCATCTGTCCAGCTGGGCCTGCATCGTCCCAGTCGTGTCCTTGCCGCTGGCCAGGGTGATTGGCCCCCGCCCCTCGAAGCCGCCCGGCCCGCCCGGGCCGCTCGGGCCCGAGGGTTCATCACTACCGCAGGCGCTCAGTCCGACGGCCAGCGCGGCGGCCGCGATGAGCGCCAGTCCTTGCCTTCGTCGCATGTCACGTCTCCTTTGACTCCATGCCGTCAGCGGCGTCGTGGGGTGGGTTACCTGCCCCGACGTGCCGTCGACACTGTCATGCGTTGATCGTTCAAATCAAACCGCCGCGCCGGCACGCCGCGCAATGGTTGAGACCGCATTGATAACAGACGGGAGCCGACTGGCGACCGGCCGGATTGATGCAGACGGGAGTCGACTGGTGACTGATCGTCACCGGTCGAGGGGCAGGATGGTGAGCAGGTCGCGCAGCCGTCGGTGCCGCCGCCCGGCCTCGGCCATCGCCGCGACCTCGGCCTCCGCGGCCTCGACCGGCTCAGGACGGTCGGCGGGGGTCAGGCCGGTGGCGAGCATCGCGGCGCCCAGCGCCCCGACCTCCGGGTACGCGCTGCGCAGCGCCCGGCCGCCGAACGCCGCCGCGAGCCGGCGGGCGAACCACAGCGAGGCGCCCACCGCGCCGCCGCCCAGCACCGGGGTCACGGTGCCGGGCCGGCACAGCAGGGCGGCGCCGTCGGCGAGTTCGTGGCAGGTGCCCTCGAGCGTCGCCGCGACGATGTGCAGCGGCGTGGTGGACAGGCGCAGCCCGTGCAGGGTCCCGGTGGCGGTGCCGGGCAGCGGCGGTCGGTGCCCGGCGTGGAACGGCAGCACGATCAGCCCGTGCTCGCCGGGGGCCAGCGATGACAGTTCGGCGTCGGTCGGATCGTCGCCGACCAGGTGGGTCACCCACTGGTAGAGCACGCCGCCCGCGGAGTACGCGACGCCGATGACGCTGCGGGCGCGGTCGACGCGGTAGCGCCACACCCGGTCGGCGATGCCGGGCGCCCCGGGGCAGATCATCCGCACCGCCGCCGACGTGCCGACGGTGACGCTGAGCGTCTCGTCCGGCACGCTGCAGGCGCCGACCGCGCTCGCCGCGCCGTCTCCGACCGGCAGCGCCCACGCGGCCGCGGCGAGTTCCGGCCACCGGCGCGCGTACTCGGGGAGCAACCGCCCCCGCCAGTCGTCGGGCGCGATCGGCGGTAGCTGCGCCTCGTCGACGCCGACGAGGTCGAGCGCCTCCGGGTCCCAGCGACAGGTGGTGGTGTCCATGATCCCGCTGCCCGAGGCCGCCGAGATGGAGGTCGCCGCCTCGCCGAGCAGCCGCAGGGCCAGGTACTCCGGAAGCCCGGCCCAGCGCCGGGCGGCCACGCCCTGGGCGCGCAGCCACGCGATGCGCACTGGCCAGTAGAGCCCGTGCCACCAGGCGCCGGTGCGCTGGTGGAAGCCGGCCGGGTCCGCGGGCCTTATCCCGGGCGGCGGGGTGGCGCGCGTATCCATCCAGGACAGCCCCGGGCCGAGCGGACGGTAGTCGGCGTCGAGCGGGATCAGCGAGTGCCACTGGCAGGAGCAGGCCACCGTGCCCACCCCGTGCAGCGCCCCGCTCTCGTGCAGCTCGTCGATGCACGACACCACGGCGGCCACGTACGCGTCGACGTCCATGGTGGCCGTGCCGTCCGCCTGCTGCCAGATCGCCGTACTGCGGCGAGCCGTCGCCAGCGGTCGCAGCGCCGCGTCGAGGACCACGGCCCGCACCGAGGAGGAGCCGAGATCGAACGCGAGCGCCACCGGCGACCTGTCAGACATGATCGAGTACAGCCTACGGCGTGCGGGCCCCCCGCGGTCCGCCGCGCGGCTACCCGGCACGGCCGGCTGCTCGACCCGGTGGTTCGGCCCGGCGGGCAGGGTGTGCCCGCGCTAGAGATCGACCGGAACGCCGCCGGAGAGCCGGCTGCGCTCGGCCGCGAACGCCATCCGGTGGCTGTCGAGGGACTCCTCGGGGCCGGAGCGCACCAGGGACCGGTCGCCCGTGGCGACCGCCGCGACGAAGGCGCGCATGAGGCCGAAGTCCCCGCCGCCGTGCCTGGAGCCGGCGTCGGCGCCGCTCGCCATGATGTCCATCGTGGACACCTTGCCGGTCGTGAAGTCCGTGACCGTGATCCGCTCCCCGTCGCCCTCCAGGTACCCGCGGGTCCCCATGATCCGGGTGCGCCGATGGCCGGACGGGGTGAAGGCGCTCATGGTGAGCGTTGCGGTCACCTCGTTCTGGAACGACACGGTCACCACCTGGTGGTCGACCACGTCGTTGTCGCAGGCGTACACGCACCGGCCGTACGGTCCGTCGCGCAGCGCCTTCTCCACCCCGGCCTCGGTGAGGTCGCGGGTGACCACGGAGAGCGGCCAGACGTGCCGGGCCGGGTCGGCGAGGCAGGCGGCGTAGAACCGGGTCGCCGAGTACGGGCAGCCGGCCTCGATCCGGCAGTCCAGGCAGCGGTCGGCGGCGCCGGGCGGACGGTTGCCGGGGTGGAAGTGGTGCAGCGACCCGACGCTGCTGATGCGCGTCGGCGGCGCGTCGACGATGTAGCGCAGCCAGTCGAGGTCGTGGCAGCACTTGGCGAGCAGGCTGAACGACGACTCGTCGCGCCGGCGCCAGTTGCCCCGCACGTACGAGTGCGCGAAGTGCCACCACCCGACCGGTTCGAGGTGCTCCACGCCGATCACCTGGCCGACCGCCCCGCCGGCGACGAGCTCCTTGACCGCCTCGGTGTACGGCGTGTAGCGCAGCACGTGGCAGACGGCGAGCAGCACGTCGGTGCGCCGGGCGGTGTCGAGGACGAGGTCGCACTCCGCCTCGGTGGGGGCGATGGGCTTCTCGAGCAGGATGTGGTAGCCGAGGTCGGCCAGGCGCGTGACCGGCTCGGCGTGCTCGCGGTCCGGGGTGGCGACGATCGCGGCGTCGGCGAGCCGGGGGCGTTCGGCGAGTGCCCGCCAGTCGGAGAAGCGCGCGGACTCGGGTACGCCATGCCGGTCGGCGAGCGCGTCGCGGTAACCGGGGCGGGGGTCGGCGACGGCGACGACCCGCGCCTGGTCGGGGAAGTGCTCCGCGTAGCGGGCGTAGGCGCTGCCGCGTGAGCCGGCACCGAGGATCGCGAGCGAGACCGTCATCGGAGTCTCCTTCGGGTTGTGGAGCGGGTGCCGAACGGGAGCGGCTGGGCAAGCAGTATGCGCCATTCGCCGGCCGCGCACAGTCCCGAACCGGACGCTCGGTCACATGCGGGGACACAGCCGTCGCGCGCGCATGACAGACGGCCGGCGCCCGTCGTGAGGTTTGCGCTCCCCGTCTCCGGGAAGAAAAGGAGATATGCGGCGCGAGAGGGTCAAACCAGAAGTAGCGCCGCGAGGGGAGGATCCACCATGACCGCACAGCAACCTCGACTGGACGGCAAGCGGATCGCGATCCTTGCCACCGACGGTGTCGAGGAGATCGAGTACACCGAGTCGCGGGCCGCGGCCGAACGGGCCGGTGCGCGGGTGGAGCTGGTGTCGATCAAGCCCGGCTCGATCCAGTCGATGGAGCACGACATCGTGATGTCCAACACCTACCCGGTCGACCGGATCGTCCCGGAGGTCAGACCCGCCGACTACGACGCACTGGTGTTGCCCGGCGGTGCCGTCAACCCGGACCGCCTACGGATCAACCCGGACGCCGTGCGTTTCGTGCGCGGCTTCTTCGAGGAGATGAAGCCGGTCGCGGCGATCTGCCACGGCCCGTGGACGCTGGTCGAGGCCGACGTGGTGCAGGGCCGGACAGTCACCTCGTACCCCAGCCTGCGCACCGACCTGATGAACGCCGGGGCGTTGTGGGTGGACGAGGAGGTCCACGTCGACTCCGGGCTGGTCACCAGCCGCGGGCCGGCCGACCTGCCCGCGTTCTGCGCGAAGATGATCGAGGAGATCGCCGAGGGGCGGCACGTGGGCCAGCTGGTCTCGGCATGACCGGACGAGCCCCGGGCTCCCCACGCCCGGGGCGCAGACCCGCGGCCGGCGCCGGAAGGGGAGACAACCCTCGGCGTCGGCCGCGGCCCTTCCCGGGCCCTGACGCCGTGGCGCCGGCCGTGGGGTGATGTCCCACTCTTGACTCCGTCCGTACGGGCTCTTTACGGTCAGGTCCGTTACCGGACGAGGGGGATTCATGCGGTCGGTGGAGGAGTTGGAGGAGCGTCTGTCGCGGCCCCGCGACGTGCTCGTGGAGGACCTGCGCGCGCTCGATGGCGACATCCTGGTACTCGGCGCGGGCGGCAAGCTCGGTCCGAGCCTGGTGCGGCTCGCCCTGCGCGGTGTCGCCGCGGCCGGCACCGGCGCGCGGGTGTACGCGGTCTCCCGGTTCTCCGAGCCGGGTCTCGCCGACGCGCTGCGCGCCGAGGGCGCCGAGGTCATCGTCGCCGACGTCGCCGACGACCAGGCCCTCGCCGGCCTGCCGGACGCGGCGAACGTGGTGTTCCTGATCGGCTCGAAGTTCGGCACGGCCGGTCGCGAGCACGCCACCTGGGCGACGAACACCTACCTGCCCGGGCGGGTCGCGCAGCGGTACGCCGGCGCGCGCCTGGTAGCGCTGTCGACCGGCAACGTCTACCCGCTGGTGCCGGTCGTCTCCGGCGGGTGCACCGAGCAGACGCCGGTGGACCCGGTGGGGGAGTACGCGATGTCGTGCCTCGGCCGGGAGCGGATCCTCAGCCACTTCGCCGAGCGCGACAAGACACCTGTCGCGCTGATCCGACTCAACTACGCCGTCGAGATGCGCTACGGCGTGCTCGTGGATCTGGCCCGGGCGGTGCTCACCGGGGAGCCGATCGACCTGACCACCGGCCACGCGAACGTCGTGTGGCAGGGGTACGCCAACGAGGTCATCCTGCGCGCGCTGCACCACACCGCCACCCCGCCGTTCGTGCTGAACCTGACCGGGCCGGAGCTGCTGTCGGTGCGTCAGGTCGCCACGGCGCTCGGCGCGCTGCTTGGACGCGAGCCGGTGTTCATCGGGACCGAGGCGGCCACGGCGCTGCTGTCCAACGCGCAGCTGTGCCACCGCCTGTTCGGCTACCCCGACGTGTCCGTCGCGCAGCTGCTGGAGTGGACGGCGCGGTGGGTGGCCGACGGCCTGCCGCTGCACGGCAAGCCGACCCAGTTCCAGCGCCGGGACGGACGGTTCTAGGAGGGGCGAGGTGACCCAGGTGCTGGCGGCCCGGTCCGCCGCGCTCGAGGCGTTCCGCCGCGGGTGCGTGATCCCGGCGCACCCGCTCGCGCTCGACGAGCGGCGGCGGCTCGACGAGCGGCGGCAGCGCGCCCTGACCCGCTACTACCTCGCGGCCGGGGCGGGCGGGCTCGCGGTCGGCGTCCACACCACCCAGTTCGCGATCCACGACCCGGCGGTTGGCCTGCTGCGCCCAGTGCTGGAGCTGGCCGCGTCCACGGTGGCCGAGTCACGGCGCGATGTGGTGCTCGTCGCGGGCGCGGTCGGCCCGACCGAGCAGGCCGTCGCCGAGGCGGAGCTCGCCGCGTCGCTGGGCTACCACATGGTGCTGCTCTCGCCGTACGCCGGGCTCGACATCGACGGGCTGCTCGAGCGGGCCCGCGCGGTCGGCGAGGTGCTGCCGGTCATCGGCTTCTACCTGCAGCCCGCAGTCGGTGGGCGGGAGCTGCCGCGCGAGTTCTGGTCCCGGCTGGCCGAACTGGAGTGCGTGGTGGGCATCAAGGTGGCGCCCTTCGACCGCTACCGCACGCTGGACGTGCTGCACGGGGTGTGCGCCGCCGGCCGGGCGGGCGACCTGGCTCTGTACACCGGCAACGACGACCACATCCTCACCGACCTGGTGACCCCGCACCGGGTCGTCGTCGACGGCGAACCGGTCACGGTCGAGTTCGTCGGCGGGTTGCTCGGCCAGTGGGCGGTGTGGACCCGGGTCGCGGTGCAGTTACTGGAAGAGACCCGACGGGCCCGCGCCGGCGACGACCGGGCCCTGCGGCGCGTGCTCGCCCTGGACGGGCAACTCACCGACGCCAACGCGGCCATCTTCGACGCGGCCAACGGGTTCCACGGCTGCATCCCCGGCATCCACGAGGTGCTGCGGCGGCAGGGGCTGCTCGCCGGGCGCTGGTGCCTCGACCCCGCCGAGGACCTGTCCCCGGGCCAGCTCGCCGAGATCGACCGCGTGTGGCGCGCGTACCCGCACCTGCGCGACGACGAGTTCGTCGCCGAGCACCTCGACGCCTGGTTGAGCTGACCCGGCGTGCGCGGCCTACAGGGTCAGGCGGTACAGCGTCAGCGGGCGGCCGCTGCTGCCGGAGGTGAGGTGGCCGGCGCGCTCGGCGAGACCGGCCAACTCCAGACGGTGGAGCATGCGGCGGGCCGTGCGCTGCGCGACGGCGAGCCGGTCGGCCACGTCCCGGGTGGTCAACGGGGCGGGGCCCACGGCGGCGCGTACCTCCCGCAGCCGTTGCAGGGTGGTCACGGACAGCCCGACCCGCTGCGCGATGATGCCGAGGTTGCCGTCCGCGGGCGCCGGCGCCGGGGCGGTGGTCTCCAGCACGATGTCGACGTCGCCGCGCAGCGACAGCACCGCCGCCACCGAGCCGATCCGCCGGGCCCGCGCCAAGGCCCGGCGGGCCAGGCTCTCCGCCTCGGCGGCGCTGCGGCCCAGACCGAATCCGATGTGGACGGTGTCGTGCCGGTCGGCCAGCCGACGCAGCATCGGCAGCGCGGCGAAGCCTGCGGTCGCGTCGTGCAGCGGGCCGCGGGTGGTGACGATCAGGTGGGTGCCCCCGGTGTACCGCGCCAGGGTGCCGCCCAGCGCCGCGGCCTCCTTGAGCAGGCCCTCGTCCGATCCGGAGACCTCGGCGAGGCCGAGCGCGACCTGCGCGTCCTCCTGCGCCTGACTGTCGGCGTGCAGGATCAGCTGCCGCAGCGCGACCCGGACCGAGTGGGCCGACGGAGCCAGCCGGAACGCCGGCATCTCGTCGCGCAGCACCTCGTACGCCGAGCGCAGGCAGGTCACCGCCACGCTGGTGCCGGCCGAGCCGCGCTGCCGCCGATGGAACGCCACCACGTCGTCGGAGGTGAGGCCGGGGCGGTAGGGCAGGACGCGCACCCGTCCAACCGGCACGCCCGCCTCCGACAAAGCTCCCGTGACCTCGGAGGTGGCCAGTGTGTCGATGGAGATCCGAGTCACGTCGTGCCCGTCGCGCAGCAGCCGCACCAGCGCCTGCAGCAGGGTCGCCCCGGTGTAGTCGACAAACGTCGCGGGGCGGGTCAGGACGCCGGCCTCGCGGACCAGGGTGTACGGCACAACCCCGGTGAACAGCCACGCGTCGACCGTGGCGGCGTGCGCCTCGACGATGCCGGGCGCCTGGGACTCGTGGTCGTAGTCGAACCGGCGAGCCCGCACACCGGGTTGCTCCTCGCAGGTCGCGGCCACGTCGTCCACGAGGTCGTGCGGGCCGACGACGCCGATCTGGATGGCCACGCGAGCCTCCTCCGATGTTGCGCTGGACGGCAGCGACAGATTACGGTCACGTCCGGTATTTGGAGAACCCGGGAGGGGTTCGCGGTTGTTCCTGGCATGGCAGATTCCAGCGGACGGACGCCCGATGCGAAAGAGGCGCACGCGCGTGCGCGGTCGGGGTCGAGGCACGCGGCCGCGCGCCCGGCGGTGACCGGATGATCGATCCCCGCGCCGTGGCCCTGCGGGACCGGTTGCGCTGGCGGCTGATCGCCGCCGCCGCCACACCGGCGACCGGGGACGGCGGCATCGATCCCGGCATCGTCGAGGCGTACCTGCGCAGCCTCGTCGCCGACGGGGCCGACGCGCTCGCCGTGCTCGCGCACACCGGCCGCGGGCCGCACCTGGCCGCGTCCGCGCGCGCCGAGGTGATCGCGCGCGCGGTGCGCATCGGCGTACCGGTGCTGGTCGGGGTCGGCGGACGGCCGGGGGAGCGCGTCGCCGACGTGGTGGCGTCGGCCACGCAGGCGGCCGAGTTCGGCGTCGACGGGCTGCTGGTCTTCCCCCCGGCGGCGGACGCCCTCGCCCTGCACGACGCGCTGTGGCGCGCCACCGGGCTGCCGATGCTCGCCTTCGACCTGTACACCCGGCCCTATCCGACGGCGACGTTGGCGATGCTGCTGGACCACCCGGGCGTGGCCGGCGTCAAGGTCGCCCGGCTGCACGACGCCGTCGCCTGCCAGGCCAGCCTCGCCGCCGCCCACCGCGCGAACCGGCTGGCCGTCACCGGCGAGGACCGCATGTTCGGGCCCTCGCTGATGTGGGGCGCCCAGGCCGCGCTCGTCGGCGTCGCCGCCGCCGCGGTCGGGATCACGGCCGAGGTGCTTCGGGCCTTCCGGGACCGGCGGTACGCCGACTTCGTGACCGCCTCGGCGCGCCTGGACCGGCTCGCCGCCGCGACGTTCACCGATCCGATGGAGGGTTACGTGCAGCGCATGCTGTGGATCGCGCAGCAGGAGGGGCGGATCCCGGTCGGGTACGCCGTCGACCCGTACGGCCCGCCGCTGCCCGGGCAGGAACGCGCATCGGTGGTGGCGGCGCTGCGATGAGCAACCCATTCGACGCCGACGCGCTGATCGGCGACCTGACCGTCACGCTCGACATCGACGTGCTCGTCGGCTTCTACCCGCAGTTGGACCGTGCCGGCGGCACACCCGAGTCGGTGCGCGCGGTGCTGGCTGGGCATCGCATCACCGCCGGCGCGGTGGCGAACCTGCGCGCCGCGCTGCACGATCCCCGGTCCGGCAACGACGAGGTGCTCGCGCTCGCCGGCCCGGACGTCGTCCCGGTCGGCGTCGTGGACCTGCGCGACCCCATCGGCGCGGTCGCGGAGGTGGAGCGGCTCGCCGCTGCCGGGGTGCGCGCGATCCGACTCTTCCCCGACGAGCAGGGCGTGCAGGCCGACTTCCCGTCGGTGCGCCACGTCGCCAAGCAGGCCGCCCGGCTCGGCCTGGTCCTCCTCACCGGCGGCGACGTGCGCCGCTTCTGGCGGCCGCTGGCCGGACTGGACGCGCGGGTGGTGTTCCTGGACACGCACTTCTACCACCTCGGCGACTTCCTCGTCGTCGCCGAAGACGAACCCGGCTTCTGCACCTCGACGCGGCTGCTCACCTCGCCCGACGCGCTCGAGGTCGTCGCCGCCCGGGTCGGCGCGGACCGGCTGCTGTTCGGCTCCCGCGCGCCGCTGTACGAGCCGCTCGTGCCGCGGCTGCGCCTGGCCACCAGCGGTCTGTCCGCCGCCGACGTGGCGGCGGTGGCCGGCGGGACCGCCCGTACGCTGCTGGGGATAGCATGATCATCGATGTGCACGCGCACTGGGGGCCGTGGTTCTTCACCGGGCTCGAGACCCCTCTCCTCGAGGTGATGGACCGGTACGGCATCGACCGGGCGATCGTGTCGGCCGCCGAGGCCGTCCAGTACGACCCCGTCGCCGGCAACCGGGCGCTGGCCCGGTTCCTGGAGACCACCGACCGGCTCTACGGATACGTGACCGTCCACCCACGACGGTTGGCCGAGGCCGAACGCGACCTGCGCGCCTACCTGCCGACCGGGCGGTTCGTCGGCGCGAAGCTGCACACCGACTACTCCGGCTCGCCGATCGCCTCGCCGCAGACCCGCGACGCGCTGGCGATGCTGGCCGACCTGGGCTGTCCGGCGCTGGTGCACACCTGGGACACCTCGGTGCTCGACCTGGCGCAGGCGTGCGCCGACCTGCCCGGGCTGCGTGCGATCGCCGGGCACATGGGCGCCGGCGGCGTCCGGTACGCGATCGAGGCGGCCAACTCCTGCGACCGGCTGTACCTGGAGCCGTGCTGGTCGCACGCCCCGGCCGGCCGCTTCGCCGAGGTCCTCGCCGCCGTGGACGACCGACAGCTGCTGTTCGGCACCGACGCCACCCTCATCGACCCCGCCTCGGCGTTCGGGGCGGTCGCCGCCGCGCGGCCCAGCGGCGAGACGGCGGAGCGGATCGCCTGGCGCAACGCGGCCGAGCTGTTCGGCCTGCAGGTATGATGCCCTTCCGCCGGCAGGTATGAGGGGTAGCCTGGGCCGCCCCGAGGTGACCCCTGCGGGAATGGCGATCGGCACACGCCCTGGCCACCACCGCGAGCCTTGCCGGTAGGAGCCGTTCCGGTTCCCGCCACTGGACGAGGCCGTCACGGCATCGACCTGGAGCGGCCCACCGCCCACCACCGCCGGCTCGCTCGCGCTGCCTGGCTGCACGACAGGCCCGCGACGAATCCTCGCGCAGCGGCTGCGCGCGGCGGGTCTCGGGGTCGGTGCTGGTCGTCGACGAAGCTGGAGGCCGCGAGAACCAGCGAGGGTGGCGAGCGGGGAGCCGCCTTCCACCGATTCGCCCGCCTGCAGCGCCTCGACGCCGCCGGTCTCGGTTGCAAAACCGCCAGGTAGATCGCGAGGTCGGGGCGGCCGAGCACACACGCGTCCCCGTCGCGTGGCCACCACCACCACCACCACCGACGCGCCGTTGCCAGGTCCGTGCCGCGAAGATCGGGCCATCATTGCGCGCCACGCCGGGACACGACAGGTCGCGTGACCATGCGGACGCGTGACGGCGCAGTCCGCCGCGAGTTCGATCAGGATGGGGATTCACCGCGTACTGGGGTGGCTCGAACCCGGCCGGGTACCACAGCACCTCGAATGCCGACAGCGCACCGAGCAGACCCGCGACGGGGTCGATCCTCCGGTTCAGCCGTGGCCTACTGCATGGATCCTGAGGCCGCGGGTTTGCCCCTCGCCGGCTCCGGTTTGACCGCTAGCGCCCCAGCAAGGTCGCGGGCTTCGAACGCCAGCCACAGTTCGACGCGTTCCCGGGCGTCGTCCAACCGCCGTCCCGTCGCCTTCTCGGCGCGCTTCATGCGGTGGCGCATGGTGTGTCGGTGTACTCCCATGCGGGCGGCGGCGACCTCCCAGGCGCCGTTGGCGTCGAGGAACGCGCGCACTGACCGGGCGAGCTTGCCATCGCGGTCGACGGCGTCGAGGCCGGAGAGCACGCTGTCGGCGTACGCCTGAAGTGCCTTCGGATCGCCGAGGCCGAGCAGCAGCGATGTGACACCCAGCGCGCTGGCGTCGGTGACCCGCTGCCCGCTGCTCCTCCCCGCCCGGAGTGCGAGCCGGGCCTGCTGCAGGCTGCGGGACGCGTTGCCGGCCGTGGTACGGGCACCTATGCCGACGAACGCATCGGACACAGCTCGTACCAGGGCTTCCCGGTTCTGGTCGTCGCCCGTCCGGTTCGCGGTCTCAGGGAGCAGAATGATCACGCAGTCGTCATCGGCACAGACGACGGCGTCTGGTACCTGATCGACGAGTGCGTCGCTGATCTGGTCGGCCAGCGCGCTTGCGGCGATGTCATCGGACTGGGCGACGGCGACCCGTACGGGGCACTCGTCGATGCCCAGTTGGCCGAGCAGCGCAGCGGCGTGCTCGGTGGAGGTCGGCGCGGCGAGCAACTTCATCAGCACTCGAGACTGCTGGCGACGGTGCGCGTCCAGACCGGCCCGTTCACGCTCGAGGACGATGGACAGCAGGGAGACCGCCGCGGAGGTAACCAGGCGCTCGTAGGCGCGCGCCTGGCGCGGGCCGCCGTGCACCAGAAACCCCAGCAGCCGCTTGGTGCCCAGGGCCTGCACGGTGATGTGCTCGTCCTCAGTCGCGAGCGAGGCGCTGGCGTGCACACCCTTCACCCGCAACCGCTGCAGCGTGGGTGTAATCAGGCCGAGATGTGTGATTGCGTCCGGCGGGCTGGCGGTCACCGGTCTGCCGACCGGGTCGGTGACGACCACCCAGTTGCCGGTGTTGCGGGCGAGCGTCGCAGCCAATGCGGCAGCACCGTCGGGTCGCAATGCCGCGGCGGTGAGGTCACGGTGAGCGGCGGAGGCGCGTAGCAGGTCGGCGTACTGCTGCTGGGCCAGCCGGTCGAACACTGCCTTTGTGATCGCGATGAACGGGGTGACGTCGGGCACCTCGATGAGCGGGAGGCCGCACTCGTTCGCGGCTCGGATGAACGCGTCGGGCGCGGACTGGTAGGTGAGGTCGGCTCCGAGACCGAGCGCCACGCCGGCGACACCGGCCGCGTTGAGGCTGTGGAAGTACGCCCGCGCGGCGGCGTGGGTGCGATGCAGTCGCATCCCCGTGGTCATCAGCAACTCGCCGCCGTGCAGCCATCCGGTCGGGTCCCTGAGTTCGCTGACGTGCGCGGATCGCACCTCCCGCTCGAGCCCGGCCGATCCGGCGACCAAGCGGAGCCGCAGCTTCGGCATGGCGAGGACGTCGGCAACAGTCAGCACCCGATAGAGAGTACCCCCAGTTATACGAATCGTACAATCTGCCGAAAGTATTGTACGAAACGGCGCATGCCGTTTTGGTCGGGTGCTCGCCATGATGTTGAAACCCGTCGTGCCGGGCCCCCGCGAAGACCTCCCGGACAGGGGCGAAGCCGGACGGGGTCGTGCGAAGCAGGAAGGAGGTTTCGTGGCAGACGTCACCGCTCGCGCCGATCAGAACCCTGTCCTCGCCATCGAAGTCCACTCGATCGACTACATCCCGCGATCAGAGCGTCACGGCAAGGTCTGGCATCAGGGGCCGTTCTGGTTCACCGGCAACTTCGTATTGGTGACCATGGTGTCCGGTTTCATCGGCCCTGCCGTCGGGCTCGGGCTGGGTTGGTCGGTCCTCGCTGTGGTCCTCGGTGTCTGCTTCGGCACCTTTTTCATGGCGTTCCACGCCAACCAGGGTCCTCGCATGGGGCTGCCGCAAATGATCCAGTCTCGGGCCCAGTTCGGTATGCGCGGCGCTATCTTCCCGTTTGCTGCCGTGGTGTTCGTCTATGTCGGGTTTATTGTCTTCGACGCGGTGCTGGCTACCCAGGCGCTGCAGACCGTGCTACCCGGCAATAAGTGGTTCTGGTACCCGCTGCTGGTCGCCATCGCGATCGTCCTCGCCGTGGTCGGTCACGATCTGCTGCACTTGGTACAGCGATGGCTGACCTACCTGCTCATCGCCGTATTCGGGGTGCTCACCGTCTGGTCGGTCGTCCACCTTCAATCGCAACCGGCCGTCACGGGCGAAGGGCTGAGCTGGACGGCGTTCCTCGTCCAATTCTCAGTTGCCGCCGGCTACCAGATCAGCTACGCGGTGTATGTGTCGGACTACTCTCGGTACCTGCCCGAGGATACGTCCGCCCGAAAGGTCATTTGGTGGACCTACCTCGGTGCGGCGGGCTCCGCAGTGTGGCTGATGTCGCTCGGATCGCTGCTGGCTAGCCGGATGGCGGAACCGGACGCGATCGCCAGTATCCGGCTCGTCGGCAACGAGCTGTTCTCCGGCTTTGGCACCTTCGTGATCCTCATCTCGGTGCCGGCGTTGGTCAGCATCATGGCGGTCAACGCTTATGGGGCTATGCTCACCAGCGTCAGCGGCGTCGACGGCTTCAAGCGGGTCAACCCCGGCGTTCGGGCCCGAGTCGCCGGGATCGTGACCATCGGCCTGATCGCGCTGATGGCCGCGCTGGCCCTGCCCGACGACTATCTCGCGAGCTTCAACAACTTCGTGCTGCTGATGCTGTACTTCCTGGTGCCGTGGACCGCGGTCAACCTGGTCGACTTCTACTTCGTCCGGCACGGCGAGTACGCGATCACCGAGATCTTTCGGTCCGACGGTATCTACGGCCGGTGGGCGTGGCGTGGCCTGGTGGCGTACGGAGCTGGCTTCGCGGCAATGATCCCGTTCTTCGCAACCACCTTCTACACCGGCCCCGTGGCCAAGGCCCTCGGCGGGGCCGACATCTCCTTCGCGGTCGGCCTCGGCGTCGCCAGTGGCCTGTACTACCTGCTGAACCGTGGTCTGGACCGCAGCGCCGAACTTAGCGCAGTACGTGCCAGCCAGGCAGCGCTAGCAGAGGTGACCACGCTGCCCCGACCGCCGGCCGAGGCGGCGGCGGATGCGGCCTCCGGAAGCGTATGACCGTCAGTGCAGCGTATGGCATCAGTGGAGCCTGTGAGACCCGTGAAGGTCGCCTGCTGCCAGGTCAGCATCGCCATCGGCGACCGAGACGGCAACCGGGAGCGTCTACGCCGGGCGGTAGAGTCTGCGGCCGCCGGTGGCGCCGGTATCGTTGTGTTGCCGGAGCTGGCCAACAGCGGGTACGTGTTTGCCGACGCCACCGAGGCGCGGTCCCTCGCTGAGCCAAGTGACGGCCCGACCGTCACCGGCTGGGCGGAACTGGCCCGCCGCTTAGACGTGGTCATTGTCGGCGGGTTCTGCGAACTCGACCCGGACGGGCTGGTGCGCAACTCAGCGGTCGTCGTCGACCCTTCCGGGACGAGGGCGCTGTACCGCAAGGCGCACCTGTGGGACCGCGAGAAGCTCGTGTTCATCCCGGGCGACGCGCCGCCGCCCGTCGTCGACACCGGGTACGGGCGGATCGCTGTGATGATCTGCTACGACCTGGAGTTCCCCGAGTGGGTCCGGCTGGCCGCGTTAGGCGGTGCGGACCTGCTGTGCGCTCCGGTCAACTGGCCGCGACTGCCGCGGCCGGACGGCGAGCGCCCCAGCGAGGTGATCCGTGTCCAGGCGGCGGCCGCCACGAACCGCATGTTCATCGCGGTCGCCGACCGGGTGGGTGATGAGCGCGGTGTTGGCTGGGTTGGCGGGACCGTGATCATCGACCCGGACGGCTGGCCCGTCCGTGACCTGGTTCTTGGCCGGGAGTCGACCGTGGCGGCGGACCTCGACTTGGTCGTCGCACGCGATAAGCGAATCAGCGAGCGCAACGACGTGCACGCCGACCGGCGTCCCGAGTTGTACGCGGCGGTGGCCCGCCCGGATGCACGCGCGGTGGTCGGATCCGGCGAAACGGTCCCCGGCTCGGCCGCATCCGAACGCCCGGCCGTGGAACGGGACCGCCGGCGCGGCCGTGGCCTGACGGATGTTCACCGGGTGGCGATCGTGCAGTACCCGCCGTCCGTACTCGACCTTCAGGCAGGTGTGGCGCGTGCGGCCGAGTACGTGGCGCAGGCCGCGGCGGAGGGCGCCCGCCTGGTGGCGTTCCCCGAGGCGTGGCTGACCACCTACCCGGCGTGGGTGTTTGGCATGGCGGGTTGGGACGACGCCGAGGCCAGGTACTGGTACGGCCGGCTGCTCGAGCAGAGCCCCACGGTCGACGACCCCCGGCTGACACCACTGTTCCGCGCTGCGGCGCGGCACGGCGTGACGGTCGTGATGGGGCTCAACGAGCGCGCCCGCGCTCACGCCGGCACACTGTACAACTCCCTGGTCACGATCGGAGCCGATGGCACGGTCCGCGGCGTGCATCGCAAGCTGACCCCCACCCACACCGAGCGCGTGGTCTGGGCCCCCGGGGACGCCGCCGGCCTGATAGCCCACGACACCCCGGTTGGTCGGGTCGGCGGTCTGGTCTGTTGGGAGCACTGGCACCCCCTCGCGAGGCAGGCGCTGCACGTGCAGGACGAGCAGATCCATATCGCCGCGTGGCCGGACTTGCCCGACATGCACCGGGTCGCGAGCCGCGCCTATGCATTCGAGGGCCGCTGCTTTGTGCTGTGCGCCGGGCAGTACCTCAGCACCGACGACGTGCCGACCGAATTGCGCGAGGCGTTCCGGGCCGGCGTGGGTCCGGACGCGCCGCGTGAAGGGCTGCTGTTCGCCGGTGGCTCCGGGGTCATCGGCCCGGATGGCGCGTGGGTGACCCCACCACTCGAGGGGCGGCCCGGGATCGTGTACGCCGACATCGACCTGGCCCGCACCAGGGCGCACAAGCATGACCTGGACGTCGCCGGTCACTACGGCCGCCCTGACGTACTGCGGCTGGTGGTCGAGCGCCGCCGGCACACCGGCGTCGAATGGCTCAGGCCCTGAACCGATCGAACCGAAGGGGTTGAATGACTGACAAGATTCAGCGCGTCGTCTCCGGTCCGTACGTCGGTCCAGTCGACGGAAGCGTCGTGCCCCGCTTCGCCGGGCCCGCGACGTTCGCGCGCCTGCCACGTTTCGACGAGGTGTCTGATGTGGACGTCGCCGTGGTCGGGGTGCCGTTCGACGGTGGAGTAAGCTACCGGCCCGGCGCCCGCTTCGGCCCGGCCCATGTCCGCGAGTCATCCCGTTTGCTACGCCCCTACAACCCGGCGCTCGACACCGCACCGTTCGCACGCCAGCAGGTCGTCGATGCCGGTGACATCGCGTGCAACCCGTTCTCGATCGAGGATGCCGTGAAGCAGATCGAGACCGGCGCGTGCCAGCTGCTCGAACGCGCCGGCCGACTGCTTACCATCGGCGGGGACCACACCATTGCGCTGCCGCTGCTGCGCGCCATGGCACGCCAGCACGGTCCGGTCGCGGTGGTTCACTTCGACGCACACCTCGACACCTGGGACACCTACTTCGGCGCCGCGTACACCCACGGCACCCCCTTCCGGCGGGCTTCGGAGGAGGGGCTGCTCGATCCGTCGGCCTGCATCCACATCGGGATCCGCGGCCCGCTGTACTCGGCGGCCGACCTGCGCGACGACGCCGGCCTCGGGTTCGAGGTCGTGCCCGCAGTCGAGATGGACTACCTCGGGGTACGCGGGGTAGCCCAGCTCATCCGCGAGCGCGTCGGTGACCGTCCGGTCTACGTCTCCATCGATATCGACGTGCTCGACCCCGCCTTCGCACCTGGCACCGGGACGCCGGAGGCCGGCGGTCTGCAAAGTCGCGAACTGCTCGGCATCCTCCGCTCGTTCGCCGACCTGAACCTCGTCGGTGCCGACATTGTCGAGGTCGCGCCCGCCTACGACCACGCGGAGATCACCGGCATCGCGGCATCTCACGCCGCCTACGAGCTGCTGTCCGCCATGGCTATCCGCTCACCCAACGCCAACAACCGGCTCTCTTGCGGTGGGCAGGATCCCGGGCCGCTCGACCAGTGAAGCACTCGACCCGTCCCCGCCCCTTGTCGCCTCCGAAAGAGGCGTCGCCTTGAAGCACTACGGGTGTTGAACATTGCGAAGGACGGTCAAGGCTCGGGTCCACGCGCTCAACCAGATCACCGCGGTGTTGATCAACGCCGAACGTTGGGAGCAGATTGGGAGCAAGATCCGCACGCTCCCAGGTCGTGTGACATGCCCCTCGCTGCTGTAGATACGGAGGCGGGCCGGCGTTGCTACGCCGGCCCGCCCTGTGTCGTTATGCCTGTACGCACCCTCATCGCGGCTTGCGACCGCGGGTGATGCGGTCGGTGGTTACGCGGCGGAACGTGTCAACCTTCTCGAGGCGACTGGTTCGGGGATTCGTTGAGCGAGCCGGGTGCCGGGTTCGTGGTGGGAGTTGCTGGGGGCGCTGCCCCCAGACCCCGGTCCCTTCCTCCGAGATCGGGGTGTGATCTCCTCGTCGGGCACCGGGGGGCATGGCGTGGGCTTGCTCCCGCTGTTCGGGCTGCTGGTCGCGAGCTGACCCAGCAGTGCGGAGAGCTTTCCCTGCACCTCGATCACCTTGTGAGCCTTGTCCAACTCGGCCCGCAAGCGCCCGTTCTCCTTACGCAGGTAGACCTTCTCCCGCTCCACCGGGTTCGCCGGCGGCCGGCCCGCCCGCGCGGGCTAGGGCGGCCATCGCGGCCTGGTCCGCTGCTGACGCCACGCCGAGATCAACGACGTGTCCAAACGTTCGCGACGCAACAGGGCACCCTAGCCGGCCTTGTCCGACGAGTCGTACTCCGCCAAGGTCCGCGCCTTGTACGCCGCGGTATACGTCCGTGGCCGGGCCGGCACCTCAGGATCAGGCACCTGGTTGATCGAACTCACGGGAGCTATATTCCTTGCTCGCCCTCACGGGTCTGTGTTACAGCAGCTCATCCTGCCTCAAGCAAGGTTGCCACTGAGGACCGTGGGAAAGTGCGAAAGTCGAGGGAAACGCCTTCCGGGTGGTAGCGACCAACGCGCCGGCGCAGCGCGGCTGTTCTCCCGCGAGCGGCACGTCGGCGGAGGGATCACGGATTTGACCGGTGGGTCGGCCTGCCCGGTGGTTGGTCGGCTGGGTGTTGTTGCGTGCGCGGGGCCGTAGGCCATGGCGCATGCGTGCGCCCGTCGTCAGCCGTGGCATGGTTTCGCACATGGGAGGAGCTTGCCCTGCTGGCCCCGGTTTGGCACCTGTCGCGGCTGGGCGCCCGTCCCCGTGCTCCGGCCCACTAACATCCCGGCTATGCCTCGTGTGCCTCGTGCCCTCGCCCTCCTCGCCCTCGCGTTGACACTCGCCGGCACCGCCGCCTGCGGCAAGGGGAAGCCCGGCCAGCTTCCCTCGGGCGAGACGCTGCTCGATGAGTCGGCAGCCGCGATGCGCGAGGTGCAGACCGTACGGTTCGACATCGAGTCGGACGGCACGATCGCCGGGCTCGCCCTGCGCCGGGCGGGTGGGCAGTTGACCCGCGACGGGGAGGCCAAGGGCAGCGCCCTGGTGCAGCAGTTCGGCGTGAACGTCGAGGTGGAGTTCGTCGTGGTCGGCGACTCGATCCACATCAAGGGGCCGACCGGCGGGTGGCAGAAGCTGCCGCTCGCGCTCGCGTCCACCGTGTACGACCCGTCGGCCATCCTCGACCCGGAGCGGGGCGTCGCCAAGGTGCTCGACAGCGCCCGCGACGGGCGCACCGAGGCGCGCGAGAAGCTCGACGGCGTCGACACCTACCGCGTCAAGGCCACCCTCGACGCGGCTGATCTGGCCGCGATCGTCCCCGGCGCAAAGGGGGATGTGGCCGGAACGCTCTGGCTCGCCGTGGACACCAAGCGCGTGGTGCGCGCGGCGTTCACGATGCCCGGCGTCGACAACGCCCCCGGCGCCAACGTCACCGTCTCGTTGCGCGAGTTCGACGCCCCGGTGAGCATCAGTGCGCCCTGAGCCGCAGCAGGCCGCGCCCACAGCCACCGCGCCGACGGCACCGCCGCCGCCCCGGCGCCCCCGCGGCCTCGCGCTCGGCGTGGGCGGCACCCTCGTGCTGCTCGCCGCCCTCGACGCGTACGTGGTGGTGACCGTCCTCGTGCCGATCATGAACGACCTGGGCGTGCCGGTCACCGACCTGCAGCAGGCCACCGTGATCGTCACCGGGTTCCTGCTCGGCTACGTGGCCGGGATGCCGCTGCTCGGCCGGCTCTCCGATCGGTACGGCCGCCGCCCGGTCCTCCACGCCTGTCTCGCCGGCTTCGCGCTCGGGTCCGCGCTGACAGCCGCCGCCGGGTCGCTGCCGGTGCTCGTCGCCGGCCGCACCGTTCAAGGGCTCGCCGGCGGAGCACTGCTGCCGGTGACGATGGCGCTCGTCGCCGACCTGTGGGAGGAGCGGCGGCGCCCGGTCGCGCTGGGCGCGGTCGGGGCGGCGCAGGAGTTGGGCAGCGTGCTCGGGCCGCTCTACGGTGCGGCGCTCGCCGCGTGGATCGGCTGGCGCGGCATCTTCTGGGTCAACCTGCCGCTCGCCGCGCTCGCCGCGTACCTCGTGCGCCGCAGCGTTCCGGGTTGTGGCCAGCGCGACGGCCGGGAGCGCGTCGAGCGCGTGGATGTCGTGGGTGGCGTGCTGCTCGCGGTCGCGCTGGGGTTGCTCGTCGTCGGGCTGTACAACCCCGACCCCGAGCGCGCCATGCTGCCGCCCTGGGGCCCGGCGACGCTCGCGGCCGGCGTCGCGGCGCTGCTCGCGTTCGCCGGGTGGGAGGCGCGGTCGCGGGTGCGCCTGCTCGACCCGGCCGGGGTGGCGATGCGCCCGTTCCTCGCTGCGCTCGCGGTCAGCGTGTTCGCCGGCGCCGCGCTGATGGTGACCCTGGTCGACGTGCAGCTCGTCGCGCAGACGCTGCTGGACAAGGACGCCGCTGAGGCGGCCCTGGTGCTCAGCCGGTTCCTCGTCGCGCTCGCCGTCGGCGCGGGGCTCGGCGGGCTGCTCGTGCCCCGGCTCGGCGAGCGGTGGGTGACGGCCGGCGGACTGGCGGTCGCCGCCGCCGCGTACCTGCTCGTCGCGGGCTGGCCGGCCGACGTGCTCGCGGCGCGCCACGACCTCGGTCCGCTGAGCCTGCCCAGGTTGGACACCGACCTGGCGCTGGCCGGCCTCGGGCTCGGGGTGGTGGTCGCGCCGCTGTCCGCGGCGGTGCTGCGCGCCGCCCCGGCGGCGCGGCACGGCGTGGCCTCCTCGCTGGTGGTGGTCGCCCGGATGATGGGCATGCTGCTCGGCGTGGCCGCGCTCTCCGCGTGGGGGCTGCACCGGTTCCGGGAGCTCACCGCCGACCTGGACACCCCGTTCGGCGGCGGTCCGGCCGAGTGGGCCGCCTACCAGGCCGCGCTGCAGGCCGCGATGCGGGTGGAGTACCGGGAGATCTTCCTGATCACCGCCGCGCTCTGCGCCGCCGGTGCGCTCGTGGGGCTCGCGTTGTCCGGGCGGGACCGGCGGGGGGTTGCCCACCGCGGGTAGCCTCTGCGGGGTGAGCCGAGGTTCTGCCGACCCGACCGTCGTCGACGCCCCGATCGTCGCGGTCACCGTCTACCCCGACCGGGCGCGGGTGACCCGGCGCGGCACCGTGCGACTGCCCGCCGGCGAGCACCGGGTATCGGTCGAACCGCTGCCGCTCGGGCTCGCCGCCGACTCCGTCCGTGTCGGCGGGCACGGCCCCGCGACGGTGCTCGGCGTGGACGTGGTGCACCGCCGCCAGCCCCGGCCCACCGAGGCGAGCGTGGTCGACCTGGAGCGGCGTCGGCGCGACCTCGAACGGGTGCTCGCCGAACTCGCCGACGCCGACGGGGTGCAGGAGCAGGTCGGTGTGTTCCTGGAGCAGCTGGCCCGCCGCTCTGGCGCCACCTACGCCCGGTCGCTCGCCGCCGGCCAGGTCGATCCGGGCGGGCTCGGCGGGTTCGCCGACGCGCTCGCCGAACGGCTGACCGCCGTACGCATCCGGCGGCGTGAGCTCGGGGAGCGGCGCGCCGAGCTGACCGACGAGCTCGCCGCGGTGCAGCGGGAGTTGGCGGAGGTGACGGCGAAGCGGCAACCCGACCGCCGCGCCGCGATCGTGACGCTCGCCGTGGCCGAGGACGGCGACGTCGAGCTTGAGTTGTCCTATGTGGTCGACGGGGCGGGCTGGGAGTCCGCGTACGACGTGCGGCTGGTCGACGAGGCGTTGACGCTGACCTGGTACGGCCTGGTGCGCCAGCGCACCGGTGAGGACTGGCCGGAGTGCGACCTGCGCCTGTCGACCGCCCGGCCGGCCGCGGCGGCGAGCCTGCCCGACCTCGACCCGTGGTACCTGGACCGGGTGCGCCCGCTGCCGCCGATCCGACCGCTGGCCGCGGCCGGGGGGATGGTGCAGACGATGGCGGCGCGAACGAGCGCCGAGGCGCTCCCGCCGGCGGCGCCGTCGGGCCCGCCACCGCGCGAGGTCGACACGGCGGTGTCTACAGTGGAGCAGGGGGTGGCGGCGGCCACCTACCGGCCCGCCCGGCCGGTGGCGGTGCCGGCCGACGGTGCCGCCCACCGGGCCACCGTCGCGGTCGTGGAGCTGTCCGCGGCGCTGGACTACGTGACCGCCCCGGTGCGCAGCCCGGACGCGTACCTGCGCGCCACGGTGGTCAACACCTCGGCGCACACCCTCCTGCCCGGCCGGGCCGCGGTGTTCCACGGCCCGGAGTTCGTCGGCTCGGCCGATCTGCCGGTCTGGGCGCCGGGGGAGGAGGTCGAGCTGGCGCTCGGGGTCGACGACCGGGTACGCGTCGAGCGGGAGCTGGTGCGCCGCACCGCGAGCAAGGCCACGCTGGGCTCGGTGCGCCGCCGCGAGGTGGAGTACCGCACCACCGTCACCAACCACACCCCGCACCCGGCGCGGGTCACCGTGCTGGACCAGCTGCCGGTGTCGCGCGACGAGCAGATCAGCGTGCGGGAGCTGCGGGCGGACCCGGAGCCGACCGAGCGCGGCGACATGGGTGTGCTGACCTGGCGGCTGGAACTCGCGCCGGGCCAGACCAACCACATTCACTTCGGACTGCGGGTGGAGATCGGCAAGGGCGTGGAGCTCGCCGGCTGGCGCGAGTAGCGACATCCCGGGCTGGCCGCCCTCAGTCCGTGCCGACCCGCAGGACCTGCCCCAGACCCAGCCGGCGGTTCGCCCACGCCTCGGTCAGCACGGCACTGGTGAGCAGCGCCCCGGCCAGGCCGACGACCACGCCGACGGTCAGCGGGTCGAACCGCAGGCGCAGCGGGATGCCGTCGGTGAACGCGGACAGGCCCAGCGCCGGGGCGAGCAGGAGCGGCAGCACCGCGCCGACCAGCACACCGACGAGCAGCGCCGTCGCCACGAGGGGTGTCAGTTCCACGAGCAGCATGGCCCGTGCCTGGCGGTACGACAGTCCCATCGTGCGCAGCAGCGAGAGCACCCGTCCCCGGGTCCGGGCCTCGGTCACGAGCGCCAGCATCACCGCGAGCAGCGCGCCGACTGTGGCGACGACCAGCCCGACCCCGAACGCCAGCGTGATCGCCGGGTTGAACTCCGACTCCTGCAGTGCCCGGCGCCGCTCGTCCAGGCTGGTCATCTCGGCCGGCTCGCCGTCGGAGCCGGCCGCCGCCCGCGCCAGGGCGGCCGGATCGGCCTGTGCACCGGTGACGAGCAGCGTGGTCACTGGGACGTCGACGTCGATCGCGTCCACCGCGACGAGCACGAACGCGTCGCGGCCGGCGTCGAGTCCCGGAAGCCGCTCGACGGTCCCCGCCAGCCGCACCGGCACGGTGTCGCCCACGGTCAGGCTCGCCGAGTCGGTGAACAGCGCGGCCACGGTCGGCGAGGCCGCGACGGGGACCGGCCCCGAGCCAGGCCGGTCGAGCAGCGCGGGCGGCAGTCGCAGGTCGAGGCCGTGCGCGTCGAGCAGTCGCTGGTACCGGGCCGGGTCCACGGCCACCACGCTGACCCCGTCGGGCCGGGTGTTGCCGATCCGCAGGGGCAGGTCGGGCAGGTGGCGGGCGGCGAGCACGCTGCGCACGCCGGGGACCTCGGCGACCGCCTGCTCGGCGCCGGGCGCGAACGCCGAGGCGGTCAGCCGGAAGTCCGCGCCGACCTCGAGCGCCGCGGCCGCCCCGCGGGCGTCCGCCACCCCGCCTCGTACCGCCGAGGCGAACCCGGCGAGGGACACCGCGAGCACGAGCACCACCAGGGGCAGGGCGAAGGCCGTGGCGTGTCGACCCGCCCGGGCCAGGCCGAGGAAGGCGACCGGCCCGCGCCGGCGGTTGGACAGTCGGCTGAGCAGTCGCAGCGGCCATGGGTAGGCGCGCAGGGCGACCAGGCCGGCGGCGGCGCCGATGAGCAGCGGCACGGCCGACAGGTACGGGTCGCTGCCCGCGACGGCCAGGCCGCGGCGGCGCAGCAGCAGCACACCGAGCACGGCGAGCAGCAGCACGGTCACCTCGGCGGTCACCCGCCGTGGCGCCGGTCGCCGCAGGATCAGATCGGTACGGCGTCGGGCGGTGGTCGCATCGTGCCGGGTGACCAACACGGCCAGCGGCACCGCCGCGACCGCGAGCAGGGCGGCCGCGGCCACCGGCCACAGTGTCCCGACGGATGGCGGGTCGGGGCGGCCAGGGACAAGATGGTGCAGCAGCCAGCCGGCGGCGACGGCCGGCAGCACCACGGCGAGCGCCTCCACGCCGACCGTACGCACCAGCCGATACCGGGAGGCGCCGCGGGCGCGCAGCAGCCGCAGTTCGGCCCGGCGGCGGTCCACCGCCAGTCGGGCGGCGATCACCAGCAGGCCGAGCGTCGTGCCCAGCACTCCCGTGGCGACCACCGCGATGAGGGCCCGTACCGCGGCCTGCTGGCGTTCGAAGGCGGAGATCAGGTCGTCCAGCCGGGTCTGCAGGTCGACGCCCGATCCCAGCCTCGGGTCGGTGTGCAGTTGCCGCACCGCGTCGCGCACGGAGGCGGCGTGCCCGGCGTGCAGCCGCCGCTCATCGAGACGGAACCGGGCCGTGGTGCGCAGCCCCCACACCGCCGCCTGCTCTCTCAGCGCCTCGATGCCCGTGCGGTCGGTGAGGATCGCCGCGATCCGCTGCCGCGTGTCCTGGCCCATCGCCCGAAAGCTGGTCCGCAGCAGCGTCGGGTGCGAGTCCCAGTCGGACGCGGTCGGGTCGTTCGCCTCGAACAGCCCGACGAGCCGAACGGGGTGGCCCTTCACCAGGTACTCCTGATCCAGTCGCAGCCCCAGCGTCCGCGCCACGTCGACGGCGACCATCGCCTCCAGCTTGTCCGCTCCCGGGCGGTTGTCCGGCGCGCGGCCCTCGACGATCCGCAGCGCCGGCGTCAGATCCGGGTGGTACCCGATGCTGACTGCGGGTTTGGCGCCGTCCGGGTCCGTGCTGACGCCGTCGCCGTCGATCTGGCCGAGTTCGCTGTGCACCGCGCCCCAACGCGCGGCGACTGCACCGGCCAGCACCTCCGGCAACCGGCGCTCGACATGGTCGGTGAACCCCTCCGCGGTGGCGCCGGCCGGATGGAGTCCGAGGCCCGGGAACGCCGGATGGCCGTCAGCGTCGCGGTCCGGGGTCGGCTGACCGAACATCAGGTCGCGGGTGGTGTACGGCGCTGTCGCGATCATCTGCCGGAGCGCCGTGTCCGAGAGCCGGTTGACGGTGCGCGGGGTGGCGGCCAGCACGGCGGTCGTGGCGAGCCCGAGGGCGGCCACCAGGCACCAGAGCCCGACGTGCGCCCGGATCCGGCGGATCATCGGTCACCTCCGATGCGCAGCAGCCCGGCCACCACGTCCCGGCGGGCCCGGCGGGCCACCGCGGCGCTGAGCATCAGCGCCACCCCGAACAGCGCCACGGCGGGGAGCGCCACCGGCGCCGGCACGGTCAGCAGCGGCTCGGGCACGGGCCGGGTGCCCGACGCGGTGGGGACCAGCGACGGCGCCAGCGTGGCCGCGACCGCGAGGCCCACCAGGAGCCCGCCCAGCACACCCAGGCCGGCGAGCACCGACTGCTCGACGACGAGCGCGCGGGCGAGCGTGCCCGGGGAGGCGCCGAGGGTGTGCAGCACCGCCAACTCCCCGGAGCGTCGCAGCGCCGTGGCCCGGGCGTCCACGACGAGACCGAACGCCGCGATCACGGTGCCGACCAGCACCGTGGCGTACAGGGCGAGCAGGACCCCGGCGCCGAGCGGATCGTCGAGCAGGCGGCGGGTCTCCGCGACCAGGTCGGTGACGGCCAGGCCGCGGTGGGCGGCAGCGGCCAGGGTCTCGCGGTGCCCGTCCGTGGCCAGCCACCATTCACCGGCGGTGACCGTGGGCTGGCCGGCGGCGAACCGGTACTCCGCCAGCGTCGGCAGGTCCACCGCCACGCCCGCCCCGTCCCGCGTCCCGGGCATGCTCTGGAGTACGCCCACCACGCGGACCTGCAGGCCGGGCGCGCCGACGCTGCCGTCCAGATCGAGGGTGTCGCCCACCGTGGCCGCCGCTGCGTTGAGAACGTGCGGGGTGACGAGAGCCGGCACCGGCTGCGGTCGCGACAGGTCGGCGAACACGAACCGGGCCGACAGCTCGACGACGATGGCGAAACCGATGCTGGTGCGCACGGTGCGCGTGTGCTCGAAGGCGGTGCCCAGCACCATCCCGACCGCCCACTCCCGGGGCACGACCACCTCGGTGCGCGCGCCGGAGTCATCCACAGTAGACAACTGGGACCACCGCCACTCGACCAGCTGCTCGATGCGGCCGATCGGCGGAGGGCTCTGGAGGTCGTAGGGTGCGTCGTTGCTGGTCAGCGCCTCGCCGCTGAAGCCGAGCAGCCGGTGCCCACCGGCCGGTGGGGCGGGCAGCGGCACGTCGAAGACGAGCCAGCCCCCCTCCGGCGTACCCAGCGGCACCGTGCGCACGCCGCCGGTGCCGTCGTCGAGGTGGGCCACCACGTTCAGCGCGCGCGCCGGCCCCCACTCCGCGTCGGTGCTGACGACCCGTACCTCGCCGGCCAGACGCCGGGCGGACGGCGGCAGCGCCAGGCCCGCGAGCCGGCGGCGATCGCGCACGAGGGCGTCGAACAACCGCTGCGGGCTGCCGTCGGCGAGGTCCGGGCGTAGCCGGACCACCGCCCCGGCCGCGGTGGAATCCACCGCGAGCAGGGTCACCTCGCCCTCCTGGCCGACCTTCACCTGGCCCCGGTGCACCGCCATCGCGGCGGCCACGCCGGGCAGGTGCGCGACGTCATCGGGGAGCGGTGCCGGGTCGCCGAACGGGCGGGACACCCGCAGGTCGGCGCCCACCCGGTGGGTCGCCTGGTCGCGCTGCGAGCGCTGCCAGGTCCCCGCGACGCACACGGCGAGCGTCCCGGCGGCGACCGTGAGCACGAGCAGGAGCACCGGGCCCGCGTGTGGTCGCCGGTCCGCCTGCCACAGGCCGAGCAGCCGCGAGAACGAGCCACCGCGCCCGGCGACGCGGACCGCGGCCCGGGTCACCAGCGGCTGCACCCGCAGCGCGAGGACAGTGGCGGCGAGCACGCCCAACGTGGGCGCGGCGACCAGCAGGGGGTCGATGCCGAGCGGCCCGACGCCGGCGGCCGTCGGGGTGAGCGCGCCCGCGTACCGGCGCAACTGGATCCCGGCGAGGAGCGCGACCGCGACGAGGGCGAGATCCGCGCCGGCCCGCACCGCCCACGCCGTTCGGGTCGGTCGGGCCCGCTCCTGCTGTTCGGCCACCCAGGTCGCGCGTCGGCGCCAGGCTGGCACCACGAGCGCCGCGGCACAGCCGAGCGCCGCAACGGCGGCGATGATCCACGCCGTTGCCGTGCCGAGCGGCCCGATCGCGGTCTGCGGCCCGAGCGGCGCCGGGCCGGCCAGCAGCGGCAGTCCGTCGCGGGCCAGGCGGTCGTCGACCAGCCGCAGCAGGTGAGCGGCGAGCGGCGGGCCGAGCACCACCGCGGGGGCCACGACGAGCAGCGCCTCGCCCGCCGCGAGGCGGGCGAGCTGCCCAGGGGTCGCCCCGCGGGCGCGCAGCAGCCCGTTCTCGTCGCGGCGGTGGTCGGCGAGCAGCCGGGCGATGAGCAACAGCCCGAAGCCGGCGATGACGGCGAACAGCAGCGCCGGCAGGAGCAGTCCCGACCGGGTGACGGTGTTCGCCGTGGCGAGCGCGGCGGCCAGTTCGGGCAGGCCGGTGCGGAACCGGATCGAGCGGTCCAGGCCCAGTTCCTCCGGCGCCTGCCCGCGCAGTGTGCCGGTGGCGGTGGCCAGCCGGGAGAGCTCCCCGCTGGTCACGTTCACCAGCGCCGGGACGACCACCCAGTCCAGTGTGGAGAGCGTCAGGTAGCGGGCGAGGAACTCGTCGCGGTGCACGACCAGCGGGCCGATCCCGCCGCCGCGCACCGGTGCCGCCGCCAACTCCCAGTACGGCTCGGCCGGGTCGCGCGGCCGGAAGATCCCGACCACCTGCACCGGCCTGGATGCGTGCGCGTGCTCGTCGGTGATGGGCACCAGATCCCCGACCGCAACGCCCACCTCGTCGGCGACCTGCTCGGGGAGCACGACCTGGGCCGGCTGCTCGGGCGGCACCGGCCGCGGCCAGGCGCCGGCCGTGAGCTGCGCGTGCTCGGGCAGGGCGTCGAGGAACGCGACGACGGCGTAGCGCCGCGGCGCGTCGGGGGCGTCCGAGCCGAGCGGGTCGTCGAGTCGCTGGCCGCTCGCGTACCCGCCCATCGTCACGTCCACCGACAGACCGCCCAGGCCGGACGCGAACAGGTCGCGCATGGCCTTGTCGCGGCTGGCCACCTCGGCCGGCGTCGAGCCGCTGCCGCCGCTGGCCACCAGCGCCCGGTCCACGGCTGGCGCGGTCGCCAGCGCCGCGCGCACGCCGGCGGCGGGCAGCAGGTGGGCGTACTGGAGGAACGTGGTGAGGACGACGACGGTGACGGTGGCGACCACCGCGGCGGTCAGCAGGAGCGCGCGGGCGGCTGCCGCCCGGTGGAGGACCAGCCGCATCGTCTAGTCCCCGTCGACAAGCCGGCCGTCACGCAGCGTCAGCACCCGGTCCGCGAGATCCAGCATCGCCGGGTCGTGGGTGGCGACGAGCGCGGTCATCCCGCGGGTGTGTGCCAGCGCGCGCAGCAGGTCCATGATGGACCGCCCGGTCTCCGAGTCGAGCTGTCCGGTCGGCTCGTCGGCGATGAGCAGGTCCGGGTCGTTGGCGAGCGCGCGGGCGATCGCGACACGCTGCTGCTGGCCACCGGAGAGCTCACCCGGCCGTTGCGCGGCGTGCCCGCCGAGGCCGACAAGCTCCAGCAGCATCGCCACCCGCTCGTCGCGCTCTCGCGCGGGCAGCTTCGCCAGGCGCATCGGCACACCGACGTTCTCCGCGGCGGACAGGATCGAGATCAGGCCGAACGACTGGAACACGAACCCGATCGTGTCCCGGCGCAGGGCCAGCAGCTCCCGGTCGCTGGCCGCGGTGACGTCCCGCCCGGCCACGGTGACACGTCCATCGTCCGGCCGGTCCAGGCCACCGATCAGGTTGAGCAGCGTGGTCTTGCCCGCGCCCGAGCGCCCCCGGATCGCGACGAGTTCGCCTCGCCGCGCGGTCAGCGACACCCCGCGGACCGCGTGCACGGCGTGCTTTCCACGCCCGAAGGTGCGGCTGACGTCGGTCACCCGGACCAGTTCGTCACTCATGGCCGGGCCGCACCTCCACGTGGTCGGGCTGCAGGGTCAGCCGCACCCGGTCGCGCATCCCCAGCGCGTCGACGTAGGAGCGTGGCAGCTGCATCCGGCCGGCCCGGTCCAGCACCGCGTACTCCTCGGTCACCACCTCGACGGTCCCGTCGGCGGCCGTGCGCGCGGTGCGGCGTACCTCGGTGGCGGTGCGCCCGTCGCGGATCGCGACGGTGCGGCGCACCTGGCCGGCGACGGCCTGGTCGTGGGTGACCACGACGACGGTGACGCCCAGTTCGGCGTTGATGTCGCGCAGCGCCCCGAAGACCTCGGCGGCGGTCACCTCGTCCAGCTCGCCGGTCGGCTCGTCGGCGAAGAGCACCTCGGGGTTGTTGGCGACCGCCACCGCGACCGCCGCCCGCTGCTGCTCACCGCCGCTCATCTCGCTCGGGCGGCGCCGCGCGCAGTGGCCGACGCCCACCAGGTCGAGCAGGTCGCGGGCCCGCGCACGGACCGCGCGACCGCGGCGCCCGGCCAGCCGCATCGGCAGCGCCACGTTCTCCTCGGCGGTCAGGTAGGGCAGCAGGTTGCGGCTCGTCTGCTGCCACACGAAACCGACGACGTGGCGGCGGTAACGCAGCCTGCGGCGGGCGCCCATGCGCAGCAGGTCGTGCCCGGCGACCTGGGCCGTGCCGGCGGTCGGCACGTCGAGCCCGGACAGGATGTTCAGCAGGGTGGACTTGCCGGAGCCGGAGGCACCCACGATCGCGACAAGCTCCCCACGGTCCACGACGAGGTCGAGACCCTGCAGGGCGACGACCTCCACCCCTTCGGTCTTGAAGATGCGGACCAGGCCCTCACAGACGATGTGGCCCTGCAGGCGCAGCATGCCGCCCGCACGAGCCGCCGCCCGCTCCCGGGCACGCCGCTCCAGCGCAGCGAGGTCGACCGGGTGCGCGTCCGTCTCGGCCATGCTTGAAGCACTTCCGCACCCCACCTTCCGGTTGCAGCCGCGGTCGCACCGTTATCGCATCGTTATTGGAGTGCCGTGCGATACGGTCAGCGGGCCAGCCCGGACTGGATGGCGAAGACGACGAGCTGGGACCGGGTGCTGCCGGGCACCGCGACCGTGGCGCTGACGACGCGGCGCGACGTGACGAGCTGACGAGCGGGACGCCTGCCGGTCCGGGCCGCCGTCCGGCCCGGCAGGCCCCGGCGGCTCACGCCGTCGCCAGCGTCTCCTGGTCGACGTGCAGGCCCGGCGGGGCCTGCACGTCGACCACCTGGCCCGCCGCGTCGACCCGCACGGCCAGGGTGCCGGCCGTCCCGAGGCGGATGCCCCGCACCTCGTAGGCGCCGACCGGAGAGGGCGCCATCGGGCGCAGCGTGACCCGTCCGGCGGGCACGTCGACCTCCAGGCCGAGCAGCGCCCGCACGAGCGCCGGCCCCACGGCCGCCGCCCACGCCTGCGGCCGGCAGGACGCCGGGTAGGGCACCGGCCCGGTCCCGCCCGCCGGCTGGCCGCCGTAGAGCTCCGGCAGCCGGTACCCGTACGCCGCCGCGGCGGCGAGCAGCCCGTCCAGCAGGCCCCGGGCCACGCCCGGGTGGCCGGCGCGCACGAGCCCGAGCAGCGCGATCGCCGTGTCGTGCGGCCACACCGAGCCGGCGTGGTACGAGAGCGGGTTGAACCCCTTGGCGGTGTCGGCCAGCGTGCGCAACCCGTACCCGCTGGACAGCGCGGGCCCGGCGAGCCGGCGCGCCACGGCCGCCTCCTCCTCGGCGGTGAGCAGGCCGGTGCCGAGCAGGTGTCCCATGTTCGAGGCGGGGCCGTCCACCAGCGACTTGCCGGCCTCGAGGGCGACCGCCGGGTAGGGGTCGTCCTCGTCGCGCAGCCAGAACGTGGACCGGAACCGCTCGGCCAGGTTGTCCGCCCACGCCCGCCACCGCTCGCCGCCGAGGCGGCCGAACGCGTCGAGCAGGTCCGCGCCGTCGCGGGCCGCCCGGTACGCGTACGCCTGCACCTCGGCGAGCGCGAGCGGCGGCGTCGCGATCCGTCCGTCGGCGTGCTGGATGCCGTCGTGGGAGTCCTTCCAGCCCTGGTTGGTCAGGCCCGCCCCGGTCGGCACGTACTCGATGAACCCGTCGCCGTCGGGGTCGCCGTGCGTGGCGAGCCAGTCCAGGGCACGCTCGGCCGCGGGCACGAGCGCGGCGACCTCGTCGGTCGGCAGGCCCCAGCGCCAGGCAGCGGCGAGCAGCACGACGAACAGCGGGGTGGCGTCGATCGTGCCGTAGTAGACCGGCGGCAGCCAGACCGCGGCGTCGGTGGGGCGCAGCTCGTGGGGGATCTTGCCGGGTGCCTCCTCGGTCGTCGGATCGAGTCGGGAGCCCTGCCGGCGGGCGAGCGTGCGCAGCGTGCCGCCGGCCAGTTCGGGCCCCAGCGGCAGCCCGAGCAGCGCGGTCCAGATGGCGTCGCGGCCGAACAGTGTCAGGTACCAGGGGCTTCCGGCGGCGGGGTAGGTGTCCGCGGGGTCGGCGGGATCGGCGAGCAGGAGCGCGTCGAGGTCGGCGACGCTGGTGGCGATCAGCAGATCCAGGCGCGGGTCGTCGGCCCGGACCTGCAGCGGCGCCGCGTGCCACGGGGCCGGCGAGGCCGGCGGGACCGGCCGGAAGCCGGGCGTGGCCGGGGCCGTGGCGGTCACCGTGAGGCGGGCCTCGAAGACCCCGCCCGGCGCCAGCGTGACCGGCCAGCGCAGGGTGGCCACCCCGTCCGCGACGGTGGGCGTGGCCGCCGGGGTGGCGGCGAGTTCGACGCGCAGGCCGTCGGGTGTGGACCAGGTCAGGCCGCCGGGCCGGGGGGTCGGCGGCACCGGGTCGGCGTCCGCGCCGGCCTTGACCGCGCTGATCGCGAGCAGGTCGGCGGCGACGGTGACCGTCAGGTCGGCCTCGACCGCATCGCGCGAGGTGTTGCGCAGCACGATCGTCTCGGTGCCGCCGTCGCCCCGGGCGTGGCGGGCGCGTTCGCACCAGACGGTGAGGTCGGGGGTGCGCCGGTCGCCGAGCCAGGGCAGTCCGGCGATGAAGGTCGCCGAGTCCGCGCCGGCCGGCCCGCCGCGCAGTGGCTCCGGTTCACGCCCGTCGACCCGGACCTCGAGGCGGGACAGGACCCGCCGGTCGGCGACGTAGAGCCCGTCGGCGCGGTGGCGCACCTGGCCGTCCGCCGTGGACAGCCACGTGGTCGGCGCGCGCAGGCAGGTGACGTGCTGGTGCAGATAGGGCTGAGCCTCCACGCGGACACCTCTTGACAGGGGGGACTTGTGCCGTCACGCTGTTTGAACGTTCAAAGGGTTGAACGTTCAAATCACCTCTGATGCGCACCCTACCGGACCAGGCGGCACTCGTGAACAGCAAGAACAAGGGACGGCGGCGCGCCACCCCGGCGCAGACCCCGACCGTCGCGGACGTGGCCGACACGGCCGGGGTCTCCCGCCAGACCGTGTCCAACGTGGTCAACGCTCCGCACCGGGTACGCCCGGAGACCCGCGCGCGGGTCGAGGAGGCCATCGCCGCGCTCGGTTACCAGCCCAACCGAGCCGCCCGCGCGCTGCGTGTCGCGGCCTCGCGGCTCATCGGCTACCGCATCGAGCCGGTGCGCGACGAATCGATGGCGAGCATCCACGACCGGTTTCTGCACGCGCTCGCCGAGGCGGGGAGGGAGGCCGACCACCACCTGTTACTGTTCACCGCGGACGACGCCGAGGACGAGATCGCGGCGTGCACGCGGCTGTTCCGGGCCGGCGGAGTCGACGGGTTCGTGCTCTACGGCATCGACCGCGGTGACCGGCGCCCGCCCGCGCTCCTGCGCCTCGGGGCGCCGTTCGCGGCGTTCGGCCGCAGCGACTACGACTCCGACCACCCCTGGGTCGACGTGGACAACGCCGCCGGCACGGCCGCGGCGGTCGCTCACCTGGTCGCCCGCGGCCACCGCCGCATCGCCTTCCTCGGCTGGCCGGAGGGCTCGTCGGTCGGTGACCGGCGGGCCGAGGGCTGGCGGACCACGCTCGACAAGCACGGCCTGCTCGCCGACTCCCACGCGCTCGACGTGCGCGGCGACGACTCCGCGGACGTCGGCGCCGCGCTGACGACGTACCTGCTGGACCGCGACCCGCCGCCGACCGCCGTCGTGGCGGCCAGCGACACCCTCGCGGTCGGGGCCGTGCAGGCCGCCCGCGCACGTGGCCTGACCGTCGGGCGCGACCTCGCCGTCGTCGGCTTCGACGACACCCCCACCGCGCGGGTGCTGGACCTGTCCAGCGTCCGGCAGCCCATCGAGGCGGTCGGCCGCGCGGTCATCCGTGCGCTGCTGGACCGGCTCCCCGGTGCTCCCTCGACGGCGGAGCCCGAGGAGCCGGTCGGGCGGCTGCTCGACCCGACCCTCGTGGTGCGCGGGTCCAGCGCCGCGCCGTTACCCCGATAAGCCCTCGTGTGAGGAGATCCCCAATGAGGCCCGCCCTCTACCGAACCCTGCGCCGGCCGCTCGCCGCGGCCGCCACCGCAGCGCTGCTGCTCGTCGCCGCCGGATGCGGCGACGACTCCGACGGTGGCTCCGCCGCGACCGGCGCCACCCTGTCCATGTACGCCTTCTCCTCGTCGTCGGCCGAGGACGCCGTGCTGCGCAAGGTGGTCGAGGACTACAACAAGCTCGGGCGCAACACGGTCAACCTGAACATCCTGCCCGAGTACCCGACCGCCCTGAAGACGGCTATGGCCGGCGGGGAGCCGCCGGACGTGTTCTACCTCAACGACAACATGCTCCCCGACTACGCGCGGGACGGGGTACTGGAACCGATCGGCGACAAGGTGGACAACCCCGACGACTTCTACGAGAGCCTGCGCGAGTCGTTCACCTACGAGGGCACGTACTACTGCCCGCCCAAGGACTTCTCGACGCTGCAGCTCGTCTACAACGTCGACGAGCTGGCCGCGGCGAACGTCAAGCCGCCCACGACGTGGCAGGAACTGGCCGACGCGGCGCGGGCGCTGACGAAGCCGGGCCGGCCCGGCCTGGTGATCGGCGCCGAGTTCTACCGGTGGGGCGTGTTCATGGCCCAGGCCGGCGGCTGGCCGACCGACGACGCCGTGACCAAGATGACCATGGACAGCCCGGCCGTCACCCAGGCGCTGCAGTACGTCGCCGACCTGCACAAGAACGGGTGGGCAGCCAGCCCGGCGGCGGTCGGCGCCGGCTGGGGCGGTGAGGCGCTCGGCAAGGGCCTGGCGGCCATGACCATCGAGGGCAACTGGATCGTCGGCGCGATGGCCAACGACTTCCCGTCGGTCAAGTACGCGGTCGCGGAGCTGCCCGCCGGCCCCGCCGGCAAGGGCACGATGGCGTTCTCCGTCTGCTACGGGGTCGCCAAGGCCAGCAAGAACAAGGAGGCGGCCATCGACTTCGTGAAGTACCTGACCTCGCCGGAGAAGCAGCTGGAGTTCACCCGGGACTTCCCGGTCATGCCCTCGCGCAAGTCGCTGGCCGAGCAGTGGCTGGCCGGCAAGCCGGAGCTGAAGGCGTTCGTCGCGGGCGCGGAGTACGCCAAGAAGTCGGTGTTCGTGCCCGGCTTCACGCCGGTGATCGACACGCTCAACGACGGCATCCAGGGCCTGGCCGCCGGTGACAAGGCGGTCGCGGACGTGGTGTCGGAGACCCAGTCCGCCGGCGAGGACGTGCTCGGCGGGTAGCGGTGGCTACCGGCACGCCGGTGGCGGTGGGGCGGCCCGCACGCCCCACCGCCACCACCGACCCGACGCCCCTCCGCCGCGGGCGGCGGCGCGGCCGCCTGCACGGGCACCAGGGCCTTGCCGGCTGGCTGTTCGTCAGCCCGGCCCTGCTCGGCCTCGGCCTGTTCCTGCTCGCCCCGATCCTGCTCGCCCTGTGGGTGAGCTTCCGGAACTGGAGCGGGCTGACCCCGCTGGAGACATCCACGCCGATCGGCGTCGAGAACTACCGGGACCTGCTCACCGAGCCCGGGGTGATCCGCACCGACTTCGCCAAGAGCCTGCGCAACAACCTCTACTACGTGCTCGGCGTCGTGCCGGCGCAGACCATCCTCGCCTTCGTCCTCGCCGTGATCGTCAACAACCAGATGCTGCGGGGCAAGGCGTTCTTCCGTACCGCCTTCTACTTCCCGTCGGTGACCAGCTCGATCGCGGTCGCGTTCATCTTCGTCTTCCTGTTCAGCCCGAACGGCGTGGTCAACGTGCTGCTCTCCGCGCTGCTGCCCGGCACCGTGCGGACCGTGTGGCTCAACGAGGCCGGCGGCGTGGTGCACATAGCGCTGCGGTGGATCGGCGTGGACAGCCCACCGGCACTCCTCGCCGACCATGACTTCATGGGCCTGTCGTACTGGGACTGGCTGTCCGGGCCCAGCGTCGCGCTGGTGGCCATCATGATCCTGGCCGTGTGGACCACGACCGGCACCTTCATGCTGATGTTCCTGGCCGGGCTGCAGAACATCCCCGAGGAACTCGACGAAGCCGCCCTCATCGACGGCGCCACGCCCCGCCAGCGGTTCTGGCGCATCACCGTCCCGCTGATGCGGCCGACCCTGTTCCTGGTGCTGACGCTGGGCATCATCGGCACGTGGCAGGTCTTCGACCAGATCTACGCGATGACCTCCGGCGGCCCACAGAAGACCACCTTCACTCCGGCGTACCTCATCTACCGGGACGGCTTCGAGAACTCGGCGATGGGGCGCGCGGCCGCGATCGCGTTCATCGTGTTCGCGCTGATCCTCGTCTTCACCGGGCTGCAAAGGCTCGCCCTGCGGGAAAAGGAGTGAGCGATGACCGCCGTGCGACGGGCCACCGCGTACCTGGTGCTGACCGCGTGCGCGCTGGTGTTCATCTACCCGTTCGTGCTGTCGCTGGCCACCACCTTCAAGCCCCGTGACGAGGTCGCGGCCCACCCGGTGCTGCCCTGGCCGCTGTCACCCGACAGCCGGGCGTGGGAGAACGTGCTGGTGCACAGCGACTTCCCACTGTGGACCATCAACTCGGTCGTGGTCACCGTGGGCGCCACGCTGCTGCGGCTGTTCCTCGACTCGCTCGCCGGGTACGCCCTGGCCCGGCTCAACTGGCGCGGCCGCGGCCTCGTCTTCGGGCTGGTGCTGGCCATCCTCGCCGTGCCGCCGATCGTGCTGACCGTGCCCCGGTTCCTCGTGCTCAAGGAGATGGGCCTGCTCAACTCGTACGCCGGCCTGATCCTGCCGCTGGCCGTGGACGCGGTCGGGATCTTCATCATGAAGCAGTTCTTCGAGGGGCTGCCCCGGGAGTTGGAGGAGGCGGCGCGCATCGACGGGGCCAACATCTTCCAGACCTACTGGCGGGTGGTGCTGCCCCTGGCCCGCCCGGGCATCATCACGCTGACGATCCTGTCCTTCCAGGCCACCTGGAACGAGTTCCTGCTGCCGCTCATCGTCGTGCGGGCCAGCCCCGAGCACTGGACGCTCCCCTTCGGACTGTCCACACTGGGCCGCGGTGGGGCCGGCGGGCAGACCTTCGACTACCCGGTTATGCTCGCCGGCTCGATGCTGACGATCCTGCCGGTCGCCGTGATCTTCTTCGTGCTGCAGCGGTTCTTCGTCCGGGGGATCGCCGCGGGCGCCGTGAAGGGGTGAAAGCCACCGATTCGCCGTGCCGGCCCGGCCGCCGTCGCTACGATCGGGGAGTCGGCGGTATCCGGGGGGACGGCATGGGAAGCGCCAGGGACGTGCACAGCGCCGCGGGACCGGCGGGCGCCGAGGAGCCCGACGGCGCCAAGGACTTCGCGCTGGTGTGGCACGGGTACGATCCGTACCAGGTCAACCGGTACATCGACTATCTGACCGGCCGGCTCGACGTCGCGATGGCCGAGCTGGACGACGTGGCCGCGCTGCAGCAGCAACTCGCCATGGCGCACCGCGAGATCGAGCGGCTGCGCGCGATCACCCGGCAGTTTCCGTCGTCGGCGACGGCCGGCGACCGGATCACCGAGATCATCTCGCTCGCCGAGAGCCAGGCCGCCGAAATCCGCGCACAGGCCGAACGCGACGCCCAGCGCATCCGGGAGGCGGCCGAGAAGGAAGCCCAGGAGATCCGGGCCCGGGCCCACGCCGGGTAGCACCGACCGGGCGCGGGCCGGGGCGTCAGCGGGCGGCGTGCTCGCCCAGCGCCTCGCGAAGTCGCAGGGCGAACGCGTCCATCTGCTCGGGGCTGATCGGCTCGCGCTCGAGGAAACCGAACACGCGCGGTCCGCGCAGCTCCTGGGGCAGGTCCGCCGCACGTGGCACGACGTGGAAGTGCACGTGCCCGAACCCGGGTGCCCCTAAGCCGGGCGCCTCCGCGTACTGCAGGACGTACGTCTTCGCGCACCCGGTCACCGCGTGCAGCGCGCGGGAGAGCCGGACCTGCCACGTGCCGAGCACCGCGGCCTCGGCGTCGGTGAGCTCGGCGATCGCCGTCACGTGGCGGCGGGGCAGCAGCACCAGCCACCCCGGCAGCGCCGCGTCGAAGGCGTGGGCGACGCGCCAGTGCTCGTCGATTGCGATCACCTCACGCGGGGGCAGCGCGTCGACCTCCGCCTCCCGGTCGCAGGTGTAGCAACTGCTGGTCGTCATGCCCGCAAGCGCCTCCCTCCTGCCGCACTCGGCCCGGCCGTAGCAGCGTAACGATCAGGAGCACGTCGGTCAGCCCCGCTGTTGTCTCGACAGTGGACACTAGCGTGTCCCCTCGACGCTCAGGGGCGGTGTTCGATGAGGACGCCGAGGCCGTCGAGCACGCGCTGCAGCCCGAACTCGTACGCGTGGCGGGGGTTGTAGGCGCCGCCGTGGGCGGCGCCGGCGGCGGCGCCGACGCGGGCGGCGGTGGGGAACCGGGCCTCGTCGAAGACCCGGGCCAGCAGCGGCTGGTGCTCGGCCCACCACTCGGCGTCGGTCATGTTGGTCTCGCGACGGATCGCCGCGGCCTCCGCGGCCGCCCGCGCGCACGCCTGGACGAAGCTCAGCACGAACGTCAGCGCGTCGTCCATCTCCACGTCGTCGAGCCCGAGGCCCTCGAAGGCGCGCAGTTCGTGCTCGTACTTGGCCATCACCCCTGGCCCGAGCGGCGGGCGGCTGGGGGAGATGTCAGCCACCCAGGGGTGGCGCTGGTACAGGTCCCAGTTCTCCTGGGCGATGGCTTCGACGCGTTGCCGCCAGGGCCTGCCGGACAGGTCGGCGCGGGGCATGTCGCCGTAGACGGTGTCGAGCATGAGGTCGAGCAGTGCCGCCTTGCCCGGAACGTAGGTGTACAGGGTCATCGGTGAGACGCCGAGCCGGTGCGCCACGCTGCGCATGGTGATCGCGGCCAGCCCTTCCGTGTCGGCGAGCGCGATGGCGGTCTCGACCACCCGGTCCACGGTCAGGCCCTGGCGCGGGCCGCGCCGGCCACCACCTCTCACGCCCCGGTCGCGCCACAGGAGTTCTATGGTCCGCGCCGGGTCGCCGCCGCGGTCGTTCGCCACGGGAATCCCTCCCACTAATCTTCGTACGCTGTATAATGTACGCCGTACGGAGTTTTTATGAGGAGGGGCCGTGCGTGTCAGCGCCTCAGCCGTGTCGCTCAACGTCGACGACGTGGCCGCGTCCAGCAGATTCCTGACCACCCACTTCGGGTTCCGCGAGGAGATGGCCGCCGACGGCTTCGCCTCCCTGACCCGCGACGACGTCGGCATGAACGTGGTCTTCCTGCGCCGGGGCCTGCCCACGCTGCCCAACGATCAACGCGACGAGCACGCCACCGGGGTGATCCTCGCGTTCGTCGTCGACGACCTGGAAGGGGAGCTGGAGCGGCTGCAGGCCGAGGGCGTGACGATCACGATGCCGCTCACCGTGGAGGAGTGGGGGGAGCGCGCCTTCCAGGTGCGCGACCCCAACGGGGTCATCATCCAGCTCGTCGACTGGAACGGGTGATCGGGGTCAGAGGGGGCGGTACATGACGTGCAGGCCCACGCGGCCCAGCGTCGGATGCGCGAACGCGCCGGGGACCGTTCCGATCACCTCGAAGCCGTGCCGCCGGTAGAGCTCGACGGCGCGGTGATTGGTCTCGACCACCGCGTTGAACTGCATTCCCGCGTATCCGCGGCGCTGGGCCCACTCCAGCGCGTACCGGCACAGCGCCGTGCCCACCCCACGGCCGCGGGCGTCCGCAGCGACCATGAAGCTCGCGGTCGCCACATGGGATCCTGGCCCGGCACGGTTCGGCCCCATCTTGGCGGTGCCGAGCACACGGTCACCGTCGACCGCGACGACCGTCAGCCCCGGCGGCTTCTCGATCCAGATCTCGTGCGCCTCGTCGGCAGTCATGCAGGGGTCGTACGGAAAGGTCTCCTGCGCTGTCACGACCTCGCGCACGATCGTCCACACCTGGGGCCAGTCCGCCTCGACGAACGTCCGAATGAGCACGCGGGGACGCTAGCCCCCGCCCCGTAGGGGCACAACTCGATTTGCTGAGCCGTTCCAGGCGGTCGGCACGCGCTCACCGGACGCGCGCCGGGCGCCGGCGACCTCTACTCATCCGGTGACTTCTATTCATCGATGCCCTGGAGTAACATGCCCATGTGGCAATGAAAGCGCTTTCAAAGCCGTCCCGCCGCCGGGGTGCCACGATCTACGAAGTCGCGCGGCTCGCCGGCGTCTCCATCGCCACAGTCTCCCGGGCGCTGCGCGACTCCGACCTGGTCGCGCCCGAGGCCCGGGCGCGGGTCCGGGCCGCCGCCGAGGCCCTCAACGTCACGCCCAGCCGGTCGGCCCGTTCCCTGGCCGAGGGCCGGCACGCCGCCAACGGGATCGTCTTCCCGCACCTCGTCGGCCGTACGACGCCGAGGTCGTCCTCGGCAGACCGCGCTGGAACTCGTCGCGCACCTGGTCGAGCACGGGCACCGGAGGTTCACTTTCCTCGGCGACCCGGCCGTCTCGCCGGACGTGGCAGGCCGCTACCGCGGGTTCGCCGCCGGGCACCGGGGCCGCCGGCCACGCCGTACCCGAGCCTGTGCCGTGCACCCTGGACCTCGACGCTGGCCGGGCCGCCGGGGCGGCGCTCATCGCCGGCACGCCACGCCCGGACGTCGTCGTCTGCGCCAACGACGAGGTCGCCCTCGGTGTGCTCACCGCGGCCGCCGACGCCGGGCTGGCGGTCCCGGACGACCTGGCCATCACCGGATGGGACGGGCTGATGGCGGCCCGGTTCGCCGGCCTGACCACGGTCGAGCAGCCATGCGGGAGCTGGGCGCCACCGCGGCTCGCTTGCTTCACGACCGCATCACCGAACGGACCTCGGGCCCCACCCCCGGCCGGCGTGTGCGCCGCGAGATCCTCCCCACGCGGCTGGTCGTTCGCGCCAGCTGCGGCTAACACCCCGGGAGGTAGCGACATGATGATGTATCGGCGGCTCGCTGCGGTCGCCACCGTCACGGTCACGGCGCTCGCGCTCACGGCCTGCGGTCGTGACTCCGGCGGTGGCCCCGACGACGCCCGACCGATCGACGAGGGCAAGGCCACCGGCGAGATCACGGTCTGGGCCATGGGTACCGAAGGTGAGAAGCTCGAGGCGTTCGCTCAGGACTTCACCAAGGAGAACCCGAACGCGAAGGTGACCGTCACTGCGATCCCGTGGTACGCGGCGCACCAGAGGATCGCGAGCGCGATCGCGTGCAGGCAGACCCCGGACGTGTCGATGATCTTCACGACGTGGATGGGCGAGTTCGCCAAGACCGGTGCGCTCGATCCGACCCCACCCGGCCTGATCGACTCCTCGGCGTTCTTCGAGGGGGCCTGGAACACCACCGTCGTCGACGGCACCTCGTACGGTGTGCCGTGGTACGTCGAGACCCGGCTCATCTACTACCGCAAGGACCTGGCGCAGCAGGCCGGCGTCACCGCGCCGGCGTCGTGGGACGAGCTCAAGGACTTCGCCCGGGCGATGAAGGAGAAGGCCGGCGCGCAGTGGGGTATCAGCCTGCAGCCGGGCGGAACCGGCAGTTGGGTGACCTTCCTACCGTTCGCCTGGTCCAACGGCGCGGAGATCGTCAGCGGCGGCCAATTCACCTTGGACAGCCCGGAGATGGTCGAGGCGCTGGGCTACTACCAGTCGTTCTTCACCGACGGGCTCTCCCCCTTTGATCTGGCACCCAAGGCCTTGGAGACCGGCTTCATCGACGGCTCGATCGGCGCGTTCATCAGCGGCCCCTGGCACGGCGGGATCCTCGCCGAGCAGGGTGGTGCCGCTTTCACGGACAAGTGGGCCGTCGCCCCGATGCCGCGCAAGAAGTCCGCGACCTCGTTCGTCGGCGGCAGCGACCTCGCCGTCTTCAACGACGCGAAGAACCGGGGCGGTGCCTGGAGTTTCGTCGCGTGGCTGAGCCGGCCGGACGTGCAGGTCAAGTGGTACCAGACCGTCAAGGGCCTGCCTGCGGTCAAGAAGGCGTGGGAGGACTCGACGCTGTCCGGCGACCCGTTCCTGAAGACCTTCGGCGAGCAACTCCACGCCGCCAAGTCCCCGCCCGCCATCGCGACCTGGGAGCAGGTGGCCGCGGCGATCGACGGCGAGGTGGAGAAGGTCCGCAAGGCCGGCACGAGCCCGGCCGAGGCGCTCAAGGCCGCGCAGGAGAAGGCGGCCGTTATCGGGACCGGAGCCTGATCCATGGCCAGGCCCCCGATGGCGCCGGCACCCACGCCGGCGCCGACGGTCGAGCCGGAGACCCGTCACGCGGTGCGGCCCGGGCCCACCGCCGCCGGGCTTTGGCGACTGCGCCGGCTTCGGCGCCGCCGGGCGCTGGTCGGATGGGGGTTCGCCGCGCCGTTCACGGTGCTGTTCGTGGCGTTCATGGCCCTGCCGGTGCTCGCCTCGCTGGCCATGAGCGTGACCGACATGCGCTCGACGGACCTGCGCAACCCGTTCGCGGTCGAGTTCGTCGGAGCGCGCAACTTCGTCCGGTTGTTCGGCGACGAGCTGTTCCGCCGGGCGCTGTTCAGCGTCGGGCAGCACCGCACCAGCTTCGGGCTGCTGCTCGCCGGCGCGGTCGTGGTCGTGCTGCCGGTCCTCGCCGTGTTCCTGGTCCTGCAGCGCCAGTTTCTGCGGGGCATCGCGACGACCGGACTCAAGTGAGGTGCCCTGTGCGCAAACGACGTCTGTCCATCACGATCGCGCGGTGGCCCTAATGGTCGGCCTGCCCACCCCGGCTGCCGCCGACCCCGCGCGGGCGAGGCACGAGCTGAGGCGGTACGCCGTGGACACCTGGCGGTCGATGGCGGCGATGGTGGACCCGGTCACGGCCCTGCCGGCGGACAACATCGACGGGTCGCTCGACCCGTCGACCCGCTCGGCGTACACGTCGCCGACCAACATCGGTGGGTACATGTGGTCCGCGGTCGCCGCGCGCGAGCTCGGGATCATCTCCCGCGACGAGGCTCGGTCCCGGATCGCGGCGACCCTGGCCAGCCTGGCCCGCCTGGCGCGTCACCCGGCCTCGGGGATGTTCTACAACTGGTACGACCCCTGCACCGGAGAGGTGCTGCGTACCTGACCGGAGGACGGCTCCCCGGTCTGCCCGTTCCTGTCTAGTGTGGACAACGGCTGGCTCGCCGCCGCCCTGCTGGTCGTCGAGGGCGCGGTGCCGGAACTTCGGTCGCAGGCACGCGCCCTGCGGACGCCGATGGACTTCGGGTTCTACTACAACCCGCAGGCGAGGGGGGCAGACTTCCCGGCCGGGGCGATCCGCGGCGGTTTCTGGGACGAGCAGCCACCGGGCTGCTCGGTGGTCGGCAACCACCGCGGCCGTGGACCAGACGTCTACTACACGTGCCACCACTACGACAACACGGTCACCGAGACGCGCATTGCCACGTACCTTGGCATCGCGTCCGGCCAGATTCCGCGCGAGGCCTACTTCGCCACGTACCGCACCTTCCCCGACACCTGCGACCGGTCGTCGGCCGAGCGGCAGCCCGCCGGCTTCCACACCTCCTACCTCGGCGTGCCGGTGTACGAGGGTGCCTACCGCTACCGTGGCATCCAGTTCGTGCCGAGCTGGGGCGGGGACATGTTCGAGGCGCTGATGCCCGACCTGTTCGTGCCGGAGGCGCGCTGGGGCCCGCGCAGCTGGGGCCGTAACCATCCGGCCACCGTCGCCGGGCAGATCGAGCACGGACTGCGCGACGCCGGGTACGGCTACTGGGGCTTCTCCCCGGCCTCCGACCCGTTCGGCGGCTACCGGGCATGCGGCGTCGACGCGATGGGCATGGGTCCGGACGGCTATCCGTCCGATGTAGAGGGCACTAGGTACGACGCCGGCGTCGGCGACTGCCGTCCGGCCGATCCGGCACCCACCTACGGTGACGGTGTGGTCACACCGCACGCCGTGGTCCTGGCCCTGCCGTACGCGCCGCGCGCCGCCGTCGACAACCTCGCCCGGCTGCGGGAAGACTTCGACATCTACGGGCCGGGCGGCTTCTACGATGCGGTGGCGGTGCGCAGCGGGACCGTGGCCCGCCGCTACCTCGCGCTCGATCAGAGCATGATCATGGCGGCGCTGGCGAACCACCTGCGCGGCGACGCCATCAAGCGGGCGTTCGTGACGCCGCAGTTCGAACGGGCGCTGCGGCCGCTCATGGCGATGGAGGAGTTCAACGTGCCGGCGGGCCAGCGGGTTTCATGACCGGTTGTCCTTACCGACCCGGGATGCGAGCATCCTCGATATGACGACGGTGGCGGGGATCGACTGCTCGACCCAGTCGACGAAGGTGGTCGTGTGCGACGCCGAGAGCGGACAGGTGCTCGACACCGCGCAGGCGCCCCATCCGGACACCACCGAGGTCGACCCCGAGGTCTGGTGGGCGGCGTTGCGGTCGGCGGCCGGTGACCGCCTGGAGCGCGTGGCGGCGCTGGCCGTGGGTGGCCAGCAGCACGGCATGGTGGTGCTCGACGAGGCTGGTGAGGTCGTCCGCCCCGCCCTGCTCTGGAACGACACCCGCTCGGCCGGCGCCGCCGCGGACCTCGTCGCCGAGGTCGGCGCCGACGTCTGGGCCCAGGCGGTCGGCAGCGTGCCGGTGGCCAGCTTCACGGTGACCAAGCTGCGGTGGCTCGCCACGCACGAGCCGGAATCGGCCGCCAGGGCGCACCGGGTCCTGCTGCCCCACGACTGGCTCACCTGGCGGTTGACGGGCCGCGGCGACGAGCCGGTGACCGACCGGGGCGACGCGTCCGGCACCGGGTACTGGTCCCCGGCGACGGGGGAATACCGCATGGACCTGCTGACGCGGGCCTTCGGGCGTCCGCTCGCGGTGCCGCGGGTGCTCGGCCCCAGCGAGCCGGCCGGGGTGACCGGCACGGGCGCGCTGGTCGCCGCGGGTACGGGCGACAACATGGCGGCGGCGCTCACCCTGGGGCTCGCCCCCGGCGACGTGGTGGTCTCCATCGGCACCAGCGGCACGGTCTTCGCGGTCCACAGTGCCCCGACCGCCGACCCGACCGGCATCGTCGCCGGGTTCGCCGACGCCACCGGGCGCTACCTGCCGCTGCTGTGCACGCTGAACGCCGCCCGGGTGCTCGACGCCGCCGCGGCGCTGCTGCGCGTATCCCACGCCGAACTGGACGACCTCGCGCTGCGCGCCCCGGCCGGTGCCGGCGGGCTCGTGCTGCTGCCCTACCTCGACGGTGAGCGCACCCCGAACCTGCCCGACGCCACCGGCGCCCTGCACGGACTGACCCGGGCGACCATGACCCCCGCGCACCTGGCCCGAGCCGCGGTCGAGGGCATGTTGTGCGGCCTCGCCGACGGTGTCGACGCGCTGCGGGCGCTGGGCATCCCGGTGCACCGGGTGCTGCTCATCGGCGGCGGCAGCCGGTCCGCGGCGGTCCGCGCGATCGCGCCCGACCTGTTCGGCGTGCCGGTGGTGGTGCCCCGACCCGGCGAGTACGTGGCGCTCGGCGCCGCCCGTCAGGCCGCGTGGGCCCTCGCCGGCACGCCGCAGCCGCCCGCGTGGCCGGTGCCGGCCGAGGCCCTGCCGCCCGGCGACGAGGCGCGCGGCCGGATGGTCCGGCAGCGCTACGCCGAGATCGCCCGATCTGTTCTCGCCGTCGGGTAGCGGCGGAGAACGGGTCCGCGGGCGAGGACGGGAGAAACTCCGGCGGTAATGTCGAGAGCCCGTCGTCAGCTCCGTCTACCGGGTGAGAGCGCGCCGACGGGGCGCGCGGCACCCGAAGGGAAGCACCGATGAAGTACCTGCTGTTGATCTACGGCAACCAGGAGAAGTGGGACTCGATCCCGCCCGAGACGTGGCAACAGGAGGTCGCCAAGCAGGACGCGTTCAACAAGAAGTACCACGCGACCGGCGAACTGCTCGGCGGCTACGGGCTGGCCGACGCCGCCGCCGCGCGACTGGTGCGCCGCAAGGACGGGGCGCCGGCGGTGACCGACGGCCCGTACCTGGAGACCAAGGAGTACATCGCCAGCTTCTACCTGCTCGACTGCGAGAGCGAGCAGCGGGCGTACGAGATCGCCGCGGACATGCCCTGGGCGGACATCGAGCCGGTCGAGGTGTGGCCGATCCTCCACGAGTCCGCCCCCGACCTGTGAGCGCGACCCACAGCCTGACCGCCGGCGCGCTCGAGGACCTGCTGCGCGACCTCGCGCCGCAGGTCCTCGGCGCCCTGGTGCGCCGGTACGGGCGGTTCGAGGACTGCGAGGACGCGGTCCAGGAGGCCCTGGTGCGGGCCGCGGAGCGCTGGCCGCACGACGGGGTGCCGGACAATCCCCGAGGCTGGCTGGTCACGGTCGCCACGCATCGGCTGTTCGACGAGCTTCGCCGCGAGCAGGCGCGCCGCCGCCGTGAGGAGGCGGTGCTGGCGGCCACCCCACAGTCGGCGCTGCTGGCCGCCCCCGCGGATGTCGATTCGGCCGCGGACCGCGACGACTCGCTCGCCCTGCTGTTCGTGTGCTGCCACCCGGCCCTGTCCGTGCCGAGTCAGATCGCGCTCACGCTGCGCGCGGTCGGCGGCCTGACCACGGCCCAGATCGCGGCGGCCTTTCTGGTCCCGGAGGCCACCATGGCCCAGCGGATCAGCCGGGCCAAGCAGAGCATCAAGGCGAGCGGGGCATCGTTCACCCTGCCCGATGCGGCCGAGCGCGACCGGCGGCTCGCCGCCGTCCTGCACGTGCTCTACCTCGTCTTCAACGAGGGCTACACCGCCACCACCGGCCCGGCGTTGACCACGCCGCACCTGTCCGACGAGGCGATCCGGCTCACCCGCTGGCTGTTGCGGCTGCTGCCCGACGATGCGGAGGTCGCCGGCCTGCTGGCGCTGATGCTGCTCACCGACGCGCGCCGGGCCGCGCGCACCCGCCCCGACGGCAGCCTGGTGCCGCTGGCCGAACAGGACCGCAGCCTGTGGGACCGGGCGCGCATCGACGAGGGCGTCGCGCTGCTCACCGACGCGCTGTCCCGGGGACGGGTCGGCCCGTACCAGCTGCAGGCGGCGATCGCCGCGGTGCACACCGAGGCCGAGCACATCGACGACACGGACTGGCCGCAGATCCTCGCCCTCTACGAGTTGTTGGAGAAGGTCGCCCCGAACCCGGTGGTGACCCTGAACCGGGCGGTGGCGGTGGCGAAGGTGCACGGGCCGGCGGCCGGGCTGGACCTGCTCGCCACGCTGGAGTCGGACCGTCGACTGGCGGGGCACCACCGGCTGTTCGCTACCCGGGCGCACCTGCTCGAGCTGGCCGGAGAGCGGGAGGCGGCGGCGGTGAACTACCGGGAGGCGGCGGGGCGTACCAGCAGCCTGCCGGAGCGCCGGTACCTGGCCGACCGGGCCGCCCGCCTCGCCGGCACGGCAGACAGTCCGGGCGCCGCCGACGCCGAGTGAGACGGGCACGGGCGAGACGCCCCTCGGGCAGACCGGCACCCCCGCGTTCACCTTGCGCTCATCGGGGCCGCAGGCGGGGTGGCTGGGCGCGCTGGCAGCGGCGTGCGGGCCCGGCGCGGACGGGGCAGCGGGATCGGGGCGTGCACCGGCCGCCGCTCGAGCTCGGTCAGCGCGTGCTCGATCGCGCGGTCCAGCTGGGGGTCGTCACCCCTGGCGTAGTCCTGCGGCGCGATCTCCACCTCGATGTCCGGGTCGGTGCCGTAGTTCTCCACCCCCCAGCCGACGTCGTCGAAGGCGAACGCGAACTCCGGCTGCGTGGTCACCGTGCCGTCGGCCAGCGGGTGGCGCGGCCAGATGCCGATGACCCCGCCCCAGGTGCGCGTGCCGATGAGCGTGCCCAGCCCGAGCTGCTTGAACGCGTGGCTGAAGATGTCCCCGTCCGACCCGGCGTGCGCGTTGGTGATGGCGACCAGCGGCCCGCGTGGCGACTCGCCCGGGTAGGGCTCGGGCGGCGTCCAGCGCCCGACCCCGTAGCCGAGCCGGCGCCGCGCCAGCTTCTGCAGCAGCAGGCCGGACACGTGTCCGCCGCGGTTGAACCGCACGTCGACGATGAGCGCCGCCCGGTCGTATTCGGTGAGGAACGCCCGGTGGAACTCGGCGTATCCCCAGGCGGTCATGTCCGGGATGTGCAGGTAGCCGACCCGGCCCCCGGTGCGCTCGTGCACCCTGGCGCGGTTGGCGCGTACCCACTCCCGGTAGCGCACCGGGCGCTCGTCGGCGAGCGGGCGGACCACGATCGTCCTCGGTGGACCGTTACCCCGGCGGACGGTCAGCTCGACCTCCTGCTCGGCCTGGTTGACCAGCAGTGCGGCTGGGGTGACCGGACCCCCGACGGGCACGCCACCCACCGCCACGACCTCGTCGCCCTCGCGCACGTCCACGCCGGGCCGGGTCAGCGGCGAGGTCTCCTTCGGCGACCAGACGTCCCCGTCCAGGATCCGGGCGATCCGGTAGCCGCCGCTCTCCGGGTCCACCGCCCAGTCCACGCCGAGGTACCCCTGCCGCTAGTTCGGGCCCGGGCGGTACGCGCCGCCGGATTCGTACGCGTGCGAGGTGCCGAGCTCGCCCTGCAGCTCCCACAGCAGGTCGGAGAACTCCGAGCGGCTGGCGACGAGGTCGACGAGCGGCCGGTAACGGTCGTACACCTCGTCCCAGTCCACTCCGGACATGTCCTCGGTCCAGAACTGCTCCCGCTGCAGGCGCCACGCCTCGCGGAACATCTGCCGCCACTCGGCGTCCGGGCACACCGAGACCTTGACCCGGTCCAGGTCCACCCAGCCGCTCTCCGGGCCGGGCGCGTCGGAGTCGGTGGGCTTCTCGCCCGCGGGCACGACCCGCACCCGGTCACCGGCCCGGATCAGCAGCGTGCGGTGGTCCGCGCCCAGACGGAAGTCGGTGACCCCGCTCGCCAGCTCCTCGCACCGTCCGGTCGTGAGGTCGTACGCGCTCAGCACCCGGTCGTCGCCGCCCGGATCGAGCACGTCCCGGTCGCGCACGCCGACCACCGGGTACGTCGTGAACAGCACCTTGTCGGCGGTGGCGGCGACCCGTTCGTGGCGGGCCAGCGGCACCGGCACGGGGACCACCCGCCGCTCGATGCCCGTGAAATCGATCTCGACCGTCGGCGTTGCCTTCTTTGGCGGTGGTCCAGCTTCCGCCGGTTCCTTCGCCTTCGCCGCGGGCGGCGGCTCGACGCGGCGCACGAACGGCGCCGGCTCGTCGGCGCGCAGCGTCACCGCGTACAGCATGGTGCCGAGCGGGAAGCCGAGGTCGAACTGCACCTCGTCGTAGACCGGATCCAGGCGGCGCACGCCGATGAAGTACAGGTAGCGCCCCAGCGGGTCGAACGCCGGGCGTCGGTCGCGCAGCACCGGCACGGTGGCCGCGCGGACCTCGCCGGTGTCCACCCGCAGCAGGCGGATCGCGGTGGTGCGCGGGGTGTCCGGATAGGTGTACGCCACCCAGCGTCCGTCCGGTGACCATACCGGGTCCTCGATGCGGCCGTTGGGGCTCTGGTCCGCCCGGGTCACCGAGGGCGCCTCGCCGGTCAGGTCCACCAGCAGCAGTTCGTTGCGGTGGGTGGTGACCACCACCCGGGCGTCCACCGGGGAGCAGGCCAGCTCCACCGCCCGCCCGCCGTCCAGGTCGACCACGGTCGGCGGGCCCTCCGGGGCGAACACGACGAGCTTCTCCCGGTCGCCGTCGTCGCTCGCCGCGGCCACCAGTCGCTGCCCGTCGTACAGGTGCGCGAGCAGCCGGTAGCGGACCCCGTCCGGCTCCCCGTACTGGCGCACCGGCCCGGCGAACGCGCCGAAGCTGTACGCCTTGCCTCGGGCGGTGAGCGCCAACCGCGCGCCGTCGGGGGAGAGGGCCACGGTGTCGAGGTGCTCCCTCGCCGCCGCGAACTGACGGTTGCGCTGGGTGCGCGAGCTGGCCAGCCGCACGTCGAGGCGGCGGGGGGCGTCCGCGGCCGGGTCGAGCAGCCACAACTGCGCGCCAGCGTGGTAGACCAGCCGTCGACCGTCGCTGGCCAGGCCCCGGGCGTAGAAGTCGTCGTGGTCGCTGTGCCTGCGCAGGTCGGTGCCGTCCGGGGTGCACGAGTAGACGTTGCCGACGCCCTCGTGGTCGGAGAGGAAGTAGATGCGCTCGCCGACCCAGCACGGGCACGCGAGGTTGCCGTCGAGGCGGATGAGCGGCCGGAACTCGCCGTCGCCGGTCGGGTCCACCCACAGGTCGCCGACCCGGCCGCCGCGGTAGCGCTTCCACCGCGCCGGGTCGTCGGCGGCCCGGGTGAGCACCACGCCGCCCGCCGGCCCGTACGAGATGCCGCTGGCCATGCCGTACGGCAACAGCTGTGGCAGACCGCCCTCGGGGCTGACCTTGTGCAGCCAGCGCTCGCGGAAGAACGGCCGGTCGGCGTCGGTGGCGTAGACGACCGCGCCGTCGGCGGGGTCGAAGCCGGCCACGAGCATCAGGCCGCCCTGGTGGGTCAGGCGTCGGGCCGGCCCGCCCGCCGTCGGCATCACGTACACGTCGGCCGGGCCCTCCTCGCGACCGACGAAGGCGATCAGCCGCCCGTCCGGCGACAGCCGGGGGCTGCTCGCCTCCGCCACGCCGGCGGTGAGCCGGTACGCCCGCCCGCCCGTGGCCGGCACCAGCCACAGGTCGTCCTCGCAGACGAAGACGATCTCGTCACCGCAGATCGTCGGGGCGCGCAGGTAGCCGCGGTCGGACACGAAACTCTCCTCCCAACAGGGGAACGGTGACGGGGCGCGCGGTGCGTGCGAGCGAGCCTAGGCCGGTGCGGGGCGGGTTGACCAGCCGGTGCGGCCTGGGTTGACCACGGGTTTGCCCGCTGGTAAGCATCGGTCAATGCGCTGGGGGATCACGGTGCCGTTCGGTGGTGTGCCGCTCGCCGACCACCGGGCCGTCTACGCCGAGGTGGCCGCCGCCGGATACACCGATGTCTGGACGGCCGAGGTCTCCGGCAGCGACGGATTCACCCCGCTCGCGCTCGCCGCGGCCTGGGAGCCGTCCCTGCGCCTGGGCACGGCCGTCGCCCCGGTGTTCACCCGCGGCCCGGGGCTGCTCGCGATGACCGCCGCCGCGCTCGCCGAGGCGGCGCCGGGCCGGTTCGCGCTCGGCATCGGCGCCTCCTCCCCGGTGGTCGTCACCGACTGGAACGCATGTTCCTATGTGGACCCGCTGGGCCGCACCCGGGACACACTGCGCTTCCTGCGCCGGGCGCTCACCGGGGAGACGGTCGACGAGGAGTACCCGACGTTCCGGGTACGCCGCTTCCGCCTGGAACGGCCGCCCGCGGTGCCGCCGCCGATCCTGCTCGCCGCGCTGCGGCCGCGCATGCTGCGGCTCGCCGCCGTCGAGGCCGACGGGGTGATCCTCAACTGGCTGGCCGCGACCGACGTGCCGCGGGTGCTGGCGGCGGCCGGACCGCCGGCGCGGGCCGGGTTCGAGGTGGCGGCCCGCATCTTCGTGTGTCCGACCGCCGACGCGGCGCTCGCCCGCGAGGTCGGGCGCCGGCTGATCGCCGCCTACCTCACCGTGCCGGCGTACGCGGCCTTCCACCGCTGGCTCGGCCGCGCCGACGAGCTCGAGCCGCTGTGGCGGGCATGGGCGGCCGGGGACCGGCGGGCGGCGGCCGCGTCGGTGCCGGACGCGGTCGTCGACGCGCTGGTGCCGCACGGCCCGCCCGAGGCCTGCGCGGCGCAGGTCCGCGCGTACGTGGACAACGGAGTGACCACGCCCGTGATCGCCGTGGTGCCGCCGCCCGACCTGGACCCGGCCGGGCTCATGCGGGTGCTGCGCGGGCTCGCCGAGGGAAGGGGCTGACGATGCTGCTCGCCGATCGGGTGGTGGTGGTGACCGGTGGTGCCGGCGGGATCGGCGCGGCGCTGGCCCGCCGGTTCGCGGCGGAGGGCGCCGCCGCGGTCGTGGTCGCCGATCTCGACGCGGCCGGCGCGAAGCGGGTGGCCGCCGACGTCAACGGCGCGGCGTACGGCGTGGACGTCACCGACCCCGCGGCGGTGGACCGACTGGTGGGCGAGGTGCTGGACCGGTTCGGGCACATCGACCTGTTCTGCTCGAACGCCGGTGTGACGACCGGTGCTGGCGTGCACGCGTCCCCTGCCGACTGGGAGCGGGCGTGGTCGGTCAACGTCCTGGCGCACGTCTACGCGGCCCGCGCGGTGCTGCCGTCCATGCTGGAGCGGGGCTTCGGCTACCTGCTGCAGACCTGCTCGGCGGCGGGGCTGCTCACCATGGTCGGCGACGCGCCCTACACGGTCACCAAGCACGCGGCGGTGGGCTTCGCCGAGTGGCTCGCCGTGACCTACGGCGACCGGGGCATCCGGGTCAGCGCGCTGTGCCCGCAGGGCGTAAACACCCCGATGCTCGCCACCGGGCTGGCACAGGGGCACCCCGGGGCGCGGGTCACCGCGGCCTCCGGCCGCGTCTTGGACCCCGACGAGGTCGCCGCCGCCGTCGTCGACGGGCTGGCCGAGGAGCGGTTCCTGATCCTGCCGCATCCCCAGGTCGCCACCTTCGTCGCGCGCAAGGCCACCGATCCGGACGGCTGGCTCGTCGCGATGCGCCGCCTCGCCGCCGGTGCGGCCGACTGACGGTCCGCGCCAACGGTCCGCGCCAAGACCCGACCGTTGGCCGGGGCTCCCGCGGGAGCCCCGGCCAACGGCTCGTGAGCGCAGTCGCGCCCCGGTGCGGCTCGCCGAGTTGAGGTAGGCCGCCGCGTAGCTGAGGATCGCATCCGCCGCGGCCGGCACATGTCGGCGTTGCGCCGCGATGGCCGCCCGTGGTCCGCCCGGCATGCCGTGACGAAGTGTGTCCACAGGGGATGCTGCAAACCGGCTGTCCCGCGCCGTGATCAATGGATGCGTGGGCGTATTCAGATCAAACGTACGTCACTATGTCTTGACAAATTCTTGACTGCACGGCGCCGCGTGGGTTACAACGTGGAGACCTCAAGCCGCGCGTGCCGGCCGGCCGGGCCGAACGGCCTGCCAGTGTGCGACGGGTGAACCGGGGCCGGGGAGCCGGGATCGGCCCGCGGAGGGGGCCGGACGGATGGGAGGACCACCCATGGCAGTACGCAGAGCACTCCTCGCGATGGGACTCGCCGTCCCGCTCGCGGTCGCTGGATGCTCGAGCAACGAACCCGTTCCCGGGGCCAGCGCGGGCCCAGGGCAGGCGGGCACCTTCACCTTCGCGATGGTCAGCCACGGCAGCGCCGGGGACAAGTTCTGGGACGTGGTCAAGAACGGCTGGGAGCAGGCCGGCAAGGACCTGGGCGTCACCGTCACCTACCAGAGCTCCGGCGACCCGCAGCGGCAGTCCCAACTCATCGACGCGGCGGTCGGCCAGAAGGTCAACGGTCTGGTCGTCTCCATGGCCAACCCCGACGCGCTGCGGCCCTCGATCGAGGCGGCGGTCAAGGCCGGCATCCCGGTGATCACCATCAACTCCGGGGTGGACAAGTCGGCCGAGTTCGGGGCGATCGCGCACGTCGGACAGACCGAGACCGTGGCCGGCGAGGGCGCCGGGCGCAAGTTCGCGCAGAAGGGCGCCAGGCACCTGCTGTGCGTGGTGCACGAGGCCGGCAACATCGGCCTGGAGCAGCGGTGTGCCGGTGCCCGGGCCACGTTCGGCGGCACGGTCGAGAACCTGCAGGTCAACGTCAGCGACCTGGCCGGCACGACCAACACCATCGCGGCGAAACTGCAGTCCGACCCCTCCATCGACGCGGTCCTGACGCTCAACAACGGCGTGGCGACCGCCGCGGTCAACGCCGCGGCCCAGGCGAACCGCGGCGACGTGGCGATCGGCACGTTCGACGTGGACTCGGCCGTGCTCGACGCGATCTCCGCCGGCAAGATCTTCTTCGCCGTGGACCAGCAGCCGTACCTGCAGGGCTACCTGCCGGTGGTCCAGCTCTACCTGTATCTGACCAACGGCAACACCGTCGGTGGCGGTCAGCCGGTGCTCACCGGCCCGGGCTTCATCGACGCCAGCAACGTCGAGCAGGTCAAGACCTACGCGCAGCAAGGGACGCGGTGACCCGCCGGTGACGAGCGGGAGCTCCGGCTCCCGCTCGTCACCGCGCTGCGACCGCCGGGCCCGCGGTGCGGGTCGTGGCAGCGACGCCCACGACGGCGCGGCCCGCTTCAGGAGGTGACCCACATGACGGTGCAGTCGCAGGTCGGGCCGCCCCGGCCGGGCGGGGATACGGATGCGGCACGGCCAGCCGACGAACGCCTCGCGCAAACCGGCCTGCTGCGCTCCCTGCTGATCCGGCCCGAGTTGGGCGCGGTCATCGGAGCGCTCGTCATCTTCGCGTTCTTCGCCACCCAGTCGCCGGTGTTCCGCTCGCCCGCGGGCGTGGCCAACTGGCTCGACCCGGCGTCCACGCTCGGCATCATGGCGGTCGCGGTCGCCCTGCTGATGATCGGCGGCGAGTTCGACCTGTCCGCAGGGGTGCTGACCGGCACCGCCGGTCTGACCATCGGCATGCTGGTCCGTGCCGGGCTCGACATCTGGTCCGCAATGGCCGTCGCGCTGCTGCTGGCCCTGGCGGTCGGGCTGCTCAACGGGGTGCTCACCGTGCGGACCGGTCTGCCCAGCTTCATCATCACGCTCGGCTCTTTCCTCATGCTGCAGGGCCTCAACCTCGGCGTGACGAAGCTCGTCACCAACACGGTGCTCGTCGAGGGTATCGGGCAGGCCCGGGGCTTCGCGCTCGCCAAGACCGTCTTCGCCTCGACCGTCACCATCGCCGGCACGCCGTTCCGGGTGACGATCCTGTGGTGGCTCGGGCTCACCGCGCTCGCCACGTACGTGCTGCTGCGCACGCCGTTCGGCAACTGGATCTTCGCGGTCGGCGGGGACGCCCGTGCGGCCCGGGCGGTCGGCGTGCCGGCGGCGCGCACCAAGGTGCTGCTGTTCATGACCACCGCGACGGCGGCGTGGCTGGTCGGCACGATGGCCGCCCTCCGCCTGACCTCGGTGCAGGCGAACCAGGGCATCGGCGAGGAACTCATCTACATCGTCGCCGCGGTGATCGGGGGCTGCCTGCTCACCGGTGGCTACGGGTCCGCGGTCGGCGCCAGCCTCGGTGCGCTGATCTTCGGCATGACCGCGCAGGGGATCGTCTACCTGGGCTGGGACGCCGACTGGTTCAAGTTCTTCCTCGGCGCGATGCTGCTGCTGGCCGTGCTGACCAACCGCCTCGTGCGCCGGTACGCCGAACGGAGCCGGACATGACCACCCCGATGCTCGAGGTCCGCGACGTCAGCAAGTACTTCGGCAACGTCATCGCGCTCCGCGGCGTCTCGACCAGCGTGCGGGCCGGCGAGGTGACCTGCGTGCTCGGCGACAACGGCGCCGGGAAGTCGACGTTGATCAAGCTGCTCGCGGGGGTCCACCCGCCGGACGAGGGGCAGCTTCTGCTCGACGGCGTACCCGTGCGCTTCACCAGCCCACGGGCCGCGCGTGACGCCGGCATCGCCACCGTCTACCAGGACCTCGCCCTGGCGCCGCTCATGGCCGTCTGGCGCAACTTCTTCCTCGGCTCGGAGCCCCGGCGGGGGTGGGGTCCGTTCCGGCGGCTCGACGTGGCGTCGGCGAAGCGGACGGTCCGCGCGGAGTTGGCCGGCATGGGCATCGACATCCGCGACGTGGACCAGCCGGTGGGCACGCTCTCCGGCGGCGAGCGGCAGGCCGTGGCGATCGCCCGTGCCGTCCACTTCGGAGCGCGTCTGCTGATCCTCGACGAGCCGACCTCGGCGCTCGGCGTCAAGCAGGCCGGTGTGGTCCTGCGCCACATCGCGCAGGCGCGCGACCGCGGGCTCGCCGTCGTCTTCATCACCCACAACCCCCACCACGCGTACCCCGTGGGCGACCGGTTCCTGATCCTCAACCGGGGGCGCAGCCTCGGTGACTTCGCCAAGGCGGAGATCACCCGGGAGGAGCTGACCCGGTTGATGGCCGGCGGAGCGGAACTCGACCAGCTCAGCCACGAGCTGCAGTCGCCGGGGTGAGCTACCGGCGTTGCCGCAGCGCTACCGGCGCCGCCGCAGCGGCCCGGGGTGCAGTGTCCACAGCAGACGCCGCCACCACCGCTGTCGGGACCGCAGCTCGTCGATGTAGGCGACCGCCTGCGCGCGGGCCCGCCCGGCGTCCGGCTCGCCGGGCGGCGCCGGGCCGAAGACGGCCGCGTTGACCACGACCGCGAGGTCGTCGAGCGGTGGCGCGGCGAGCCGGAGCCGGTCACGGCGTGCCCGGGTCTCGCCCGCCACCTCGGCGGCGTGCGCGGCGACCTCGGTCGCGGCCAGGTGGGCGCCGGCGGGCCGGCCGGCCAGGCGCAGGGCATCCGCCACCTCCAGCCACGCCCCCGCCACCCGCGCAGCCGGCGGCCCGCGGTCGAGCCGGCGGCGGCGCTGCGCGCGGCGCAGCAGCGGCACGGCCACCACGAACCCGGCCGCGGCGAGCAGGAGCACGGCGAGCACCGAAGCGACGAGCACCGGCAGGGCGGCGCCGCCCCGGTCAGCGGCGGTCGCCGGTGCGCTCGCCGCGCCGCTGGCCGGCGGCAGCGACACCGCCACCGTGGGCACCGCCGAGGGGGCCGGCGCCGACGGCTGCGGCCTGGGCCGGAAGTCCTCCTCCACCGGCCGCGGTTCGCCGTCCGATGCGGGCAGCGGCTGGAAGGGCACCCAGCCGAGTCCGGTGAACAGCACCTCGGGCCAGGCCAGCGCGTCGCGGCCGGCGACCCGCGGCGCGCCGGCCCGGACCTGGAAGCCGACAACCACCCGGGTGGGCAGGCCGACGGACCGGGCGAGCACCGCGAACGCAGCGGCGAACTGTTCCGAGGTGCCCCGCTGGCCGCCCGCGTGCCGCGGTCCGAAGAGGAAGAACCCCAGGTTCGGGTAGGCGTGCCCGCTCGGCGCGTCGGCCGCGAACCGGTAGTGCTCGGCGAGGAACGCCTCGATCGCGGCCGCCCGCTGGTACGCGCCCGCGTTGCCCTCGGCCAACTGCCGGGCGAGCCGTTCGATCTCCTCCGGCACACCGGCGGGTAGGTGCAGCAGGTGCGCCACGCCCGATCCGGACGGCACGTCGGCGGCGGGCAGCAGGTTCGGGTCGGGCGAGGCGTGCTCGGAGACGACCTGGTAGCTGACGCCCGGGGTGAGCGCCTGCGGCCGGGCGAGTGTCCCGGTGGCGACGTCGTAGGCGACCCGCACCCCCTCGATCCGTCTCGGCGTCGCGGCGGCCGGCAGCAGGTGGCCGGACAACTCGGCGATGGTGACGCGCTGGGTGACCCGCCCGCTCGCCCCGCCGCCGGTCGGGGGAGCACCGGTCGCCTGGTCGCCGCCCGGGACCTCCGCACTCGGCGGCAGCGCCCGGCCGGCCCCCCGGTACGTGGCGTCGACCCGCCAGGTGACCCCGTCGTAATCGGTGAGCACGGCGAGCCGCATCCGCGTGTCGCGGTCGACCACCGCGTCGAACAGGTGCTGATCGGGGTTGAGCGCCCAGCCGGAGAGCCGGGCCATCGGGTTCTCGTCGAGCGCGTCGAGCCGGGGCACGACGACGTGCCGCCGCGGATCGACCGGTGTGGCGTCGACCCGAGCGGCCACGACGGCGCCGAGGAGCACGGCGAGCGCGGTGGTCGCGGCGACCCCGGTGGCGTTGGCCGCCGCGCGCAGCCGCAACCCGGCCCCGGCGCCGTCCCCCGTCCCGCCGCCCTCCGCCGCGAGTGGTGTCCGCGGACGCTCGGCGTGGGCTGCGCCGCCGGTGCCGCCGCGCCTGGGGTGGGCGGCCAGACCGAGCGCGGCCAGCCCGGCGAAGGCGACGGTCGGCCACCACGCCGGCGCGGCGTTCGGGCCGACCACGTAGAGCGCGCCCGCGTAGCAGGCGGTCGGCGCGGCGTATCCGAGCAGGATCCGGCGGCCACGCACGGCGAGTTCGGCGCCGGCGAGCCCGGCCAGCCAGGCGGCGACCACCGGCGCGAGCACCGTGTCCGGGCGGGCCTCGACCGGGATGAGCGCGGTGAGCATCCGGGGGAGCGCGTTGCGGGCGGCGTCCACGGCGAGCGCGGCGAGATCGCCGGGGATCCCCGCCGCGCTCGCGCTGACCCGTACCGCGACCAGCGCGTAGCCGACCAGGCCGGCGACCGACAGCGGACCCGCGCTCCACGCGGGCAGTCGCCGGGTCAGCGCGCTGAGCAGCACGGACCCGGCGGCGGCGCCGAGAACCAGCCGGGGGAGCAGCACCCCGTCGAAGATGCGGCCGAGCGCGAACCCCGCGCAGGCGACCATGCCGGCGAGTGCGACCGGCACGACCGCCGCGCGCAGCCGGTCGGGCACGAGCGGCCTCACCATGCGCGGATCCGGTTCCAGGCCGCCGCGAACCCGGGTCCGTCGACGGCGGTCAGCACCAGCACCCCGTGCGCGGTGGGCGGCGCGGGACCGTCGACGCCCAGCGCGCACGCGACGACGGTCGAATAGGCCCCGCGCAGCGCGGAGACCGGAGCAAGGTCGGCGAGCCCGCCGGCCCCGGTGAGGTAGACCAGCGTGTCGCCGACACGGTGCTGGCGCAGGCGTGCGGCCGCGTCGGCGAGCGCCCGGCGCCCCGATGCGCACGCCTCGGTGGCGGGCCGCGGAACGGGGCCGGCCAGGGTGGCCTCGGCGAGCCGATCGAGCAGCGGACCGGCCGGGGCGGGGGCCACGCTCCGCTCCACCGGGCCCCCGGCGTCCGCCGCGCTGACCAGGTGCAGGGTGACGGCGAGGTCCTCGCGGACCGCTGCGGCGACGATCGACGCCGCGGCCTCGCACGCCGCCTCGAACCCGTCGGCGGTCGGTCCCGATCCGGGCGAGCCGGTTGCGCCGGGCCACGAGGTGGCGCGGTCGTCGAGCAGCACCGCGATGCGCGGCAGGCTGGTGTCCAGGTGCTCGCGCACCATGAGGTGGCCGACCCGCGCGCTGGTGCGCCAGTGCACGTGGCGCAGCTCGTCGCCCACGACGTACTCGCGCAAAGCGGCGAAGGTGATGCCGTTGTGCGGCACCCGGTCGACGCGGCCGTCCAGGCTCGGGCTGACTCCGGCGGGGACCGCCGTGAGCGGATGGCGGCGCGGGCGCACCCAGACCCGGATCGCCTCGCCGTAGGCGAGCGTGACCGTGACCAGGCCGAGCGGGTCGGTGCGGGTCAACCGCAGCGGCCCGAGGTCGACCACTCCCCGCCGCTCGGTCGGGACCGGGTAGCGGACCACGGCGTCCCGGCCCGGCCGCAGCCGCAGCAGCGGCACGGCCACCCGGTCGTGGCCGCAGCGGTCGTACGCGACGAGCGACGCGGTGAGGCGACCGGCATTGTGGACGGTCAGCGTGATCGTGCTCGCCTCCCCACGGGTGACCCGGTCCGGCTCGGCGACCCGCCGGACCTCGAGACGCGGCCGCCGCGCCGCGTGCGCCGTCGCGCACAGCAGTGCGGCGAGCGCGGCGCCGCCGAGCAGCGCGAGTTCGGCGTACCCGAGGCCGAACCCGGCGGCGAGCAGCGCGACCCCCGCGACCGCCAGGCCCGTGCCCCGTGCCGTGACCGTCATCCGACCGGCGCCGGCTGCGCCGGCACGGCGGACGGCAGCGGTACCGGCACCGCGGCGATGGCCTCGGCGAGCACGTCGTGGACGGTGAGCCCGCGCATCTGGGCGTCGGGGGTGAGCAGGATGCGGTGGGCGAACACCGGGCCGACGAGCGCCTTGACGTCCTCGGGCAGCACGTAGCCCCGCCCGGCGGTCAGCGCGTAGGCGCACGCCGCCCGGGCCAGCGCGATCACGCCTCGCGGGCTGACCCCCACCCGGACGGCCGGATGCGTACGCGTCGCCGTCGCCAGCCGCACCAGGTACGCGTAGAGCGGATCGGCGACGTGGACCCGGGCGACCAGCTGGATCAGCTCCCCGACGGTGCCGGTGTCGGTGACCGGGGCCAGCGAGTCCGGGGAGCGGAGGCTCGCCCCGCGCAGCACCTCCACCTCGACCGCCTCCTGCGGATATCCGACCGACACCTTCATGAGGAACCGGTCCAGTTGCGCCTCCGGCAGCCGGTACGTGCCGTCCATCTCGACGGGATTCTGCGTGGCGACCACGAGGAACGGCCGGGGGACCGCGTGCCGCACGCCGTCGACGGTGACGAAGCGCTCCTCCATCACCTCCAGCAGCGCCGACTGTGTCTTCGGCGACGCCCGGTTGATCTCGTCGGCGATCACGATGTTGGCGAAGACCGGGCCGGGGTGGAACTCGAAGCCGCGGGTGGCCTGGTTGTAGATGGTCACGCCGGACACGTCCGACGGCAGCAGGTCCGGGGTGAACTGGATGCGCCGCCACACCCCGGCGACGCTCGCCGCCAGGGCGCGGGCCAGCGTCGTCTTGCCCACTCCGGGCACGTCCTCGACCAGCACGTGCCCCTGCGCGAACAACGCGGTCACGGCGAGCCGGACGAGGTCGGGTTTGCCGAGCACGACCGAGCCGATCGAGGCGGTCAGCCGGGCGGCGGTGTCGGTGAAGGCGCCGATCTCGTCGGGGGTCAGCGGGCCCGGTCGGGTCATCTGGTGGCTCCCAGGGGGTCAGCAGGGCGGCAGTTGGTTGATGTCGTCGCCGCCGTCCAGGCGGAACCAGGCGAACGGGATGTAGTTGTCGCCGGAGAACCTGATGCGAACCCAGCGGTTGTCGCGCTTGCCGCCCCAGGGCCGGGCGTCGATGAACACTCCGTCGATGTCGGTGGCCCGGCAGATCGCCTGGTAGCGGCTGGGCGAACTCGTGTCGCCCACGGCGCGGCCGGGTGGCGGGTTCTGGGTCGGTTCGCTGTAGACCCAGATGCCGCCCCCAGGGGATCCGAGCCCGCACTCGCCCAGGTCGTTGCAGAGCACGGTGCCGAACAGCGCGGGGGTGGTCACCGTGTCGCTGGCGGTGGCGCTGCCGGCGGCGTTGGTGACGGTCACCGTCACCGGGTAGGTGCTGCCCGGCCACACCCCGCCGACCGTGCCGCCGCCGCAGCCGATGGGCACGGGCGCGCTGCCGCCCACGGAGATCCGGCAGGATGTCGGGCTGCCGTTGTCGTTGACAGCCAGGCCCACCGTGATCGAATTCGTCGCACCCGACCGGCTCGTGATCGTCACCGTGGGCGGAGCGATCGTGCGCGCCTTCGCGGTGGCCGCCGGCCCGGCGCCAGCGGCATTGACCGCCCTGACGCTCACCGTCACCGTCTCGCCATGCCCGAATCCAGTCAACTCCACGGACGTCCCGGTCACGGTCTGCTCGCGGCCTCCCACCGACACGACGTACCCGGTGATCGGCCGTCCGTTGTCGGCCGCGGCCAGCCAGGTGGCGCGGACCGTACCCGGCTTGTCCACTGAGGAGGCCACAAGTTGCCGGACGGCGCCGGGCTTGGTGAACGGCACGACCGTGTTGCTGGGCGGTGAGGGCTGCGAGCCGGCGCCCTTGTCGTTGACGGCAACCACCGTGAAGGCGTACTGGGTGCCGTAGTCGAGCGTCCCTGTCTGGCTGGTGAAGGTGGTGTCGGACACCGAGCCGACTTCCGCGGCGCCGTCGGCCGAGATCGCCGTCACCGAGTACCGGGCGATCGGGCGGCCCTGCCCGTTCGCGACCGGCCAGGTCACGGTGACCGTCCCATCGGGGTTCGCCGTGGCGGTGACGCTGGCCGGCGGGTCCGGCACGTCGGCCGTGGGCACCACGGGGTTGCTGGCGCGCTTGGGCCCCGCGCCGTGGGCGTTGACCGCGTGCACCGTAAACCGGTACGTCCGGCCGTTGACGAGCCCGGTGACCTCCGCCGAGCGCTGGTTCGCGCCGACGGTCAGCGGCTTCGGGCCGCCCTCGATGACGTACCGGAGGATCGCCGAACCGTTGGCCGGCGCGGGGCCCCAGGTGACGCGGGCGCTCGCGTCACCGGCCGACGCGGTGACGCTGCGCGGCGCCCCGGGCTTGCCGACCGCCGGGGTACGCGGCGGGTTCGTCGGCGGCGGGGGCACCTGGCCGCCGAGGATCTGGTTGGCGTACTTGTCCACGGGTCGGGCACGGTGATGCTCGTCGATGACGTGCGCGGTCGACGCGTGCGGGGCGTTGATGAACAGGTGGCGTTCGCGTACCTCGAGGTCCAGCGGCCCTGCGGCCCGGTTGACGGTGACGGTGGCGAGCAGCTCACCGGTGCGGCTGAGCGCATGGACCTCCCCGGTCGCCTCGTCCGGGCAGTAGAACCGGCCCGACCACGCCACACACGGGCGCAGGGTGGGACCGGTACCGGGGACGCGGAAGTCGTACACCCGGTCGCGGGCCGGGCCGCCGGGTGAGGCGGGCGCGACCACGTGGACGTGCCGAGCCTCCGCGACGGTGACGGGCACCTCGGGGCCGGTGGTGCGGGCCGGCATGGCGCCGGGCCCGGCGAGGTCGAGCAGCACAGTCCGGGCATCCTCGCCGCGCAGCACAGTCAGCGTCGTGTTCGTCCTGTCAAGCACGGCCACGCCGCGGTCGAGCGCGGAGAGCACCAAGTCGTGGTTGGGCTCGGCGACCGGGACGGTGCGAACGACCCGGGGACCGGCGGAATCCCCCTCGCGCGGGCCAGCCCCCGGGTACCGCCCTGGCCGTACGGCGACCACGGTGCCCTCGGTCGGGACCGCCAGCCACAGCAGCCCTTCGCCGTCGAGGGCGCCGCCGCCGATGCCGGGTGGGAAGCGCAGCGGCTCGCCCAGCGGGGTCAACGCGAGCGGGTCGAGTTGGCGGACGATGCCCTGCACGGCGTCGACCACGAACAGCGACTCCTCGTGCAGGGCGATCCGCACACCGAGACCCGCGGTGGTCGGTGTGGTGGCCGCGATCCGCAGGGTGGCGAGGTCGATGGCGCTCACCAGCCCGGTGTTCTGGTCGCGCAGCACGAGGTACCGGTCGGTCTGGGTGAGCTGCATCGCGTGCCCGGTGGCGTCCGGGATCCGGTAGCGGGTGTCCACCCGGCCGGTCAGGCCGTTGACCCGGGCCACCTCGCTCTTCGCCGAGCTCCACACCCAGGCGGCGGCGTCGTACCCGGCCATCGCGTGGTCGGCGGACCCGAGCCCGAAGAGGGTCAGGCCCAGCCCTGCGACCAGGCCGGTCACGGTGCCGACGGTCACCACGCCGTCGCGGGCGCGTCGGTGCGCGTCCCGGATCCCGCCCCGCCGGAGCATCGCGCCCAGCTTCACCCGTGCGGAAAACACGCGGCGGCCCCTCGCCTCATGCACCGTCCGTATCCACGGAGGTGCTCATCGTTGCCGTTCCTCCCGACGCGGCATCATAGGTGTTGATGTCTGCGGGCGGGTACCCCGCTGCGAGTCCCCTGTGGATAACGCGGTGTCCGGCTGCTCGTCCCCGGGCCCGTTCCGGCGGCCTACCGCGAGGTTGTTCGCGTCGGGCCCGGGCCGCCGCGCCTCGTGCAGACCAGGTCCGACGCCGCGAAGCTGTCGGTCGAGTAGACCGCGACCACCGTGAAGCAGTACTCCAACCTCGGGTTGAGGCCGTTGATCGTGTACGTCGTGCGCCCGGCCGGCAGGTTCGCGAAGGGCCGGGACTGCTCGCCGGCGAGCGCCCCGGCCACGATGAACGGCACGCTTCCCGCCGTCGGGTCCCGCCAGGTCAGGGTGACCGACGCGCCCTCGTCGCGCAGCCGTACCTCGAGGGGCCCGGGTTGCGGCGGCTCTGCCGGGGCGGTGGCAGCGGGCGGGTCGGCCGAGGGACGACCCGGTCGCGTCTGGCCGCGTTCCTGCCGCACCGCCGCCGTCGCCACGAGCGCGGCGACCACGGCCCCGGCGATCGCCGCGACCACGACGGCCGCGAAGACCGGGGCACGCCCGCGGGCCGGACCCGGTGGCGTCAGGCCCACCGCAGCGGGCGGCGTGGCGGGTGCCGGCGCGTGCGGCACCTGCGGCGGAGCCGGGACGAACGGCGTGGCCGGCGCCGGTGCGACGGGCACCGCCGGTGGCGGTGCGAAGGGCGCCGTCGGCGGCGGCGGTGTGTCCGACGCCACGTCGGATGCGTCGGACTCCAGGTACCCGGTGGCCGCGAGCACCGCTGAGTGGTCGGCGCCGAGGGCGGCCGGGCCGAGGCTGGCGACCAGCCTCAGGTTGCGGCGGGCCTCGTGCCGGTTCCCGAGCGCGTCGGCGACGAACCCGAGATCGTGTGTGAGCAGCAGGATCAGCGGATGGTCTGCCGGCAGGCTCCGCTGGCCGGCAACGAGGGCCTCCTCGAGCGTGCGCCGGGCGGATGGCAGTTCGTCCGCTTCGCGGTACAGTGCGGCGAGCATCCGCGCTGTCTCCAGCACGTCCGGATGGTCCCTGCCGTACGCCGTACCGCCGGTTTGCACCGCGTGGCCGAGCAGGGTACGCGCGCCGGCGGCGTCGCCCCGGTCGCGCAGCGCGCGTGCGTCACGCCACACGGCGGGCAGGGGAGTGGGCGCGGGCACGCCCGACATGCTGCCGCGCCCCGTCGGCGCGGCGCCACCCCTGTGGACCGCGGTCGTCGGCCGCCACCGCGCCGTCGCCGACGCCGGGCCCGACGATGCGGGAGGCGCGCCTGCGGTGTACGCTTGTGGCCCGTGCGGCCCACCGGGGCGCGCCGTGCGGCGGTACGCCTGCGACCCGCCGGCGCAGTAACCGGTACAGTGGACGCGCAGGTCCGGGTGGCGGAATGGCAGACGCGCTAGCTTGAGGTGCTAGTGCCCGCAAGGGCGTGGGGGTTCAAGTCCCCCTCCGGACACCAGCCACTACTTCACAGGCGTGAGCCTGGATCACCATGCGCCTGCACCGTCGGTGCCTCCGGCTCGTCGCCGTTTCGTCAGGTCGGGCTCGGTCAGGTCGGGCTCGACGATTCTGATGCGGCACCTGCTGCCTGATCCGCGACGAGATCCGCGACGAGCGCGGCACCGCCGCGCACGGGTTGCTGCGCTACCGTGACGCGCCGGCAACCCCGGCCGCAACGGACCTCTGGTCCCATCAAAGGCCTGGTTCGTACGCGAGCCGGAACCCTGGTTGAGCCAAGCTCGGAACGGCGGCGATCAGGGTGCGGCCAGCGGGCCGTGGTACGGCAGGCCGCTGGGTTGGGCCGGCGGGCGGCCGATCAGCGAGGGGCTCTCTCGCACACCCATCCGTCGGGCAGTCGCCCGGAGTCGAGGAACGCCCTGAGTTCGGCGTCTGCCGATGCCGTCAGGATCTGGTCGATTTGCGGGTAGAGGACCCTCTCCTCCTTCAGGTTGTGGTGCTGCAGCTGGACCGTCAGTTCGCGGCAGAGCTTGAGCATCGAAGGACCGGCGGCACCGGTGTCGAGCGCGAGTTCCAACGCGTCCATCGTCTTCCATATCTGGCCGTGTTCGCGCAGCATCACGAAGACCGGGGCGACGAGTCCCGCCTGTCGCAACTGGGGGAACAGGAACCGCTCCTCGAGGTAGATGTGACGGCGCAGTGCGTGCACTGCCCTCATCAGCGGCTCCGGTCGGCTCTCTCCGGCTGCGAGCGCGGACACGAAATCCTCGATTCCCTGGTCGATCTCGCGATGCTCGTGCTCCAGCGCCGCAGCCAGCGACTCGATCGACACGTCAGCTCCTCCTCGGGCGCATCCTGCGGGGTGCGCGAAACGGCGGGCATGGCCTCATGGCTGGCTCACCTCATCGGGTCTCGGCCGCGAGGCGACGAGTTCCGTGTCGACCCCAAGTGGTCCGACCTTTGCGGCACCGCCCGGCGAGCCGAGCGGTTCGTCCCGACCCGGGAGCGGCTCGTTGAAGAACCGAGCATTGTCCGCGAGGTAGGGCTGCAGATGAGCGGGCAGGTCGTCCTCGAAGTAGATCGCCTCGACCGGGCAGACCGGCTCGCACGCACCGCAGTCGACGCACTCGTCGGGCTGGATGTACAGCGAGCGTGCGCCCTCGTAGATGCAGTCGACCGGGCATTCCTCGACGCAGGCACGGTCCATCACGTCGATGCACGGCTCACCGATGACGTAGGTCACCGCCGCCTCCTGACTCGCCGGGCTCTCCGACCCCCCTATTTTGTACTAGATAGCTTGTAAAAACAAGATGAGGGTGGGAAAAAGGGTTCACACCCACCCGAGCGGATGGACTTCGCTGGCGGGGCGTTGCGGACCTGGTTCGCGGCGCGGGTTCACCGCCCCGACGTGGTGACCGCGTTCGTCGTCTCAACGTCACGAATGGCGTCCCAGCAGCTCGTCCGCACGCCCGACAAGATCGGGTTCACGCCCGAAGCCGCCACTGATGGCCGCAGGACCTGCCGCGCAACTGTTCGTTCGGGGACCGCTTGTAGGGCGCCGTGAGGTCGCCTGCTCTCATCTCGGGCTCATGCAGGCCTGCCTGCCGCGATCGGCGCGCCAGCCGGTGTCAGCGTCGACGCGCGTCGAACCCAAGCCGTGCGTGGCCCATTTTCGGGCTCTACTGCTGATCTTGTGGGTGGCTTGAAGTCCTGATCAACAGCGCACGCCGCCTCCCGTCTACGGTTCTGGGTTGTCGAAGCTCAGAAACCACAGATCAGGAAACGGCGTGCGTACT
>Ga0310839_100106_pt1 | contig 97319 bp, 94 predicted proteins | sample SM_ome_7_FD_201305 | JGI IMG/M metagenome (GOLD analysis project Ga0310839, IMG submission 201305) | Sorghum-adapted microbial communities enriched on stacked mutant (SM) sorghum from Joint BioEnergy Institute, Emeryville, California... ...
CTCCCGGCTGCGGTTACGAAGTCACTTCGCGTATTCCGCAGGCCTCCCCGGATAAGCGCGTCATCTTTCCGCCCGCGACCACTGGAGTTTACAGGATTAGCCCTTGGCGGCTTTGGATTTCGTTGTGTGCTGGCAACTCATCCGACTAACCCTGCCTCGAATCCAGTTCGTGTACCTTGGCCCGTGCGTTTGCCTTAGGCTTCCTTCAGATTCGGCCTCGCGACCGACACCCTTGCCCTCGGCTAATGGTAGGCGCTCGCCAGCCCCCATTCCGGACTTTCACCGTAGAGATGACGCCCATGCCGGGCGTACAGCGACGAAATCCGCCGGCCTTCCGGCGGATTTCCCATTTTCAGGCGCCTCATGAGCTTGCCCCTAGCGCGTAGCGGCGGATCGCATGCGCGACGCCGTCCTCCTCGTTCGAGAGCGTCACGGCGTCCGCGGCCCGCTTCACCTCGTCCGGCGAATTGCCCATTGCAATCCCGAGGCCGGCGAATCGGAGCATGTCGATGTCGTTGTAATAGTTTCCGATCGCCATGATGCGGCTCCGGTCGATGCCCCTGAGCGACGCCAGCCGCTCAAGCGCCTTCCCCTTGCTCACGTCGGCATGCTGGACGTCGATGAACCAGTCCCCGCTCCGGATGCGGCGCAGCGGACTGTCCCACGCTTCCCACTCGCGCTGCACGCGGTCCATCTGTTCCTTCGAGCCGAACGCCGTGAACTTCACGAGGTCCGGCGGAAGCGGATCGTCCGGCCGGCGGCGGATCGGCACGACGCGGTAATGGACGTACATGGCATCCGCCTCGGGTGTCGACGATTCGTTGTACATGTCGAAAGCGGTGTTGATGTCGAAATGGACGCCGTTTTCGCGGCAATATTCCATATAGGGGACCATCGCCTCGTGCGGAATGCTGAAGCTGTGCAGCACCCTGCGTCCTTCCGATTCCACCGTCGCCGCGCCGTTGTGCGTGATGAGCGTGCCCGCAAGGCCGATTTCCTCCAGCAGCGGAATCGAGTTGATCGGTCCGCGGCCGGTCGCGAGCACGATCTCGGCGCCGCTCTCCGCCGCTTCCCGGACCGCTTCAATCACCGTCGGCGTCAGCTGGTGCCGGTCATTCAGCAGCGTTCCGTCCACATCGATCGCGATCAGGTCGAATTTTCGGTTCATGTTGCATTCTCTCCTCTCCCATCCGTCCGGCGTCAACGTTCGGACCACGCGCCCGCCGCAATCGCGGCGAGCGCCTCCATCTCTTCCTCCGTCAGTTCGCGATACATTCCGGGCGGCAGCGAAGGATCGAGCCGGAGCGGCCCCATCGCGATCCGCCGCAGCCGGACGACCCGCTTGCCGACCGCTTCGAACATCCGTTTCACCTGATGAAACTTTCCTTCCCGGATCGTGACCGAGACCTGCGACAGCGGGCCGTCCTCCGACTCCCGCACTTCCGTGACGGCGAGCAACGCCGGCATCGTCCGGTATCCGTCGTCCAGCGTCACGCCCGCTTCGAACGCCCGGACATCGGCTTCGCCGACCGCGCCCGCCACGACCGCTTCGTACACTTTGTCCACATGCTTCCGGGGCGAAAGCAGCTCATGCGCCAGTCGTCCGTCGTTCGTGAGCAGCAGCAGACCTTCCGTATCCTTGTCCAGCCGGCCGACGGGAAACGGGTTCCGCACCCGGTCTTCCGCCTGCAGCAGGTCGATGACGGTCTTCTCCCGCGCGTCCTCGGTCGCCGAGATGACGCCCGGCGGCTTGTTCAGCATGAAATAGACATATTCCCGGTACCGGACCGGCTTGCCGTCCAGGCTGACCGCGTCGCCTTCGGGATCGACGGTCATGCCCGGGTCCCGGGCCGGCGCGCCGTTCACTTCGACCCGGCCGAGCCGGACCGCGCGCTTGATCTCGCTCCGCGTGCCGCAGCCCGCATGGGCGAGCAGCTTGTCCAGCCGCATCCCGCGCGCCATTACATCCACCTCCATCCGGGCGCCCGCTCGTTGATGAGCAGGCCGTCCCTGAGCTTGCCCCAGCCGACGGGATAGCCGTCGATGCAGACGAGCGCGTAACCGGCCGCATCCGGCAATCGGCCGTCTTCGCCGGGCCGGAGCGTCAGCCGCTCCGGCTCGAGCGGCAGCGTCTCGCCCTTCAAATATTTCAGCGCTTCCGGCTCGTCCGCGCCGTATTCGACGCGCCGCGCGGCCTCTTCCGCCGCCAGCCCCATCGCCAGCGCCTGGGACGGCGCGAAACGTCCGCACCGCGCTTCCCCCAGGAGCCAGCCGTGGCGCACGACGCTTAAGCCCGACAGATCCGGAACGCCCGCCGGCTGCGCGTACAGCTTCTCCCCGACCGCGTCCAGCCGGCCGGGCAGTCCGCCGAATCCGGGCAGCAGTTCCTCCTGAAATGACCGCCATGCGTCCACGGGATCCGCATCGCTGACATTTGCAATGTATCCGCGCGCCTTCCCGCGCTGTCCCGGCTTGCCGCCATTTCCGCGTCTGCCGGCATATTGCCGCGTCTTCAAGCGCGGCCTGCCGGGCGTACCTGCAGACTCGTCGTCCGGGCCGCCCGGACGCGGATTCACCGCGACGCTCTCCCGGCCGGCTTCGACCTTGCGGCGCAGCACGGCCGCGTAGTGGCCTTCGCCTTCGATACGGTGCGGCCAGAGACGCACCGTACCGGCGACCGCATCGACATGGCGGCGATCGATCCCTTCGAGGCTTACCCAGTCCGGCCTGCCCGGCGCCCAGCCGTGCGCGGGCGGTACCGGCACGACCTCGAAATCCGGCCGCTCCGCGAGCAGTTCGGCGATCCGCTCCTCGTTCTCCTCCGGCGAGAACGTGCAGGTCGAGTAGACGAGCACGCCGCCCGGCGCAAGCATTTCGGCCGCATGGCGCAGAATCTCCCGCTGCATCGACGTCCAATGCGCCGCGGGATGCCGCAGCCAGTCGGCGATCATCGACTCGTCCTTGCGGAACATCCCTTCGCCCGAGCAGGGCGCGTCGACCAGAATGCGGTCGAAGAACGCGCGGAAGACCGGCACGAGCCGCTCCGGCTCCTCGTTCAGGACGACGGCGTTCCGGACGCCGGCCAGTTCCAGGTTGCGGGCGAGCGCCTTCGTCCGCTCGCGGGCGTTGTCGTTCGCGACGAGCAGCCCTTGCCCCTTGAGCTTCGCGGCGATCTGGGTCGACTTGCCGCCCGGCGCCGCGCACAGGTCGAGCACCCGGTGCCCCGGCCGCACGTCGAGCAGCTCGGCGGGCGCCATCGCGCTCGGCTCCTGGATATAATAAAGCCCGGCATGATAGTGCGGATGCTTGCCGGGCCGATCTTCTTCCGAATAGTAATAGCCGGCCTCCGCCCACGGCACCGGCTTCAGGCCGGCGGAAAGCGGCGATCGCATCCGGTACGATTCGCCGTCCGTCTTCAGTGTGTTGACGCGCAGGCCGTACCGGCGCGGCGCCCCGTACGACGCCAGCCAATCGTCAAATTCATCGCCGAGCAGCACTCGCATGCGGGCGACGAACGGCTCCGGCAGCCGGATGGACATCCTTGCCCCTCACTTTCCTCAATATTGTAACATCAATTTTGTTAGTATAGATGATATTATGTATAATAAGATCAGCCATCATGCCACCCATTATCGGATTATTGGAGGTTCAGCGTCAACCCATGCGGAAGAAAAGAAGCAAGATGCCTTTCATTTACGCGGCCGTCGTCATCGTCCTGTTCGGTGCCCTGTTTGCCCTGAAGTACATGAATCGCAGCGATCTGTACGACAAGCCGGTGTCGGATCTCAACCCGGCGACGCGGGAACTGCTCAAGGATCCGAACTACCAGAACATCATCCTGCCCGGCAAGCTCGAGGAACGGATCGCCAGCGGCGAGCCGACGTTCGTCTATTTCTTCGCTTCGACTTGCGGCTACTGCCGCGAGACGACGCCGATCCTGATGCCGATCGCGAAGGATCTGAACATCGACCTGCCGCAGTTCAACCTCGCCGAATTTCAGGAATACTATCGGAAATACAACATCGAGTACACCCCGACGCTGGCCTACTTCGAAGATGGCAAGGAAGTTGCCCGAATTGAAGGCGGCATCGGCGCTGCCGGACATTCGGCCGACGACTACAAGGCGTTCTTGCAGAACCCGAAAGGAGAAGCGTCATGAGGTTGACGAGACGCGACTGGCTTCTCGGCGGCGTCATCCTGTTCTTGGCGGCCTTTCTGATCATGGCCGGATGCGGAGGCGGCAAGGATTCAGCCGGCGGATCGGCCGGCAGCGGGCATGATCACGGCATGACAACCGAAGGCGATCTGCTCGAGACGACGTCCGGGCCCGACGAACTGCCCTCGTTTCTGCTGAATTATACGAACCACACGGCCGATCTGTACGCCGCCGCCTATCAATACCGGGAAATCCTGCGCCATATCAACTGCTACTGCGGCTGCATGCAGTTGGACAACCCGCACGATTCGCTGCTTCGCTGCTACATCGCCGAAGTACGGGCCGACGGCTCCATCGTATGGAGCGACCACAGTGCGGCGTGCGGCATCTGCAAGATGGAGCTGGAAGACGTGATGGTGCTTGCCAAGCAAGGCAAGTCGACGGACGAGATCCGGTACGCCATCGACGCCAAGTACAAACCGGCAGGCCTGTAATTCCGGTCCGGAATGTGCCTGCCGGACATACCCGTCTATTCGCCGTCCGCGCGGGGCTGATCCCCGTGCGGACGCGCCGTTTCCGCGGCGACCAGCCCGGCCAGCTGCGGATCGATCACGCGGATCTCGATCGGCTCGGGCTCCGGCGGATGGCCGCCCGAGCCTTCCGCCAGCCACGCTTCGAGCGGCGCCAGAACCGCCGCCGCGTCTTCCCGCAGCCTTTTTACATCAATGCCCGCCTCCGCATCCGCGTACCCGTCCAGCTTCTCCAGCGCGGCGCGCAGCAGTTTAACGGCGCCGGTGTAATTGTCGTTTTCATAATGATGAAGCCCGACGGCAACCTGCAACAGCCCCTGCCAGAACCGGCTTCGTCCTTCCTCAAGCCACAATTCCTCCATGACATCATGACATTCGTAATAGTCCCGGTCGCGGTTGAACAGGACGAGAAACCGGACGAATTTAGGATCTGTCGCCAAGCGCCGCCTCTCCTCCCTTGGCCCGCTCGATCGACGCCTGGATGTCCTCCGCCAGCAATTTCAGCCCGATGACGTCTTCCTGCTCCCACAATTCGTTGAATCGGAGCTGGTAGCGCGCCGCTTCCCGCACTTTGTGATAGAAATAGAGCTCCTGGATGCCGGCCAGCACGTTCGAGACGAGATTCGAGCTGTCCTCGAAGGTTCGCTGGGCTTCAAGAATCTCCTTGCGGATGCTCGACATCTCCTCATCCAGCCGGAACGCGGCTTCCGCCGCCTTGCGCAGCCGCTCCTTGACGTGCGCCGGAAGCTGCTGCTTGTACTTGTAGTTGAGCGAGTGCTCAATCGTCGCCCAGAAATTCATCGCGAGCGTGCGGATCTGTACTTCGGCGAGCACTTTCTTGAGCCCGAGCGCCGTCTGCACCGGGTATTCGACGATCATGTGATAGCTGCGGTAACCGCTCTCCTTGTGGTTCGTGATGTAATCTTTCTCATATACGAGCGTCAAATCTTTGCGCTCCCGGATCGAATCCGCGACAATGCGGATATCTTCGACGAACTGGCACATGATGCGGATGCCCGCGATGTCCTCGATGCCTTCTTCCAGCCGGTCCATCGGCACGTTCAGCCGCTTCGCCTTCTCGAGGATGCTCGAGATCCGCTTCACCCGGCCGGTGACGAATTCGATCGGCGCGTAGGATTGACGCGTCTTGAGCTCGCTGCGGAGCGTTCTGAATTTGACCTTGAGTTCTTCGACGGCTTGTTCGTAAGGCAGCAAAAACAAGTTCCAATCCCGTCCGTCCATGCGGAAACCTCCTCCCGCAAGAAGCTAGCGATGATCCGCTCCTACCGCGTCGCCGACCCGGCGGAAGCCGTCCCGGGCAAGCAGAGCGGACAATTCGGCGGCGATGCTGCGCACGACGCCCGGACCTTTGTAGATCAGCGACGTATAGATCTCGACAAGCGATGCGCCGGCGCGAATCTTATCGTATGCATCCCGCGCGTCGAAAATGCCGCCGGAACCAATGATCGGCAGTTTTCCTCCGGTCAGGCGGTAAATCGTCCGGATCACGTCCGTCGACCGTTCGCGAAGCGGACGGCCGCTCAGGCCGCCCTGCTGCATGCGGTTCGGATGCGTGAGTCCGTCCCGCGACAGCGTCGTGTTCGTGGCGATGATGCCGGAGACGCCGCCGCTTGCCAGAATGTCGACCGTCTGCTCCAGTTCGGCTTCGGTCATGTCCGGCGCGAGCTTGACGACCACCGGTTTGGGCGCTCCGCCGGTCCTGGCTGCCTGCTCCGCAATCTCCCCATGCACGGCGTCAAGCAGCGCCTTCAGCTCCTCGCCGTGCTGCAGTTTCCGCAGGTCGGGCGTATTCGGCGAGCTGATGTTGACCACGAAGAAATCGCCGTAAGGGTAAAGCACCCGCAGGCAGGCGCGGTAATCATCGGGCGCCTTCTCGTTCGGCGTCGCCTTGTTCTTGCCGATGTTGACGGCGATCGGCACGCGGCGCTCCCGGAGCCTCGCGAGCCGGGCCGCCATCGCCTCCGCGCCTTCGTTGTTGAAGCCCATCCGGTTGATGAGCGCTTCGTCGTCCGGCAGCCGGAACAGGCGCGGCCGATCGTTGCCGGGCTGGCCGACCGGCGTCACCGTGCCGACTTCGAGAAACGCCAGACCCATGCCGGCAAATCCCTCCACCGCGACGGCATCCTTGTCCAGCCCGGCGGCAAGCCCGACCGGATGGCGGAACCGGATGCCGAACAGTTCCGTCTCCAGCCGCGGATCCGGCTTCACGTCCCAGAAGCTGCGCATCATCGGCAGCACCCCGGGCAGCCTGACGGCCTTGCCGAGCCCGTGGACGATCAGCCGGTGCGCCCGCTCCGGATCCATCCGGAACAGAATCGGTCTGGCAATCGTGCGATACAACATGCGTTCCACTCCGTTCTACAGTCCGTATGCTCTACTGCAACAGTTTATCTTTTCCTGAGGGAAAAAGAAAGCGTGCAAACGCCGCGGCATCTGGATCAAGGCACCGGTTGCGGGACCCGAGGGGAAACGGTTACAATGATAGGAGAAACCGTTACAAGAGAGGGTCGATTGCCGATGAGCGCAGTTCGCAGAAGGCCGCCGGCCACGAAGAAACCGGCGCAGAATGAAATCAACAAGAAAGCGATACTGTGGGTTGCCGGCGCATTCGCCGCCGTCGTCATCGTCATGTCGGTGCTGATCATTGTGAACGGCTGAGACGATCCGGTCTCAGCCGTTTTATGTCAACCAGCGGTACACTTTGCCCGGATTCGTCTCGTCCTGCGTCGCTTCCAGCCGGAAGCGTTCGGCGGGGGCCGAGATTTCGTCCGGCAGCACCCCCGATGCGATCGTGACGCGTGTACCGAGCGGCGTCATGTCGTACAGTTCCTCCAGATCTTCCTTCGCCATCCGGATGCAGCCGAGCGAATCATCCCGCCCGATGCTGTCCGGCTCATTCGTGCCGTGAATGGCGTAGTCGGTGTCCGACAGCGTCATGCCGCGGCTGCCGAACTCGCCGTCCTCCCTGCCGTTCGGATTTTTCACTTTCTCGCTGATGACGAACACGCCTTCCGGCGTCCTGTCGCCGCCGAGACCGACCTCGTAATTGCGCAGGATGACGTTGCCGCTGACGAGCGCCAGCCGATGATTGGCCTTGTCGACGATAATTTCGAGCGGCGCCTCGGGCAGGCCGTCCGGCGTCCCCGCGTTCCAGGCCGCAAATCCGCCTTCGGCCGGCGTGCCCGCTTCCGGCGACGGCCGCAAGCTCGCCTTCCGTTCCGCTTCCGCCGCGGGAGCGAACAGCTCGCGCAGGACGGGCGAATCGCCGGCGAGCCAGTTGTCGGGGTACGGCCGCACCAGATCGTCCAGCGAAGCCGGCCACTCGCCGGTCGATTCCGCGTAGCGGCGAATGGCGCTGCGCAGCACCCACCATTGCTCCCGCCGTTCGCTCCACGCTTCGAGCAGCCCGAGCGATTCCGAGGCATCCGCCGGCCTGCAGACGCACGCCTCCGGGTCGAACATGCGGACGACCGCTTCTCCGGCGCCCGAATCGCTGCGCTCCACGGCGAGCAGCAGCCCGTCCGCCGCACTGTTCCAGAACCGCCAGCCGTCCTGCTGCGCCAGCCGGACCGCGATGCCGCGCACCGGCAGACGGGTGCCGTACAGGAGCGTCTCCAGCGCTTCGCCGACCGGCGATCCGGCGGCCGGATCGACCACGCGCACGGCGACCGGTCGGATGCCTTCCGCGGCAGGCCGGTCATCCGGCCGGACGGCGGGTCCGTCGCCGCCATCGGATCGAACCGGCTGCCCGGTCGATCCTTCCGTCGCGGCAGCAGGCGCATCCGCCGCCGTCCGTTCCGCGCCCCGATGCCCGTCCGGCGCGCCGGTCGTGACGGCGACGAGGCCGATCAGCATGACGGCCAGCAGGGCGGCGCGCTTCGCCAGCCGCCGCCGGCGCCCCCGGTTCCATTGCTCCAATGCCTCCCGGGGAGCGGCGTCCGCCAGCGGATGCCGCTTCCGTTCGTACGCTTCATAGATGTCGCCGGCCTGCAGAAAGCAGTAATTCGCTTTCGCTTCTTTGCCCTGCTGCATATACGCCCTGCCGAGCAGATACCATGCCATCCGGTTGTCGGGGTGAAGGCGGACGTACTGTTTCAAATACTCGATGTCCGCTTGTTCTTCCATTCGGAATCCCCCTTTCCGGCCGGCAAGCCCGTATAGGGTATATATCGGCAGTCAGGCCGCCCGGTTTAGACCGGGCGGCCTGAATCGCCGCAGGAAGATCAATATTGAAGCTCAGTCTGCTTGTCGCGGATCAGCACGGCGCGCACGCCGCTCAGCCATTGCACGTCCAGGTCCAGCTCCTCCGCGAAGAACCGCACCGGCAGATACAGCCGCCCCGCGCGATAGAACGGCGCCTGCGGCAACTCCAGGCTGCCGGAAGACGATTCGACCGTCTTGCTCCCTTCACGAATCCGGTACCAGGCATCATCCTGTTTCAGCGTCGTGATGCCATCGGCCCCGTACTCGACGGCATATCCGAGCTCTTCACTGATCACGCGCACCGGCACGAATGTCGTGCCGTCCACGGCGACCGGCTCCGCATCCGACTCCAGCACCTTCCGGTTATGGACGATCTCGATCGCGCTTCCTTCCAGTCCGGCCGGCGCTTCGTACGGACGCACGATCCGGATGCGGTTGTTGCCGCCGTCCGCGATGAGGAAGGCGCCGTCTTCGATGTATTGGACATCCGTCGGCACGCTCAGATAGGCGTACCGCGATACGCCGTCCCACTTGCCCGACTCGTTCGGCACGCCGGCGACCGTGGTCACGACGCCGTCTTTCAGATAACGGATGACGTGGTTCAGGGAATCCGCGATCAGCAGCCCGCCGTCCGGCGTGACGTCAATGCCGCGCGGCGCGTTGAACCGGGCGTCCCCTGCCTTGCCGTCGGCGTAACCGCCTTCCACGTACATCGCATCCTTGGGCAGCTCGCCACCGCCGGCAACGGTCGTGACGGTTCCCGCTTTCAGATCGATATAGCGGATCCGCTGGTTGCCGGTATCCGCGACATACAGATTGCCCTTCGCGTCAAGCGCCAGGCCGCTCGGCTCGTTGAACAGCGCTTCCGACAGCGGGCCGTCCCGGAAATCTCCGGTCGGTTCGACGACGCCCGGGAAGATCTCGGCCGCCCGCTCGGACATGGCGTTCAGCGTCGTGACACGGCCGTTCTCGATCTTGCGGATGACGTGATTGAGCGTGTCGGCCACATAGATGACGCCGGACGGCGAAACCGCGACATCCATCGGATAATAGAAGTTCGCTTGCGACGCGGAGCCGTCCGTGAGTCCGAGGATGCCGGTGCCGGCGATGGTCGTCACTTTGCCGTCCGGCGATATCGCGCGGATGGCATGGTTGCCGGCGTCGGCGACGATGATCCGGCCGCGCCGGTCGACCGCGACGCCCGAAGGCGCGTCGAACGCCGCTTCATCGGCCGGACCGTCGGCGTAGCCGGCGGACGGATATCCGTAGTCGTTGAAGCCGATCAGCATGCCGGCGGCTGTCCGGACTTCGCCGTCCGCAATCGTCCGGATCATCTGGTTCCCGGTGTCCGCGACGACGATCCGGCCTTCGGCATCGACGGCAACGCTTGCCGGCAGCCGGAACTCCGCGGTCCTCCGGGTGCCGTCCGACTCGCCGAGCTCGCCCGAGCCGGCGAATGTCCGAAGCTCATGGAGCGGCGCATTGTCGAGCACGGCGTCCCGCTGTTCCGCCGCCGAGGCGGCGGCGGGAAGGACAAGCAGGGCTGCCAGCAGGATGATCGCCGCATTTCTTATATAACCGTTCATGGCAGGGCTCCTTTTATCCAGGAATGATGGTTCAGGCAGGCTGGGCAGGTCCCGCGTTGACGACGACTTGAACCGTGACGGGCTTAAGGCCGGAAATGGCGTTGCCGTTCCCGTCCACCGCCGTCAGCGTAATGGTGAACACCGCCGTCTGGTTAGTGTCCGGGATTGAAGCATATTGGAACGGCAGCCGGACGACCGTCTGTCCGTTGACTTCTTCCGCCCCGCCTTCGAATTTCAGCACGGCGTACCGGACGATGTAGTTTTCGGTGTCGTGCTCGACATGGTCGACGGCGTTCACGTTATACCCGTCGGGCGCAGTCCAGCCTTCGGCCAATTCCACCTTGAACGGGCTGTCCGCCAGGTTCCGGAACGGGTTCAACCCGTTCGTGTCCATGAACACCGATTCGGCGAAGCCGAAATATTGCGGGTCATACTTGACATCCGCCTGATAGCCGAACACGGCTCTGCTGCCCGTGAAACCGGAGAGCCTGATGTCGATCGTTTTGACCCAGTCGCTGTAATCCGAAACGGCCGCCGCAACGGACGGACCCGACGTTCCGGCTCCGGGACCGGGCGAAGGTCCGCCGGCGCCCGGGTCGGCGTTTCCGCCGCCCTGCTGCTGCTCCTGCTTCTCCCGTTCCCTTTCCCGCTGACGCTGCTCCAGTTGCGTGCGCTCTTCTTCGGACAGCGATTGCTTGTATTTGTCGACGGCTTCCTTTTCCCTCTCGCTCTTGGCCTCCTGGTTTTTCTGCTCCAGCCCGCTCTTTTTCTCGGCGATTTGCTCCGCTTTCTCGCGGTTCTTCTCCAGCTTTTCCTGACGGCGCTGCTCTTTCTCCCGCTGCTTCTCTTCCTGCTCCTTGCGCGCCCGTTCCCTTTCCTCCGCAAGCGCCGGATCGGTGCCGATATCCTTGCGGTATTCCGGCAAATTCTCCAGGCTGTAGCGCTTTTCCGGTTTCTCGACAATATCGTTGATCTGGTCGATGATGCTGCGTGCCGTTTCCGGCAAGATGCCCCTATTGACCGCTTCCGCAAGGGTGACGACGAGCAGCGCGTTGATGTTTTCGGCATAGGCGGCCACATCCTCGCCGCTCAAGAGCAGCAGGTTCGCATTCGGATCCGGAGCCGTGATTCCCTGCTCCACGCTGCCTGCCAACTGCTGCGCCAATTGCTCGTTCTCCCGCATGATCTCCGCCATGTTGGTCACCATGGCGTCGACGATGTCCGCCGGCAGGGTCAAGACCAGCGTCGACGGATCGGCGAGATCGATCAAAGTGCGCGTGTCGTCCGTCGGGGCATCCGGATGCAGCTCCAGCTGCTGCGACGGATAAATATGAACCGGGTCGTTCGGACCGAAGCCGGTTCCGGAGCCGTTCGTCTTGGAGGAGGCCACGACGCCCGACGCGACAACGATTATCACCTGACCCGTGTACGGATCCACCTTCAGGATGAAATGCGTGCCGCGGACACCCATGATCGCCGTCGGCGTTTCGACTTCGAACGTGTCATCGGCGTTCGAGATCGATTTCACTTTCACCCACAGCGAACCGGCCCAGACGCTCATCTTCGCCTTCGCGCCGGTGTCTTCTTTCAATTTCGTGAATTGAACCTGCGAGTTTTCGCCGATCGTGATCGAGTCCTGGTCCGCCTTGCTGCTGGGCAGTTCCAGGACGACGCTGGAATTTTTGCCCGTCGTGATCAGATCGCCCTCGTTCAGGCTCATGTTCTTGAATGCACTGAAGAACTTCGCTCCGCCCGACTTCTTCACTTGCACGTCGCCCTTCAGGCTCGTGACGACAGCCACGCGCGTCGCTCCGGCAGCCGCCGCTTCGCGCAAGCCCGCGAGCAGCCCGGTCGCGCCCAGCAGCACCGTCAGGCAGACCGCCGCGCAGACGGTCCGAAACCACAGATTTCTCATGCTCCTTCTCTCCTTCCGGCTTCGACGGCCTGTCCTCCGTCTTCCGCGGCTCCAAGCACCGCGAAAACGCGGACCGGCTTCTCCTTGCCTTTCACTTTGATCTCGCCGATGTCCTCGAGCCGGAACAGGTGGCCGGCCCGTTTGTACACTTCTTCGCTGATCAGAATCTGCCCCGGCTTCGCGTTCGACTCCAGCCGGGCCGCCAGATTGACGGTGTCCCCGATGGCGGTGTAGTCGAGCCGGAGCATCTCCGAGCCGATGTTGCCGACGACGGCGGGGCCGCAGTTGATGCCGACGCCGAACTTGACGCCGATGCCCCATTTCTTGATGCATTCCTGCTCGAGCCGGTCGGCGTGCTTGCGCATCTCGAGCGCCGCGCGGATCGCCAGCTCCGGATGATTGTCGTAATGGATCGGCGCGCCGAACAGCGCCATGACGCCGTCGCCGATGAACTTGTCCAGCGTGCCGTGCCACTGGAACACCGCTTTCGTGCAAATGTCCAGATATTCGTTCAGCACGCCGATGACTTCTTCCGGCTGAAGCCGCTCCGACATCGGCGTAAAACCGCGGATGTCGACGAAGACGACGCTGATGTCCCGGCGCTGGCCGCCGACCTTGATCTCCTCTCCGGAAGCGAGCAGCTCGTCGACAACCGTCTTCGGCACGAACCGCCCGAAGATGTTCGTCACCCTGCCGCGCTCCCGCCGCTCGTTCAGGTAGTGGCTGACGACAGCCCAGACGAGCGCGGTGAACAAGGCCAGGAACGGATATGTAAAAGGAATGAATACCGAACCGAAGGTGTAGGCCGACAGAAAAGCGAGGACGTAAGCGACCGCAAGCCCGACGTAGACCAGGACCGACTTCAGGCCCGGGAACCGTTCATACAGCAGCAGCGACAGCAGCGTCAGAAGCGCGATCAACAGCGCGCCCGTCCATTGCGGCGCTTCCGTGTAGAACTTTCCGCTGATGAGCGACTGGGTCATGTTCGCGTGAATCTCAACACCGTACATCTTCAGGTTTGAGTTCGGAATCGCGTACTCGTCGCCGAACCCCGTCGCATACGGCCCGATCAGCACGACGCTGCCGCGGAAAAATTCCGGGTCGACCTCGCCGGTGAGCACCTGATAGAACGAAATCGCATCGTAACCGGTGTCGGCCGTAATCTCCTGCTGCGGCTTTGTAAAGAAATCTGTCGTCACCTGGTACCGGGCGTTGACGGGAATGCGCTTGTCCCCCCGATACCAGCCCTTGCGCTCTTCGTCCCAGCGGATCTGCTCTTCCTCAGGCAGCACGGCGTTCGCAAGCCGCACACTCATCGCCGGGATCATGCGGCCTTCTTCATCCGGCAGGCCGATCGTCAGCTTCCGGACGACCCGGTCCTTGTCCCACATGACGTTGATATGGCCGACCTGATCCGTCGGGGCGCCGATCGTTGCGGACGGATATTCGATCGCGGCGATCTCAAGGGAATTCGCGTCTTCCTGCTGCGCCTTGAAAACAAATACAACCGGCAGGTAAACGTTGTCATACCGGCTGATGACATCGGCCATGTACGCATCGCTCTCGGGGTACGGTCCCGGATCAGCCAGATGGACGTCGAGGAATACCGCGTTGGCCCCCGCTTCCGCGAGCATCTCGATCAACTGCGCATAATAGGCGCGATCCCACGGGAACGCGCCGAGCACATCCAGAGATGCCTGGTCCATCTTGATGATCTTGATCTCTCCCGCCGGTTTCCGCTCCTCGACCGATTTCCGCGTCGCCAGGTCGCGGAATGTCGATTCGACGAAGTTGAGCGTGCCGCCCGTGCCGAGATTCGCCAGAAGCGTCCAGAACGCGGCAATGACGAGCCAGGCGGCGGCCGTTCGCAGCCATTTCCGTATGGCCATGGATTCCTCCGATCCCCTCAATAGGACTTGCGGTCCATACCCGGGTTATTTTATCTCTCATTCTAGTGTTACATCCGGGAAATGGCAACAAAAATTGTCGAAATAAACAGAATTCCCCCGCTTCCGCCCGGCAGGGCGAAAACAGGGGAAATGAGACTGTTCAATGCGGATGTTCTTATTTATTAAACGGCTGATCCGATACTTTGATCGAATCGGTCGGGCAGCCGTCGAGAGCGTCCTGGAGATCGTCGTAGAGCTCTTCCGGGATTTCGGTCGTGCCGGTGTTGCCGTCGCCGCCGTAGATGACTTCCGCAAGCCCTTCATCGTCATAGTCGTAGATGTCGGGCGCCGATGCTCCGCATGCGCCGCACGCAATGCAGGTTTCTTTATCCACCCAGGTATACTTCGCCATGAGATGTTACCCTCCTTGTATCTATCACCATACGTTGCTGCAACCTTCAATCATCACTATATAATAATTCTTCATCCGATTGCAAGGATGTACCGCGAATTCTTCGATTCCGAATCAGGGCGGACGGGCCGCCGAGCAGCATGCCGGCGGTCAACACCGCCTCCTCGCCGAATTTGTCCCGAAGTTCGTCCATCGTCCGGATGAGCGCTTCGCGCTTCGGCTGCTTCTCGAAATCGAACAGGTCAAGCTGGACGGCGGTCTCCTGTTTCGGCGACAGATTGGCCAGCGTGATGCCGAGCAGCCGCACCGGATCTCCCGGGCGGTGATGGCGGTCGAACAGCCGGCATGCGATGCGGTGAATTTCTACCGGATCGTCGGTGGGAGATTCCAGTGTCTCCGCCCGCGTATAGGTCCGCATGTCAGGCGTCCGGATCGTAATCTGCACCGTGCCGGCGATGAGCCGCTGCCGCCTGAGCCGCCGCGCCGTCTGGTCAGCCAGATTGAGGAAAATGCGGCTTGCTTCTTCGTGGTCGGTCACGTCATGCGGGAGCGTCGTCGTATGGCCGATCGATTTGTTCGGTCCGCGCTCCGGATTGACTTCGGCCGTGTCGATGCCGTTCGCGGCCGCCTTCATCCAGGCTCCGTACACGCCGAACTGCCGGATCAGCAGCTGCTCGTCGCATGCGGCAAGCTCGCCGATCGTGCGGATGTTCATCCGCGCGAGCTTCGCGGCCGTCTTCCGGCCGACGCCGTGCAGCGCGTCGCACGGCCGGTGCCACAGCACCGCCGGCACATCGCGGATGCGGAGCACGGTGATGCCGTTCGGTTTCTTCATGTCCGACGCCATCTTCGCCAGCAGCTTGTTCGGCCCGATGCCGATCGAGCAAGGCAGCGACCATTCGGTGCGGATGCGGCGCCGGATCTCCTCCGCGATCTCCAGCGGCGTGCCGAACCTGCCCGACCCCGTCACATCCAGATAACATTCGTCGATCGAGACGACTTCGACGAGCGGCGTGTATTGCCGGGCGATGCCGAGGAAACCGCGGGAGTACTTGCGGTACAGGTTGAAGTCCGGCCGGATGATGATCAGCTCCGGACACACCTTGAGCCCCTGCCGGACCGTCATGCCGGTGCGCACGCCCTTCTCCCGCGCCGCGTAGGAAGACGTGACGATGACGCCCCGCCGCTCCTCGACGCTGCCGGCGACGGCGATCGGCTTGCCGGCGTAGCGCTCCGGTTCCTCCGCTTCGTGAACCGAACAATAGAACGCGTTCATGTCCAGATGCAGGATGACCCTGCCTTTTGCCCCGCTGCCCTCATGGCGGCTTTCGGTCGGCGGCATATCCAATCCCTCCGGAGGCCTTCCTGTATCCAGCATATCCCCGGCCGGCGGTGCGGTCAACCCGAGGCCGCTGGTTGCCGGACGGCCGCGCGCGCCGGCTGCCGGCCGCAGCACCGCAACACCGCGGCGGCCAGGGTTTCCCGTCCGGACGTTCGATGATATAATAGGAAATTATGATCGAAGTCGAGTGGGATCACAGGGAGGCGCTTCCGCAATGAAAGTCGATATCTCCGTATTTGACACAACACTGCGTGACGGCACCCAGGGCGAAGGGATCAGCCTGTCGGCGGAAGACAAGGTGAAGATCGCCCTGAAGCTGGACCAATTGGGCGTTCATTATATCGAAGGCGGCAATCCGGGCAGCAACAGCAAGGACATCGAATTTTTCCGCAGGATGCGGGGCATGAAGCTGAACGCGAAGATTACCGCATTCGGCAGCACGCGCCGGAAGAACAGCCAGGCGGATCAGGACACGAGCCTCGTGCGCATCGTCGAATCCGGCGTGCGGGCGGCGACCCTGGTCGGCAAGTCGTGGGACTTCCATGTGACGACCGCCCTGCAGACGACGCTGGAAGAGAATCTCGCCATGATTTACGATTCATTCGCCTTCCTCAAGCGCCGGGGACTGGAAGCCATCTACGACGCCGAACATTTCTTCGACGGCTACAAACATAATCCCGAGTATGCGCTCGCTTGCCTGCGGAAGGCGGCCGAAGCCGGCGCGGACTGGATCGTGCTGTGCGATACGAACGGCGGCACGCTGCCGAACGAAATCTACGAGATCGTCTCCCGCGTCGCGAAAGAGATCGACAAGCCGATCGGCATCCATACGCACAACGACTGCGAGCTCGCCGTCGCCAACACGCTGGCGGCCGTTCAGGCGGGCGCCCGCCAGGTGCAGGGCACGATCAACGGCTACGGTGAACGGTGCGGCAACGCCAATCTGTGCTCGATCATTCCGAATCTGCAGCTCAAGATGGGCCTGCGCTGCGTCTCCGACGAGCAGCTCGGCCAGCTCACGAGCGTCGCCCGCTATGTCAGCGAGATCGCCAACGCGGTCATGCCGGTCGGCCAGCCGTATGTCGGCAACGCCGCCTTCGCGCACAAGGGCGGCATCCACGTCTCCGCCATCCTGAAAGATCCGAAAACCTATGAGCACGTCCAGCCCGAACTCGTCGGCAACCAGCGGCGGATTCTCGTTTCCGAGCTGGCGGGCCAGAGCAACATCATCCACAAGGCGCAGGAGATGGGCCTCGACATCAGTTCCGGCAACGCACGGGCGCGGGCGGTCATCGAGAAAATCAAGACGCTCGAGCACGAAGGCTATTCGTTCGAAGGCGCCGACGCCTCGCTCGAACTGCTGCTGCGCGATGCGTTCGGCGAAGAAACGCAAATCTTCAAGCTTGAGTCGTTCAAGATGCTCGTCGAGAAATCGGACGGCCGGCTGGTGTCCGAAGCGATCGTCAAGATCGACGTGGGCGGGGACATCGTCTACACCGCCGCGGAAGGCAACGGGCCGGTCAACGCGCTGGACAACGCGCTCCGGAAAGCGCTTGTCCAATATTACCCCGAGATCATGAACATCGCGCTGACCGACTACAAGGTCCGCGTCCTGGACGAGAAGGACGCCACCGCCGCGAAAGTGCGCGTGCTGATCGAAACGACCGATTTCAAGAACACCTGGAGCACCGTCGGCGTGTCCGACAACGTCATCGAAGCGAGCTGGGAAGCGCTCGTCGACAGCTTCCGCTACGCGCTGATGAACTGCAAGAAAACGCCGGCCGCGCAGGAAGACAAACGCGAACAGCTCGGAATCGTCAATCATTGAGTCCGTCAAAAATGGGAAGCGCTGATCAGCTCCATTTGTCGATCAGCGCTTCCCAATGTGTTTTCGACAGTACGCCGACCACCCGCTCACGGATGACCCCGTCCTTGTCGACAAGCAGCGTCGTCGGAAACTGCGACACTTTGTACAGCTCGGTCACGTTGCCTTTCCTGTCCATCAGGATCGGGAAGGTGAGTTCATGTTCTTCGACGAACCGCCGGGCATCGCGCTCCCGGTCGTATTTCGTGCTGTTCACGCCGATGAGCAGCAGCCGGTCCGCATGCCGCTCATGCAACTCCTGCAAATCCGGCGCTTCCAGGTCGCACGGACCGCACCAGGAAGCCCAGAAATTGATCATTGTCAGCTTGTCCGACGCTCCCCCCGCCCGCACCGTGCGGTCGCTCAAGTCCGGCAGTTCGAAGGACGGCGCCAGATAGCCGATTTTCGGTTTCACTTCGGCAGCGGCGGACGACCGCATCGTCAACGTTTGGTTCTGATAAACGGCCAGAATGGTCAGGATCACGATCACAACGGCCATGGACCATGCGCGTTTCATTCTCCACTTCAACTCCCGCTGAATTGTCCTCATCTTATCATGCCCCAATTTGCCGTTCAAGCCATCCGGGAATAGCTTCAGGAAGACGCGGGCACATTAGTCTCGCCAAAGGAACGATTTTCAGTTGGAGGCAAAAGCGATGGAGAAGGCGAAACCCGGGTGGCTGACCGCGGGCGGCGGAAGCGCGGCTGCGGCGCGGAACCGGTCCTTTCTGTCCGGCAACCGCTCAGGCTCGCGCGGCCGCACCGGAACCGGAAACGGCGGCGCGAAGAAATGGGCCGAGTACACCGCGCTCGCATCCGTTCCTCTCGTCATGGTGCTCGGCAATTCGATGATCGTGCCGATCCTGCCCGATCTGGAGCGGCAATTGAACATTACCGGCATCCAGTCCAGCCTCGTCATCACGCTGTTCTCGCTGGCGGCGGGCCTGTTCATCCCGATCGCCGGCTATCTCTCCGACCGCTTCACGCGAAAAGCGGTCATTCTGCCTTCCCTCGCCGTCTTCGGAGCGGCGGGCCTTCTGGCGGGCTTCGCCGTCATATGGAAAAATTATCCCTTGCTGATCGCCGCGCGTGCCTTGCAGGGCATCGGAGCGGCGGGTACGTCGCCGATCGCCATGGCGCTCATCGGCGACATGTACCGCGACGGCGCCGAGAGCGAGGCGCTCGGGCTCATTGAAGCGTCGAACGGGACGGGGAAGGTGCTGAGTCCGATCCTCGGCACCCTGTTCGCGCTCATCGCCTGGCAGGCGCCCTTCTTCGCTTTCCCCGCCTTCTGCGCGCTTTCGCTTGCGGCCATGGCGTTCATGATCCGTGAACCCGATTCCGGAAGCCATTCCCGCCCGGCGGGTTACGTCCGCCGAATCATCGGCGTCTTCCGCAAGCAGGGACGCTGGCTCATTCCCGCCTTTCTCGCCGGTGCCACCGGATTGTTCAACCTGTTCGGCGTGCTGTTCTTCCTCTCCGATGCGCTGGAGAAACCGCCTTACGCCATTACGGGCGTGGCGAAGGGCGGCGTGCTCGCCATACCGCTGTTCGGTCTGGTCGCCACGTCCTACGCCACCGGACGCTATATCAAGAACAACGGGCGGCTGATGCGCGTCCTGATGAACATCGGGCTCGCGGTGCAGGCCGCCGCGTTCGCGTCGGCCGTCTGGCTGAACGGCAACATGCCGCTGCTGATCGCCTTGCTCACCTTGAGCAGTGTGGGCACGGGGCTTCTCCTCCCCTGCCTGAACACGATGATCACCGGCGCCGTCGATCGCAGCCACCGCGGCATGATCACGTCGCTGTACAGCAGCCTGCGCTTCCTTGGCGTCGCGTTCGGGCCGCCGGCGTTCGGTTGGCTCGCCGGCATCTCGCGCGGCGTGCTGTTCGGCGCCGTGACGGGTCTGGCCGCGGCCGCCCTCGCCCTCGTCTTCTTCCTGGTCAAGCCGCCGAAGCGCGCCGGCGATGCCGGATGACGCGCACCCGTGCGTGCGCTATACTGGGGGTGACATCCGACGGCCGGGAGGAAGCCATGATCGTCATAGCCAGCGAAGCCTACGAGCAGCTCATGGAAGCCTGCCGAACGGCATACCCCGCAGAAGCCTGCGGACTTCTGATCGCCGCCGGCGGACCCGGCGGCCCGATCGACCGGATCCGTCCCGTGCGCAATGCGCATCCGCGGCCGGAATCGGGCTACCGCTTCGATCCCGCCGACTGGGTGCGCGCCTGGACGGAAACGCGGCAAAGCCGGCGACGGATCGCCGGCTTCTATCATTCCCACCCGCACGGAGCTCCGGCGCTTTCCGCCGCCGACCTGGCGGGCTGGCGGCAGTTCGGAAGCCCGGATTTTACCTATTGGATCATCTCGCTGCGCGACTTCGAGCAGCCGGAAACGGCCGCATACCGGATGCAGGGCAGCGCGCCGGATGCGCCGTTAATGCCGGCTGAGATACGCATACAGATCGCCGAGCGTCACGATGTTGCGCGCCGCGATTCTGTGTAAATATCGCTGCCACAACTTCGCCGTCATGATCGCGTCTTCCAGCGCATGATGGCGCCTTGTGACCGGCACCCCGTTCGACTCCAGCAGTTCGTCAAGCCCGTAGCTGTCCCGGTTCGGTTCGAGCCATTTCGCCACCATCATCGTATCCAGCACGCGGTGGGTCAGCCGCACCTTCGATGTCCGCCACAACGCGGCGTTGAGGAACTGTTTGTCGTGCCCGGAAGCGTGCGCGATCAGCACCCGCTTGCCGATGAACGCCATGAAGTCGCTGAGCGCCTGCACGAGATCCTCGCCATGCGCCGCCATCTCGTTCGTGATCCCGGTCAGTTCGACAATATGACGGGGAACGCGCCGCCGCGGGTTGACGAGACGGTAGAACTGCTGCGCTTCCATCAGTTCCGGTCCGCGCATCAGCACGCCGCCGATGGACAGAATCTCGTCTCCGTTCTCCGGATAGAATCCGGTCGTCTCCAGATCGAAGACGACCATCTCCAGTTCCATCAGCGGCAGGTCAAGCGCCGACTGCTTGCGCTGCTCCTTCGCCGCCTGGCGGATGAACGCCATCTGCTGCGCGCCGGGGGCGCCGAACATGGATGCGATGGCCGGCGTGAGCCCTCCCATCTTGTAGAGATTCCAGGCCCGACCTACACCGCGATCCCCTTCCTTCACGTCTGATCACCACCGTCATGTATCAGCCGGAACTTGCCTGCAATCTGCCGCTGCAGGCTGTGCCGCAGCCGCTGCACCGTGCTTAGATGGTGGCGCAAATCCCGCCTCATCGGCTTCGTGAGCAGCGTCACCGCCACCTTGCCGTTGTTCGCATACAGCCCGCCTTTGTTGCGCGACGCGGCCAGCAGCCGCAGCTTCAGGAAGAAGCCGAACGCGGCTTCGCAAGCTTCCGCGTCCGAAGCGGAAAGTCTCCCCGTATCCCGCAGCCGCCGGATTCTCGACAAGGTCGACGTCTCCCGGATGCCGCCGGTGACCGCCATCAGCCGGACCGCGCTGACGAATGGAATATAGGCGCCATACTTGATATCGACGCTGCCGGCGTCTTCGCCGTACCGTTCGGGCAGCAGCTGGCCGAACAGGCCGACAAGCGGCTTGTAGCGCATCGTATTCTGCAGCATCCGCTCCGCAATGCCCGGATGTCCCTTCGCAATGCGGAAGTAGTGATCCTTCAGCCTCGCGGCAAGCCGCTCGTCGCCGCTTACGGCGCGGCCGTCGGACATAATGAGCAGGTAGCGCACATGCTCCCAGTGCGGATCGTCGAACCAGCGGTCCAGCTTCGCCGTCCATCCCGAGAACGCATCGCACCATGCCTCGTTCGCGCTGATCACGTGGCCGTCGCAAGGCGGGTATCCCGCACGTTCCAGCGTCTTTACGATCAAGCCGCCCAGTTCGCGGAACCAGGCGCGCACTTTCTCCGGATCGAGGCCGGGGCCGGGATCTTCGTACAGCAGTCCGCTGTCCTGGTCGCTGGAGAGCGTCTGCTCGCTTCGCCCGCCGCTGCCGAACAACAAATAGGCGTAAGGCACGGGGGGAGCGCCTTTCCCCGCCCGTGCCATCGCTTCTTCGGACAGGACGACGGCGCGCCGGATCAGCGCGTCGTGCATCCCGTTCAATATGGCGTTGAAGGGTTCGACCGATTCGCCGTCGCCGCCGGGGAGCAGCGCCTCCATCCGGAGATGGAGCCGGTCCCGGAGATCGCGCAATGCATCCGCGTTCCCGGTCGAGCCGATTTCCTCCATCAGCCTGACAAGCGTCGGATCGTTCATGTGCGCATCTCCCCCCGGCCTGCGTAGCCATCGTTTATGCTGATTCCATTTTATTACGGATCAGGCGTTCAGCGCATCTTGCGCTTTTTTCATTTGTTCCGGATAACCGTAGACGCCGTGTTCGCTCAGGTCCAGGCCGATGATTTCTTGTTCTTCCGTGACGCGGAAGCCGATCAGGGCTTTCATGATGCCCAGGACGATGAACGAAGCGACGAGGACGAAGGCGCCGCAGACGACAACCGATTCGAATTGCACCCACAGCTGGTACCAGCTGCCCGTGTAGAACAGGCCGCCTTGACCGACGCCGACTTGCGCGGCCAGTTCTTCCGTCGCGAAAAGACCATTGGCCAGCGTGCCCCAGATGCCCGCCACGCCGTGCACCGAGAGCGCGTAGATCGGATCGTCGATGCGCAGCTTGTCGAACATCTTCTGGCTGAAGTAGACGACGATGCCTGCGATCAGACCGATGACGACGGCCGCCCACGGTTCGACGAATGCGCAGGATGCCGTGATGGCGACGAGACCGGCCAGCGCGCCGTTCAGCATCGTCGTGATGTCAGCCTTGCCCGCCGCGATCCAGGTGATCAGGAGGGCCGCAACCGCGCCGGCCGCTGCGCCGAGCTGCGTGTTGAACGCGACATAGCCGAAGAAGCCGTCGCCTACCGCGACCGTGGAGCCCGCGTTGAAGCCGAACCAGCCGACCCAGAGCAGCAGAACCGCCAGTGCCGTGTACACCTGGTTGTGGCCGAGAATTTGGTTGGCCGAGCCGTCCTTGTTGTATTTGCCGATCCGCGGCTTGAGCAGCACGGTTGCCGCGAAGGCGCCGAGCGCGCCGGTCAGGTGGACGACGGTCGAACCGGCGAAGTCTTGCGCGCCGTCTTCCGCCAGCCAGCCGCCGCCCCAGATCCAGTGCGCAACGACCGGATAGATGACGCTCGCGAAGAACAGCGTGAATATTAAATAGGAAGAAAGTTTCGCGCGTTCCGCGAATCCGCCCCATGCGATGGACAGCGAGATCGTGACGAACGCGGTTTGGAAAACCCAGAACGCGGCGTTCGCGTATCCGTCACCTTCCGCGCCGACCAGCGGCGGATAGTAGAAGAAGTCGCTCAGGCCGATGAACAGGTTGCCTTCGCCGAACGCGATGCCGTAGCCGACCGCCCAGTAGACGAGCGATGCAAGGCCGACCGTGAAGATCGTCTTGCCTGCGACGTGGCCGGCGTTCTTCATCCGCGTCGAACCGGTTTCCAGCAGGATGAAGCCGCCTTGCATGAGGAGGACGAGGACGCCGGCGAGCAGGACCCAGAGCGTGTTGAGCCCCATGTCCAGCAGCGCGGTCGACGGTGCTGCAAGCGCCATGGCCGGGAACAGGCATAGCAGCACGCCTGCAGCGAGTGTCAGTTTTTTCACCATGTTGACCACTCCCATGTTATTTATTCTTACATTACGGGAAAGACTTAATGTCATTATAGTCAGAACGTCTCACTTTGACAATAATCATTTTTCGGTTTTTGGGTGAAAAGTGCAAAAAAATCTAACGTTCGTCTATATATCCGCCGTCAACGTTAAGTTTTTTTACGTATTCATCATCGATTTACCGGCTGTCTTCCTCCGAATCTTCGCTTTTGCGGATCGGCTTATGCCGGTCATCTCCATCGCCTCTTGAATGTTATGTATGATAATCTGACATAGGATTTGCCATTCCGAACGGCAAACCATCACGTTTGACTGTATGGCCGGGGATTGGTTATCATAACTATTTAGAGAGCGTTCGACGTCGGAAGGGTGGTGAGAGCTTTGGACCAGAACTTGTTCCGCATCGGAGAGCTCGCGGCGAAGGCCAACGTCAGCCCGCGCACCATCGATTTCTATACGACGATCGGCCTGATCCGCCCCGCGAAACGGACCGCCGGAAACTATCGGCTGTATGGTCCCGAAACGATCGAACGGCTGAAACGTATTGAACAGTTGAAGAAAGAAAAATATACGCTTGAAGAGATCAAGGAGATGCTCGACGGTTGGAAGCGCATTTCCTCCGAGGAGCAGATCAGCCGCAAGCTTACGGACCTGCAGCTGTCGCTGAACAAGCTGCAGCGCGAGGTGAAGGAACTGGAACCGGTACTCAGCCGGCTGAAGCCGCACCAGGCCCGGAACGTCTACAAGCGGCTCATGCCGCAGACCGCCGCCTGCGTCGAAGCGTTGCTGCTGCTCATTGACAAAGCAACCCTGTAGCGTTAAGACAAGCATTTATTCGCTTCTCGTTTTATAGCCTATTAACAGGCTTATCTTTCTGCGCAAAACGGACACGCCATCCCGTATGGACGGCGCCAGCCGTTTTGCGGGCATGCTTCAAGGTTTGACTTTATGAAACGGAGGGGTTCACTTGATCGGCTTTTTTCACCCGATGGATTTCCTGATTCTGATCGCGTTCGGCATCTCGCTCTGGGCGCAGTTCCGCGTCAAGGGAACGTTCAACCGCTGGGCGGAAGTGCCCAACATGCGCGGACTGACCGGATATGAAGCGGCGCGGCGCATGCTCGATTCGCAAGGGCTCCACGATGTGCCGATCGAACCGGTACGCGGCGTGCTGACCGACCACTACGATCCGATCCAGCGCGTCGTGCGGCTGTCCGAACCGGTTTATTATGAGCGTTCGATCTCGGCCGTGTCCGTCGCCTGCCACGAGGTCGGACACGCCATCCAGCACGCACAGCACTATCCGATGCTGGTGCTCCGCCACCGCATGTTCCCGGTTGTCCGGTTCGCATCCGGCATCGCGCCGTTCCTGCTGATCGCGGGCTTCTTGTTCAACGCGCTGAACCTGATCGGTTTCGGCATCATCTTCTTCTCCGCGGCGGTCGCCTTCCAGCTCGTGACGCTGCCGGTCGAGTTCAACGCCAGCAGCCGGGCGCGGGATCTGATGATTGCGGAAGGGTTCATTACGCACGAAGAGGAGCGCGGCGTGGCGAAAGTGCTGAATGCCGCCGCGTGGACGTATGTGGCGGCGGCGCTGATCGCGCTGCTCGAGCTGCTCAAGTACATCATGATTTTCACGTCGGCCCGGGAAGAATGACGCCTCGCAATGGCCGAGCAAATTCGAGAGGGCTGCCAGCGTCCGATGGACGCCGGCAGCCCTCTTTTATGCAGCAGCCGTATTGCTCAGGTTGCAGGACCATATTCCTTGTGAAAATAATCCAGCAGATATTTGTGAAACACGCGCGCGACGAGCGGCATCGGCTCGTCCGCACGGTGAATGATGCCGATGGTCCGCGTAACCGGCTCCTTCAGCTCGATCTTGACCGGCATGAGCGGTCCGGTCTGCTCGAGCGCCATCTCCGGCAAGAGACTTACGCCCATGCCGGCCGCCACGAGTCCCCGGATCGTATCCGTCTCTTCGCCTTCAAAGGCGATCTTCGGCGTAAAGCCGGCCTGAAGACACGCCTCCCAGACGATCGGTCGGAGCGAATATCCTTCGCGGAACAGTACAAACGGCTCATCCTTGAGCTGCGAAAGCTCGATCACCGGCTCGCCGGCCAGCCGATGGTGGCGCGGCAGGACAGCCAGCAGTTTCTCCTTCAGCACCGCATGGCCGCACAGCAGGTCATCCTTCTCCGGCAGCGGCGAAATGAACGCCAGATCGATTTCGCCCGACAGCACGTCCCGGACCAGCGAAGCATACGTGCCCTGTTGGAAATGGAACCGTACGCCGGGGTGGAGCTTGCGGAACTTCGCGATCACCGTCGGCACCAGATGCGTGCCCAGACTATGCGGGAAGCCGAATCTGACCTCCCCGTTCTCCGGATCGGTCAGTTCATGGATTTCCGCGATCGCGCGCTCCAGATCGGCGATGATCGCCTCGGCGCGCTTCAGGAACAGCTTCCCCACATGCGTCAGCTGCAGATTGCGCCCCTTCGGGATGAACAGCTTGACGCCGAGCTCCTCTTCCAGCAGATGAATCTGCCGGCTGACCGCCGACTGCGCGACGTGCAGCTCTTCCGCCGCCCGCGTCACATGCTCGCGGTTCGCCACTTTCACAAAATAATACAACTGCCTGAGTTCCATCGGATCCTGCTCCCGCCCAAGTCACATTGAGCCCCTTCACCTGCTCCGCCGTTGCACGAATATGCCCAGCATGAGAAAACCGGCAAGGCACCCTCCGACATGAGCCCAGATATCAATTCTAGGGGATATGATCGAATAAAGCAATCCGAACAGTAGAATCGAGTAGACGGTTTTGCGCGACGCCTCGTCCATCGCCCGCTTCCGGAACAGGGCGAGATACAGATAGGCGCCGAATACGCCGTACACCGCGCCGGACGCGCCGGCCGCAAAGTGCGAGTCGCCGACGTGCACCGCGGCGCTGTACACATTCCCCAGGATTCCCGCCATCAGATAGAACGCCGCGTATCTGCCGTGTCCGAGCAGGCGCTCGAGCGGCGGCGCGAACACGAGGAGCGCAAACCCGTTGAACAGCAGATGTTCCCATCCGACATGGAGGAAGATGGACGTGAGGTACCGCCACGGTTCCACCAGGCCGTAGGGGTCGTAGACCGGAATCATTCTGAAAAATCCCGCTTCGAACAACGGATCACCCGGTAGCACCAGATCCGCGATGAACACCAGCAAATTCAGGGCCAGAATGACCGATGTGACGGGATACATCCGCAAATATTCGCGAAAGCTTTCGTAGCGCAGAAAAATCATCGGTGAACCTCGCTTCCATGGATTGGACAATGGCCGCGGCGAACGATTATAATGAAGGCTGAATCTCGACTTTCGCAAGGAGGTTGTTTCGAAAATGACCCAGGAACGTACAGGCGCCGCCTTGTTCAAAGGCAATCCGATCACGCTGATCGGCCCCGAACTGAAGCCCGGCGACAAAGCGCCCGATTTCAAACTGAGCAAATCGCTGCTCGAAACCGTATCGCTCGCCGACTTCGCCGGCAAGATCAAGCTGATCAGCGTCGTCCCGTCCATCGACACCGGCGTATGCGACGCGCAGACGCGCCGTTTCAACGAAGAAGCGGCCAAGCTGGGCGACAACGTTGTCGTGCTGACCGTCAGCGTTGACCTGCCGTTCGCGCAAGCCCGCTGGTGCGGCGCCGCCGGCGTCGACCGCGTCGTCATGCTGTCGGACTACAAAGACCGGAACTTCGGACAAGCTTACGGCGTATTCATCAAGGAACTGGCCCTCGATTATCGTGCTATTTTTGTTATCGACGGAAACGACACGATTCGTTATGTCGAATACCTGCGCGAGATGACGGAGCATCCGGATTACGACAAGGCGCTTGCCGCCGTCCGCGAGCTGCTGTAATTCGCCGAGACGGAAACCGCCGGCCCCACGGGGAAGCCGGCGGTTTTCTTCTTCCGGCCCCCTGTCCGGCCTGTGCAAAACAAAAGCCGTCCGCATCTGTCGACCGGACAGCATGTCGTAACGGCTTTCAAGTTACGGCGATTCCGTCTTGTAGGCTGCCAATTTCTTGTCCAGCGTACGGTAGATGTCAAGGATAACCCGATAATTGGAGCCGAGATCGCCGAACGATCCGCGCGATGCCGAGTAAATGTCGACTGCCGAGGTGACCGGCCCCGTCGCGATGACCGATACGGTGATGTCCATCGTCCGGCCGAACGCCGTCCGCTTCTCCATCACGATCTCGCCGACCGATTCCACTTCGTGCAGCACTTTGTACCCCTGCATCTTCTTCAGGGTCGAGACGATCTCTTCCCAGGCTTTCTCTTTCGACAAGCGGTAATAATGGGATTTCAGCAACGGGTCCTTCGCCCGGTCGCCGGTCTGTTCGAAGCTCCGAATCAGCCCGATCAACGTACGCTTCAACAAATGTCTCCCCCTCCGGCGTCTCTTTCCAGCTTCCCCTATGATACCATGAAAAGACGGCTGAGAAAACCGTCCATTACGGTTGCCGGCATGCGAGAGCCTCCGGATGCATCGCGTGGAGCACCGGAGGCCCTACGTAGACGGCGCTTGAAGCCCGCTGACGAGCGTCGGAATCCCCCGCCAATGCCGTCCGGCCTGTGTGTTTCTGAACCCGCACTCGCAGGTGGGTGACCGCAGGAACGTTTTTGAAGTCCCCTTTCGGGGGCATGTCAGCCGCGCTCCGATGTAGGTCTCCCTTGAAACAGCCATTGGTTCAAAACAACGATGGAGGCCGTAACGAACACCGCAGGATGTACTACGTATTATATCCCCGCCCCGGACAAAAGTAAACCGCCGGATATCAATTCTTCGTCTCCGCTTCTTCGGCTTCCTCCAGCTGTTCCTGCTGCTGCCGTTCCTGCTGCTCCTTCAGCTTCAGATAGATCTGGTAGAAATTGAAAAAGGACAGATAAGCGATAAAGACCGCGCTGAAGAACGGCAGCAGAAACGTAAAGCGCATGCTGATCCACGCGATGCCCGCGGCAGCAATCGCGGACGACAGCGAGCGGAACGGGCGGCCGATCGTGATGAGGACGGCGTTCTTCAGCAATTGAAGCGTCTTCATATGATAGTGCACGACCATGGAGAAGAAGTTGAACATCGACACGACGAGCAGGAGCGCGATGCCCATGAAGACGTAAGAGATCAGCTCAATCCCCGGAGCACCGTTGAAGTAGAAACGGATGTCAAGAAAAATGACCAGGAAGATCAGCGAATAGAGAATGCCGCCGAACATGCTGACCTTGTAATTCTCTTTGTAACCGCGGAAAAACGTCTTGAGCAGCGGCACATCGACATCGCCCATCACCCATTTGCGCACCGTCGTGAACATGGCGGATGTCGCCGGGAACAGCACGAACGGCACCGCCACGGTGGAAACGAGCAGCCCCGAGAACACCTGGTCCCATACCGGATCCGTGTTCGACAACGGAACGATGACGCCGAAGAAGAAAAGATACCAGAACGGCAGCGACGTGAGCACCCACAGCAGATTCGTGACCGACAGCCGCATGATCCATTCCGATATTTTGTAAAAGCCGCCCATCATGCCTCGCATTTCCATCGCTGAATCCCTCCGTTATCCTGACTCCTCTGCCCTGCGGATCAGATAGAAAGAAACACCGGGGCGTCGGAAGACGGCACCGCGAACGCGCCCTCCCGGTGCCCCGGTTCCTATCCGGTCCTGGTTATTCCTCGGACCAGCCGCGCGACCGGCGAACGTCGCCATAGCTGCGTCCGCCTGCGCGCTGACGGCCACCCTCGGAGCGGCCGTAGCCTCTCCCGGAATCGCCGTATCCGCCTCTGCCGCCGCCGTATCCGTTGCCGCGGCCGCCGCTGCGGGAATTTCTTCCGCCGTAACCGCCGACGGCACCGCCAAACCGGCGCCCGCTCGAACGGATATCCGGTCTGCGCTTCTTCGCGCGGATCGGATCTTCCGGCGTCAGCTCGATTTCGACATCCTTCTTCTCGCCGGTCAGCAGCTTCATCGCCGCCGCGACCAGGTGGACCGAATCGTACTGTTCCAGCAGCTGAATCGCGATGCCTTTGTATTCGGCGAAATCGTCCTGCTGGATGATCTCGATCAGCCGTTCAGCCGTCACGCGCTGCTTCCCTTCGATCGCCTCGGCAAGGCTCGGCAGCGGACGGCGCGCGATGCGCTGGCGCGTCACCCGTTCGATGAAGTGCAGATGGTCGATCTCGCGCGGCGTCACGAACGTATAGGCGACGCCTTCCTTGCCCGCGCGGCCGGTACGGCCGATCCGGTGCACATAGCTTTCCGGATCCTGCGGCAAGTCAAAGTTGATGACGTGCGTAACCCCGGAGACGTCGAGACCGCGCGCGGCAACGTCCGTCGCGACGAGGACATCGATGCTGCCGTCGCGGAACTTGCGCATGACGGTGTCGCGCTGGTTCTGCGACAGGTCGCCGTGCAGACCGTCCGCGGAATAGCCGCGCTTCTGCAGCGCTTCGCTCAATTCGTCCACGCGGCGCTTCGTGCGGCCGAACACAATCGCCAGATCGGGCGATTCCATATCGAGCAGCCGGCTGAGCGCCTCGAATTTTTCCCGTTCATGCACTTCAATGTAGATCTGCTCAATGCTCGGAGCGGTAATGTTCTTCGGAATGACCGACACATGCTCGGGGTTGCGCAGGAATTGCTGTGCAAGCTTCTGGATGTTGGGAGGCATCGTCGCGGAGAAAAGCATCGTCTGGCGCTCTTCCGGCACCAGGCTGAGAATCGTCGTAATATCCTCCATGAAGCCCATATCCAACATTTCGTCGGCTTCATCCAGCACGACCGTTCGGACATCGTCCAGCCGGATCGTCTTCCGGTTGATGTGGTCGAGCAGCCGTCCCGGCGTGCCGATGATGATCTGCGGCTTCTTCTTCAGCGCGCGGATCTGTCTGCCGATGTCCTGTCCGCCGTAGATCGGCAGCGTGCGGATGCCTTTGTACCGGGCGAGTTTGCCCAATTCGTCAGCCACCTGAATCGCGAGTTCGCGGGTCGGGGTCATGACGAGGGCGACGATCCGCTCTTCCTCCGGCGGAATCTTGCTGATGAGCGGGATGCCGAAGGCGGCCGTCTTCCCGGTACCCGTCTGCGCTTGTCCGATCAGGTCGGCTCCGCTCATCGCAATCGGAATGGCTTTCGCCTGAATCGGCGTTGATTCCTCGAAACCCATTTCGGTAACGGCCTGCAGCACTTTCGGCTCCAGGCCGAATTCAGCGAATGTTTTCAAACTTTCTCAAACTCCTTTGTCCACTGTGCCTTCTTTAAAAAAATATCCCACTCATTATAGCACAGGTCAGCTCGCGAATACCAGCGAACGGAAATCGGCGATACTAGGCGGTGTTGACGTCCGTTTCCATACCGGGAAAGGAGCGATGACCTTGAACGCCGCGCGCCGCGTTTGGACGGCGCTCGTCATGACTTGCGCCGCGGCCCTGATCGCTTTCGGCTTCAATTTTCTCCTCATTCCGCATCGGCTGCTCTCCGGCGGCGTATCCGGCGTGTCGATGCTGCTCAGCTACGCGACGGGACTCGATACCGGCATCCTTTATTTTGCACTGAACCTTCCGATCTTAATTTGGGGCTGGTTCGCGCTCGGCCATGCCTTCATCGCCTGGAGCATTTATGCCGTCGCCGTCACCTCTTTCCTGATCCGGATTGCGCCGGTCCATTCCCTGGCAGCCGACCCGATCCTGGCGGCCGTGTTCGGCGGTGTCGCCGTCGGCATCGGCGCCGGACTTGCCCTGCGTTACGGCGGCTCGTCGGGCGGCATCGACATCATCGCGACGATTGTAACGCGGCATCGCGAAGTGCCGATCGGCATGCTGCTGTTCCTGATGAACATGAGTATCGTCCTTCTCCAGGCGCTCCTGTCGGAAGACTGGGAAGGCGCGATGTATTCGCTGCTCTCCATCTACGTAAGCGGCAGGGCGATCGACATGATCCATATCCGGCAGCTCAAGGTGACGGCGTTCATCATCAGCTGCGACCCGTACCGGCTGCTCGACAAGCTCCGCCGCCTGCCGCGCGGTGTCTCGATCGTGCCGATCAAGGGCGGCTATACCGGGGAAGACAAAGTGATGCTCATGACCGTCACGACCCGGTACGAACTGTCCGCCCTGCGCGCCATGATCCGCAGGCATGATCCGAAGGCGTTTGTCAACATCGTCGAGACCGTCAGCGTGATGGGCGATTTTCGCAAAGTGTGAAAGCCGCCTTTCATTTCCGGCTGTTCACTGCCGGTACCGAATGTTATAATGAAAGTACACCCGGGCTTTCCGTCCTGCGTCCGGCCCTGTAATTGGTTTGAATCCGTTCGGGGAAGGTGATGCAAGTGGAAACGGCAACGGTGACAACGTTGTGGCAAATTGTCGAAAGACATGCGCCCGAGCTTCTCCCGTTTCTGACGCGGAGAGAACTGGACATGAACATCGTGCTCCGCGAAGGATTCGACAGGCTCGAGCCTGAAGACGCGCTGGAGATCGTGCAGCACAGCATTTGCGAACAGCAGAAAAGAAAACTTCTGCATTGACCTTGAAAGACGGGAACGGCTTGTCCGTTCCCGTCTCGTTTTTTCAATCGACGCCGAACGGCAAGATTCTGCAAAATCCCGCAAAAATCCCCTGTCTGCAGGCTGCTGCCTGTAATATAATAATGATGAAGATGAGAGAGCTTGCGGGGAGCGGAGAAACCATGGATATCCTGTTCACGATCTTTTTGCTGCTTCACGGCCTGATGTCCGGCAACGGCGGCCTCGACGGTCCCGCGGGCGCGCTGCCGCAGACGGGCGGAGAGATCATCGCGGAAACTCCCGGAACGGACGGAGCGGCCGAACCGCCCGGCGGAAAGACCGATCCCCAACCCGACGCGCCGAAGATCAAAGGCATCTACGTCACGGCCCACAGCGCCGGAGGCTCTCGCATGGAGCAGCTGCTGGAGCTCGTCCGCAGCACCGACCTGAACGCGATGGTCATTGACGTGAAGGATGACTACGGGTACATCACCTGGCCGACGGACAATCCGGATCTCACCGAACTCGGCACGACCAAGAAGATCATCAAAGACATGGAAGCGCTGATGGCCAGGCTCCAGGCGGACGAGGTCTACCCGATCGCGCGCATCGTCGTGTTCAAGGACTCCGTCCTCGCCGAGAAGCGTCCCGACCTGTCGTTCCGGAAGTCCGACGGCATCGTATGGAAGAACGGCCGGGGCGAAAGCTTCGTCAATCCGTACCGCCGCGAAGTATGGGAGTACAACGTTGCGGTCGCCAAGGAAGCGGCAAAGCTCGGATTCAAGGAAATCCAGTTCGACTATGTCCGCTTTCCGGAAGGCTTCGAGAAGCGGGCTGACGAGCTGGCCTACGACAAGACCGACGAGAGCCGCGTCGATGTCGTGAGCGGTTTTGTGGAGTATGCGAAGAAGGAGCTCGAACCGCTCGGCGTTCGCGTATCGGTCGATATTTTCGGCTACGCCGCTTCGGTTCCGGCCGCGGAGGGCATCGGGCAGGATTTCGTCCGGATATCGGAACATGTCGACGTCATCAGTCCGATGGTCTATCCAAGCCACTACAGCACCGGTTGGTTCGGGCTGAAGGATCCGGACAAGGAACCGTACGCCACCATCAAAGGCGCCATGGAAGACACGCATGAGAAGCTGGAGCCGCTCGGCGGCGCAAAGCCGGTCATTCGGCCGTGGATCCAGGATTTCACGGCGAGCTGGCTCGGCAAGGGGCACTACATCCCCTATGGCAAAGCCGAGGTCGAAGCGCAGATCCGGGCGCTGGAAGACACCGGCGTCGACGAGTTCATGCTCTGGAACGCGGGCAACAAATATACGGCCGATGTCCAGTACTGAAGAACGAAGGGCTGCACCCGATGCGGGTGCAGCCCTTTCGCGTCGAACACAGGTTTATTGCGACAAGCGAAGCGCCAGATTGTACAATTCCATGTTGAACGGCTTCTTCGTGCTCACGACGGTCTCGATGTCCGTCGCGACCAGCTCGCCGCTCACGATGCCGCAGCCTTTGCTCGAGTCGCCTTCCATCAGCTTGCGGACGGCGAAATCGCCGAGCCGGCTGGCGAGAATCCGGTCGTTGTGCGTCGGCGAGCCGCCGCGCTGGATATGGCCGAGCACCGTGACCCGCGGCTCGATGCCGCTGCGCGCGGTGATCGCCTCCGCGATGTCGTTGCCGCTTGCGGCGCCTTCCGCCACGATGACGATGCTGTGCCGTTTCCCGGCCTTGAAATTGTCATGCATCCGGGCGGCAATCGCATCGATGTCGTAGGGCACTTCGGGCACGATGATCGTCTCCGCGCCGCTCGCGAGACCGGCATAGAGCGCGATGTCGCCGCTGTGGCGGCCCATCACTTCGACGACGGACGCCCGCTCGTGCGACGTCATCGTATCGCGCAGCTTGTTGACGGCATCCACAACGATGCTGACGGCCGTATCGAAACCGATCGTGAAATCGGTGAACGGGATGTCGTTGTCGATCGTGCCCGGCAGCCCCATCGTCTTGATGCCGAGTTTGCTCAATTTGTAGGCGCCCTGGTACGATCCTTCGCCGCCGATGACGACGAGGCCGTCGATGCCGCGGCTGCGGAGCACTTCCGCTCCGCGCTGCTGCCCTTCGAGCGTCATGAACTCCTTGCATCTGGCCGTCTGCAGAATCGTCCCGCCGCGCTGGATAATGTCGCCCACGCTGCGAAGATCCATCGGGAACAGATCGTCCTTCAGAAGCCCTGCATATCCTCGCTGCACGCCGAACACTTCAAGGCCGTGGAACAGCGCGCTCCGTACAACCGCGCGGACCGCCGCGTTCATCCCCTGCGAGTCTCCGCCGCTCGTCAATACTGCAATGCGTTTTACTGCCGACATCGTATTCCCCCTGTACTGTATTCAATTGGTGTGATAGCCATGCAATGGGCGGCCGCCTCAGCGCGGCGGCTTCGCGCGGCGCCGTATCCACAGCGCGTTCAGCCGGAAGAACAGCCGCGCCATCGGGCTGTTCCGCATCAATTCGCGCGCGACGAAGCGGACGACCGGCTGCTCCGCGGCCTTCGGGTCGGACAGATAGACCGCAAGCAGCCCTTCAATTACCATTTTATGGAATTTACTGGACGGCAACCGGCCTGCCGCCTTGCGCGCCTGATCCGCGATCCATCCGATCCGCTGCAGCATTTCCGCGTCGTTCGCATAATAGCTGCAGAAATTCAGATCGCCGCCAAGCCGGTCCTCCTCCTGGTCGATCAGATAGTCGAGCAGGATGTGCAGGCCGCACAGATACGGAAAGTAGGCGCCCGCCATCCGCTCCGCGTCCCGTTCCGTCACATCCGGCCGGCATGCCTCGACGAACAGCGCGAACATGCCGAGCGTCGAACCGGTCGCGGCCGCGAACTCATTCCAATACAATTCGGGATGGTTCGTCCGATGAAGCGCCCACCACCGGTGAAGGCTTTCCAGCCGCTCCTCCCGGCGGATATGCTTGTACACCTGCAGATCGCCGTAAAGCCCGGCAAACCGGGCGACATGCGGCTGCACCTTGGCATAGCCGGGCAGCCGGCGGATGTTCTCCTGGCATGCGGCAACGAGCGCCGCCAGGTAGCCGCCGTCGTCCCGTTCGGCGCGGTGCGCATAGTAATCGGTCGTCTCCGCATCCGGGTCGACCGCATCGAGCATCGCGCGGTGCAGCAGACGAAAATCGTCGGGATCGAGCGACGTGCTGCGGTCGCACAGATTGTCCAGATAATCGCTGATCGTCTGCAGGGCGACGATCAGCGGGACAAGCTCTCCGCGGCGATCGTTGACCGCCGCCGCGAAGACCGCCCCGCCTTCGCAATGAAACTGCTTGCTCGACATGCTGGCCAGCGCCTGCGTGCGCAGCTCCGGATCGGGGATCGCCTCCGCCCGCGCCCGCCAGCGCGCCAGTTCATCGTACACCGCGGGCAGCACGTGCCGGTACATCCGATACATCAGCCTCAAGGGTCCGGCCGGCATGCCGCTCCCATGTTTCCGTGTCGCGTTCAACGGCGGCGCCTCCGTCCTTCAGGTGTGGCGCCGCGAATCAATCGTCTGATTGATGCGGTACCAGATGTTCAGATCGTTGATTCGGCTCGCCTGCTCCGCGATATCCGCGTTGAGCCTGCAGGATGTCTCGAAATCCTCTTCCTCGTCGAGCTGCCGCTGCAGCTCGCGGATCCTGCGCTCCAGCGCCAATATCCGGTCCGGGATGCGGCCGCGGATCGTTTCCCACCGTTCGAGAATCGCGCTTCTCACTTCCAGGGGGTACGTCTCCCACTCATGTTCAAGATCCGGCACCTCAATCCCCAGCCGTTCATCGTAGACGAACCATGAATCACCCATTGTGAACCTCCACCCAATAATGTACCATGACATCCGGCATAATTCCAGCGCGACCAATCATCCCGTTGGCGAACAGGACCGAATCGCCTATAATGAGAACGAAAGGATGGATCAGCACAATGGACTACATGACATTCAAACAGATTTTGCTTGACCGGCGCAGCGTGCGCAAGTTCCAGGACCGGCCCGTGGAGGCCGAGCAAATCCGCGAACTGATCGACTGCGCCCGCTACGCGCCGAGCGACACCAACTCGCAAACCTGGGAATTCATCGTCGTTACGGACCGCGAGAAGATCCGCGCAATTGAAGACATGACCTGGCAGCAGCTGCACGCGCGGGCGAAGGAAGCCGAGGAGCGGGGGCTCGCGAGGGAAGCGCGGCTGCTCGTGAAATCGTTCGGCCCGTACGCGACCGCCTTCTCGGACGCGCCGGCGCTCGTCGTCTGCCTCGCCACCCCGTACCAGTCGAAGTTCCGCGAGCGCATATTCGATCCCATCGGCCTCGTGCCGGATGAAGTCTGGCGCGAAGAAGGGATCAAGAGCAGCTGCCTCGCGGCGATGAATCTGATGCTTGCCGCCCACGCGATGGGGCTCGCCACCTGCCCGATGACGGGGCCGGTGCTGCTGGCTGAAGAGCAGCTGAAAGCGTTCCTGAGCATCGACGATTCGCGTCAGATCAACATGGTCATCGCCCTCGGCCATCCGGCCGAAACGCCGGGCAGACTCCCGCGCAAGGAGATCGACGAAATTCTGACGATCATTTCCTGATCGCACACAACCGGACAGGCTGTCTCCGTGGATCCACCACAGGGACAGCCTGTTTCGCCATGCGGCCCGTCATCCGCCGAGCTTGGACAGTTCTTCGTCGTCGATCTCGTAGTTGGCGAACACGTCCTGCACATCGTCGTTGTCGTCGAAGGCGTCCATCATTTTCAGCAGCTTCTCGGCGTTCTCACCCTCCACCTTGACCGTCGTCCGCGGCAGCCAGCGAATGCCGGCGCTCTCGAACGTCAGGCCGTTTCCTTCGAGGGATTGCTTCACTTTGATGAAATCGGCGGGAGCCGTCAAGATCTCGTACGAGTCCTCGTTCACGATAACGTCCTCCGCTCCGGCATCAATCGCCGCCATCAGCATCGAATCTTCGTCGATGTCATGCGCTTCGCGGCTGACGACGAGCAGCCCCTTCTCATCGAACAGATACGAAACGCAGCCCGACTCGCCCATGTTGCCGCCGCGCTTGTTGAAAATGGCGCGCACGTCGGCCGCCGTCCGGTTCCGGTTGTCGGTCAGACATTTCACCATGATGGCGACGCCGCCCGGGCCGTACCCTTCGTAGATGATTTCTTCGTAATCTTCGCCCCCGGCGGTCGCCGTCGCGCGCTTGATCGCGCGTTCGATGTTCTCGATCGGCATCTGCTCCGCGCGGGCGTTCGCGATCGCGTTCTTCAGCGCAAGATTCGCTTCGGGGTTCGGACCGCCCCGGCGGGCGTGCATGTAGATTTCCCTCGCAAGTTTGACGAACTTGTTGTTCCGCGCCTGGTCGGCCTTGCCCTTGCGGTCTTTGAACAGTTTGAACTTCGGCATATTCATGATCCTCCCGGGCTTGATTCCATACAGCAGTTTACCACCGTCGGCGCGTTCCGGTCAAAAGAAGCAACAAGAAAGACCCCGGATAATCCGGGGCCTTGCTCGTGTCGTGCATCTTCTATTATAAGAAGTTGTTCATTCTTATAACTTGATGACGTTGGCCGCTTGCGGTCCGCGATTGCCCTGGGTGATCTCGAATTCAACGAGCTGGCCTTCGTCCAGCGTCTTGAATCCTTCACCCTGAATGGCCGAGAAGTGGACGAACACGTCGTCGCCGCCTTCGACTTGAATGAAGCCGTAACCCTTCTCAGCGTTAAACCATTTTACCGTACCTTTCAAATGAACAACCTCCTAATATTCGCGCCGATCGTCCGGCGCTTACACACAGTATATGCGCTGGCCGGTCAAAAAGCAAATCAAACTTGCCGGAGGCTGCACATTTTCTTTCTGCGGACGCGGCGTTCCAACGGAATCGTGTTCCTTATACAGGCGATGCGGGCCGATCATGCGCGACCGATTCAGCTTTTCAACGGCTTTCGGATGACGAGCAGCCGGTGCGAACCCGGGATGAACGGCAGCTTCGACTCCAGGAACCGGACCGCGCAGCCGGCACGCCGAACCGCTTCAAGCAGCCGGTCCAGATGAGGATACTCCCGGAAATGGAGCGTCACGAGCGGATAAATGCGCACCTCGCCGCCGGGACGGCACACCCGGATCAGCTCGAACACGGCCCTTTGGTGGAACTCCGCGTCGAAATGTTCCCCGTACAGGAACAGGAAGTGGCTGCACAGCACAAGCGCGAACCGGTCGTCCGCGAACGGCAGATGCGGCAGCTCGCCGGCGACATAGCGGCCGCTTCCGTCCCTGCCGTCCGCCGCGAAGTCGTCCATGAACCGCTTAAGCGACGCCTCGCGTCCGGCGCGGTGATTGTCCAGATTGCCGTAATACGAAAAGTCGAACAGATCTTGCAAACCTTCCAGCTTGGCCGTTGAGACGTCAATCTCGGTCCGAGCTTCCCTGAACAGCTCCTCCTGCGGCAGCCTGTAGCGCGGATCGACCGCGACGGCCCGGAAACCGCGCCGCGCGGCATCGGCCGTGAACGACGACGCTCCCGCCGCCGCATCCAGCACTTCGCCCCGCGGATCAAACGGCTCGTCGAGCGCGAACATGCGCACATACTCCGCGAAGCTCCGGCACGTGAACGCCGTGCCGACCTGTTCATACTTCCGATCCATGCTCATCTCTCCTCTTCTCTTCTCGTCTCATCCGTTCTCGTCTTGTCTCAAGGAATCCGGGTCTCCCCGGCCCTTTCCTTCATCATACAGGGGCTGCGGTTGATTTCCAACCCCCCGTTTCGTTATGATGGGAACAAAACGCCAACGCGGAGAGATGGCCGTGATCAAAAAAGTTCAGATTTACAAACGCGACAAATACAATATGCTGACGGTGGAAATTCAGGGCAAATCGCTCGTCGTCCGGGAGATCTCCGATGCGTGGGGCGAAGAGTGCCACACGTTTCTGAGCCGTCCGGAGATGCTGGCTTGGGCGGAATCCCGTTTTCAGGCGGACCGGCTGGAAGGCGGCGAAGCGGAGCGGGAAGCGATCCTCGAGAAGTTCCGTTCGATCTGACCCTCCCCCGCTTGCGCCGGAGCCGGGAAGGAAAAACATGCCGGACGGCGAATTGCTTGGGGAACGCCGAAAACTGGAGGAACCGATGGATACCACAGCACTCGTCATTTTCATCATCGCCGCCTTTTCGTTCGGCGCCGTCCTCATCATGAAACGGGATACGATCGCCCCGCCGATGCGGCGGTTTCTCGCGCTGGCCGCCATCGTGATGATCGTATCCGCGTTTATCATGCTGGTGTACGCTTTTCTGACCCTGGTCAGCTAATACCACGCGCGGATACGGCCGGTCAGAGCCGCGGCCGTGCTCTGCCCCGGCTTATGAAGCGGCGCGCCGCGGCGCATACTAGAGGGCAAAAAAGGAAGTGCCGTCATGAACTGGCTTTCCGCCCTGCTTGCGCTCGGTCTGATCGGCGCCGCCGCGGCGCCCGCCCCGATCGACCGCGCGGACGAACATGCCGTGCGGGTCGAGATCATGTCCCCAAGGAGGAACCCTGACATGAAGCAAGTGCCGAAACGATCCGAGACGAATCCGAAGTACCGGTGGAGGCTGGAAGACTTGTTCGCCTCCCAGGCCGATTGGGACCGGGAATACGAACAGGCCAAGGCGCTGATCGCCAAGGCGGCCGAATTCCAGGGCAAGCTTGCCGATCCGGCCCGGCTCAAGGCCTGCTTCGAGCTGGAGGACGAACTGTCGCTCCACGTCGAGCGGCTCTACGTGTACGCGAACATGCGCCATCACGAGGACACGGCCGAGCCGAACAACATGGCGCTCGCGGACAAGTCGAAGAAACTGAGTGTCGAAGCGAACGAAGCGCTGTCGTTCATCACGCCGGAAGTGCTCAGCCTGCCGGACGAGACGCTCGAGAAGATGATCGCCGATCCGAATCTGGCGCCCTACAGATTCACGCTCGAAGAGATGCGGCGCCAGAAAGCGCACGTCCTCGGCAAGAGCGAAGAAGCGCTGCTCGCCCAGGCGGGCAACATCAGCCAGGCGCCGAACACGATCTTCGGCATGCTGAACAACGCCGACCTGAAATTCCCGACCATCAAGAATGAAAACGGCGAGGATGTCGAGCTGACCCACGGCACGTACATCCAATTCCTCGAAAGCCGCGACCGGTCGGTGCGCGAAGCCGCGTTCAAGGCGATGTACGATACATACGGCAAGCTGAAGAACACGCTCGCCTCGACGCTCGCCGCCAACGTGAACAAGAACCTGTTCTACGCCCGGGCGCGCAAATACCCGTCTGCGCTGGAAATGTCGCTGTTCGCCGACAACATTCCGAAGGACGTGTACACGAACCTGATCGACACGATCCACAAACATCTGCCGCTCATGTACCGCTACATGGAGCTGCGGCGGAAGCTGCTCGGCGTCGAAGAGCTGCACATGTACGACCTGTTCGCGCCGCTGGTGGAAGAATTCAAGATGGACATACCGTACGAGCAGGCGAAGCAGACGGTGCTTGAAGGCCTGGCGCCGCTCGGCCCGGATTATCAGAAGGTGCTGAAGGAAGGGTTCGAGGGCGGCTGGATCGACGTCTACGAGAACCAGGGCAAGCGGAGCGGGGCCTACAGCTGGGGCGCCTACGGCACCCACCCCTACGTGCTGCTCAACCACAAGGACAACCTGAACAGCATGTTCACGCTGGCGCATGAAATGGGCCACGCCCTTCACTCGTACTATTCGGACCGGCATCAGTCGTACCGCGACGCGCAGTACACCATTTTCCTCGCCGAGGTCGCGTCGACGCTGAACGAGGCGCTGCTGATGGACTATCTGCTGAAGCGGACGAACGACCCGAAGGAGAAAATGTATCTGCTGACGTACTACGCCGACCAGTTCCGCACGACGGTGTTCCGCCAGACGATGTTCGCCGAGTTCGAGAAAATCATCCACGAGAAGGCGGAAGCCGGCGAATCGCTGACACCGCAGCTGCTGTCCGGCGTCTACTACGACCTGAACAAGCTGTACTACGGCGACGGCATGGTCGTCGACCGGGACATCGAGATGGAATGGGCGCGAATCCCTCATTTCTACTCGAGTTTCTACGTGTACAAGTACGCGACCGGCTTCTCGGCTGCGACGAGCTTCGCGAAACAGATTCTCGACGAGGGCGAGCCGGCCGTCGAGCGGTACCTCGGCTTCCTGAAGAGCGGAGGCAGCGACTACTCGATCAACATACTGAAAAAAGCCGGTGTCGACATGTCGACGCCGGAGCCGATCGAGCAGGCGATGAGCGTATTCGAAGATTTGATCCGGCAGATGGAAGAACTGACGAAAGCATGATGAAAACGGCCGTGCCCAAGATGGGCACGGCCGTTTGTCTGCGGGAAGGCTGTCGTCTGATTGCACCTGCGCCGCGTCGGGAGTCCCTTATTTCGCTTCCGTTTTCTCCGCATCCGGCGGGTACAGGACGATGCGTCCGTTCTCCATCTCCACGCGCACCCGCCGCGCGTTCCGGAATCCGTCCGCGTTCATGAGCCCCGCGGGAATCTGCAGCCGTCCCGCCTTGTCGACGACGGCATACTCCACATGGCTCTCTTCCGCCTCCCGTTCGAGATTCTCGTAGTCTTCGCGATACGAACGGCGGATGATCTCCGATGACGTCTTCCCGTCGCGGATCGCGACGACGCGATCGACCTTGCGCGCCAGCTGCGGGTCGTGCGTGACGATGACGATCGTCAACCCCATCGTCCGGTTCAGCTCGCGGAACAGGTCGAGCACCTGGTTCGACGTCTTCGTGTCGAGCGCGCCGGTCGGCTCGTCGGCGAGCAGCAGCTTGGGCTGGTTGGCAAGGGCGATCGCGATCGCGACGCGCTGCTGCTCGCCGCCCGACAGCTCGCTGAGCCGGTTCTTCATCCGGTGCCCGAGCCCGACCGCCTCGAGCAGTTCGACCGCCCGCGCCCGGCGCCGCCTTCCGCGCAGCAGGATCGGGAGCTCCACATTCTCGAGCGCGGTCAGATACGGGATCAGGTTCCGCGCCTTGTTCTGCCAGACGAAGCCGACGGTTTCCCTTTTGTACTTCACGAGATCGCGCTCCGAGAACGCGAGCAGATCTTTCCCGTCGACCATCAGCTTTCCGGCGGAAGGACGGTCGAGGCCGCCCAGCATATTGAGCAGCGTCGATTTGCCGCTCCCGCTGTTGCCGATGATCGCCATCAGCTCGCCGGTCTCGACCCGAAGGTCGAGTCCCTGAAGCGCCACAACTTCAAGATCTTTCGTCTTGTAGATCTTCACGAGCCCGTCGCAGACAATCATGCCGTCACTCCTCCCCGAGCTTGAGCGCCTGGGCGATCTTCACGCGCGCGAGCCGCCAGCCGAGCACGATGAGCCCCAGGGTCAGCATAACCGTCACCACGCCATAGAGCTGCGCGTAATCGCCGGAATGGCGGACGATCTCGAACGGCGGCACCTGTTCGGACGGATTGAACGCCATCTCGAACAGCGGGACGAATTGTTCGCTCACGACATTGCCGACGACGACGCCGATGCCAACGGCGGCAGCGGTCGTCAGCAGCTGCTCGCTGGCCAGCATGCCGATGAGCTGCCCGAACGGGATGCCCATCGCCCGCAGCACGCCGAACTGAAGCGTCCGCCCGGACAGCGACAGCAGCCAGAACACGAGGAAGCCGAAGAAGCTGATCAGCATCGAGATGACGAAGCCGAGCGTCATGACGCCGTTGATCGCCAGCCGGAACGGATCGTTCTTCGACCGGATCAGCTCCTGACCCGCATCCTGCAGCGAAGTGAGCGGGTAGCCCGCTTCCGCGATTGCTTCGTACAAGGCCGCGCTGGAAGCGCCCTCCTCCAGGTTCAGCCACACCTCGTACGGTTCGAGCGCCAGCCGGTTGTGGATCGTGGACAGCCGGGCGACGACGAGCCGCGGCTTCTCCTGCTTGCCGGGAGACGGCAGCGGGTTCCAGCCCGGCCAGTAGTCGACGACGCCGAAGACGGTCAGCAGCGTCGAGTCCAGTCCTTCCCAGCCGATGTAGATCGGGTCGCCCGGTCCGATGCCGAACTCCTCGGCCACCGAACGGGAGATGAGCACGCCGCGCGGATCAGAAGCGAGCAGATTCAGATACGCGTTCATGTGGTAATCGAGCAGACCGTTCTTCATCCACGCCGTCCGGCCGAACTCGTAGGTTTCGATGCCGTACAGCGTTGCGGCGCCCCCGCCTCCCGCGGCGTTCAGGCGGGCGTCCTCCTTCACGAAGACGCGCGCCGCCGCTTCGACGCCGGGCATTTCGGTGAACGGCAGGAACGGCGGTTCGGTATATTGCACCCGCTTCGGCGGCGCCGCGTCCGTCTCCGTCTGCTGCGGCATCGGCCCGCCGGCCATCGGCGGCGGCGCGTCGTTCTCCCACCGGGTCGTGAGCACGATGTCCGCCCCGATCGCGTAGCGGATCTTGTTCTCCATGTTGTCGCCGATCGTCCGGGCGGCGTTCGCGCTGAACAGGCCGGTCGCCACGGTCATGATGAGGAACACTTTGATGCCCAGATACTGGCCGGACGAGCGGCTGATCGTCACGAGCGTTGAATAGAGCGCCGGCGGCCACCATCTCCGGCCGAGAAAATAGATCAGCCGGATGAACCACGGGTAAAGCCGGAGGATGAACAGCCCGCCGCCCAGCGCGAGCAATGCCGGCATGACGAACAGCAGCGGGTCGACCTGGAGCGAGCCGGCTTCCAGCGCCAGTTCGCGCATATCGGCCGACTGGCGCCGGAAATCGATCAGCAGCCAGACCGCCGCCGCGATCAGGATGAGGTCAATGCCCGTCTTGTGCCAGAACGGCGTCTTCTCCAGGCGGGCCGACTCGCGCTTGCGGTCGACGATCGACGTCCGCGCCGCCCGCGCGGCCGGAACAAGCGTCAGCAGCGCCGATCCGAACGCCGCGCATGCCGCGACCGTCCAGACGCCGCCGGTCAGCTCGACGTCAAGGGCCGCGCGGCCCACAAACGTCAGGAAACCGCTGGAGGCGCCGAGCATCTTCGTGAACAGGACGCCGAGCCAGGGGCCGACAACCCACGCCGCGGCGCCGAGAATCAGCCCTTCCGCTGCGTAGGCCAACAGCACCTGCAGCCTGCTCGCCCCGCGGCTGCGCAGTACCGCGATCTCCGTCTTCTGCCGTTCGACAATCAGACCGGCCGTCATATAGAGATAGAAGGCGAGCATCATCATGACCGGCGTATACAGCGACAGCAGCACGACGCCGAGCCTCTCCCGCTTCTTCTCGTACGACTCGATCTTCTCGAGCATCGCGATCGTCAGATCGGCGTTGTACGAGAAGCGGTTCGCAAGATACCGGTCCATGTACGCCGACTGCTCGAGGAACTTCCCGATGCCGGTTGTTTTCAGCTGCGTGTAGTCGAGCGCCATCACGTACTGGAAACCGCCCAATTGCAGCCGGCCGCCGTACACGAAATCGCGCATGAACACATCATGCGGGATGTAGAACGACGATTCGTAGTTCTCAAGCGGATACGGCGCGTAGGCGTCAATCGCGTCCGGCGCGGCGGATTCGATGACGCCGACCGGCAGAATGCGGAACGTCTCGCCGGTTTCGCGGTTCAGCCCCGTAATCTCTTCGCCGAGATCCCGCTTGAGCTTGATGAGGTAAGACTGGGTGACGAGCGCTTCGTACACGCCGTCGCTGCGCCCGGCATCCGGCATCCGGCCGTCGATCAGCCGGATCTGCCGCTCCAGGTTGCTGACGGCGCGGAAGCTTCCGACGACGTTCGTGTTCCTGATCTCCTGTTCCGTCGCGTCCGCACCGTAGACGCGGAGCATGATCGTGGACCGGGCGGCATACCCCGAATGCATGTCGAGCCCGACGCGATCCGGAAAACCGAAAACATACCGGTCCAGATCGTCCACGACCTGCGCCGCCCCGGCGCGGTCATCGATCGTGCCGGGCAGCGCGTTCACGCGCATGTAGCCGGGAAAAACCCGGCGTTCGGTCTGCATCAATTGCAGCTCTTTCTGCAGCGTCCGCTCCAGAATCGCGTTCGCATAGAGCGGCATCGAGCTGAACAGCGCCACGCACACGGTCAGCCCGAACCACAGATTGAGCTGCAGCCATTTGGTGCTGGCCATCTTGCGCAAGATCATGACCCACAAGGCCAAGGCGCTCCACTCCCCCGCGCCGCGCGGCGCACTAGTTGTTCAAGATTACCCGGGCGCCTTCTTCCAGTCCGCGGATAATCTCGACCTCGGTCGACGTCTTCAGCCCGACCTCGACATCGACTTCCTTGCGGCGCTCGCCGTCGGCGATCTGCACATACTCGCGTCCGAGGTACGTGCGCAGGCCGGCGCGCGGGATGACGATGGCGTTCTCGCGCCGCTGCAGCGGAATCTCGAAGTCGGCGCCGGCGCCGATCCCGGCGTCTTGCGGCGGGTTGTCCAGTTCGAGCACGATGGTGCGCGAATTGCGCTCCTGCTCCGTCTTGTCGGTTGTGAGCGGCGCGTTCGACGGCGCCTGCACGACCTCCGCCCGATACGTCTCGCCGCCATAGACGACCGCCGCCTCCATGCCGGGATGGACGCCGAGCAGATCGGTCGCCGACGTCGCCACATAGGTCAGCCGGACCTGCTTCGGATCGGATACGGTGACGAGCGGCCGATAGGCGGTGACCGAATCGCCGGGCGCGATTTCCGCGACATACGTCACCTCGCCGTCAAACGGCGCAACGAGCCGCGACTTCTCAAGCTGCTCCTCGAGCGCCTCGAGGCTGATTCGCTCCCGCTCAAGATCGATCTCGCGCAGCCGCAGGTCGCGGCCGGTCAATCCGTCGATCCGCGCCTGCTCGTATTGGATCTGCGCCCGCTCGACGTTCAGCCGCTGCAGCCGGATGCGCAGCTCGAGATCGCCGACATCGAGCTCCAGAACCGTCTGGCCGGCCTTGACCTCATCGCCCTGCTTCACATGCACCGCCAGCACCCGTCCCCCGGATTCGCGGAAGTAGAGCGGCTCGCTGCGGCTTGACGTGAACGTCGCCGAACCGCGCAGCACCGTCTGGATCGTGCCGCGCTTCGCCTCGACGACATCGAACACTTCTTCCTTCGGCTGCACCAGCGGCGGTGCAAGCGCTTCCTCTTCCTGCGGTAGCAGGGAACAGCCGGCCGCGATCATCAGTGCCGCCAGCGCGGCCGCCGCACGGTCAAGACCGCGTCGCAGCCGGCATCTCCGCATGTTTGACAATTCTCCCATCCTCCAATGCGATCACTTGATCGACCAACTCCATAATGCCGGGATCGTGCGTCGTCAGCACGACCGTCGTGCCCAAGCGTTTCACCAGATCGCGGAACACGCGGATGATTTGCAGCCCCATCCGGCTATCGAGCTCGGCCGTCGGCTCGTCGGCGATGAGCAGCCGCGGCTCGTGTGCGATCGCCCGGGCAATCGCGACCCGCTGCTGTTCGCCGCCCGACAGTTCCGGCGGGCGATGCTTCATCCGCTCTTTCATGCCGACCCACTCGAGGGCGCGCTCCACCCGCTCGCGTCCCGCCTTGACGCCTGCGACGCGCAGGCCGAATTCGACGTTCTCGTAAGCCGACATCAGCGGCATCAGACCGAACGACTGGAAGACGAGCCCGATCTCCCGGCGCCGCAGGGCGTTCTTCTGCTTCTCCGGCATGGCCGTCAGATCCCGGCCGTCCCACCAGACGCGTCCCGCCGTCGGCTCATCCAGGGCGCACAGGATGTTCAGGAGCGTGGTCTTGCCCGACCCCGAACGGCCGACCAACGCGGTAATCGTGCCTTGCCGGATCGTCAGGTCGATCCCGTCGAGCGCCGTGACGGCGCCGCTGCCGCTGCCGAACACCCGCCGGATGCCTTCCGTGCGCAGCATGACGCGTGAATTGCAACCGTTTTCAATCGACATGATCGTTGTCCCTCCCGCACGTCGGACCATAAATGCCGGAAAACCATTTAAGAGCATAATAAGCATCTCGGGAACGAGGTGTCAATTTAAATCTTCGGCAGATTTCAGATTTTTGACAATAGCGCGGCCAGCGCCGCGAGCGCCCCCGCAACCAGCGACGAGAGCAAATTGACGAGATCGTTCGTCATCCAGCGCCGGCCCTGGGCGTGCAGCGCCGGCTCGCCGCAGTGGATCTCGCGTTCCGTGAGGACGCCGCACGTCAGGCAGCGGTACATCGCCTGCAGCCAGGCGCCGAGCAGCGAATCGGCCATCGCGCCGGCCAGACCGGCAACAGCCGCCATGACGATCAGCGCGGCCGCCGGAAGCCCCGACGCTTCCACGCCGCCCAGCAGCGCGGCAGAGACGCCGATCAGCGCGGCGCCGGAGAGCGCGGCGAAAGTGCCGAGCGGCGTCACCCCGCCGCTCGTCCCCGCCGGCACGGCGCGGCCGGTCAGCACGGAGCGCGGCTGCGTCCGGCTTAGGGCGCCGATCTCCGTCGCCCAGGTGTCGGCGTTCACGGACGCCATGACGCCGATGAAGGCGGCGGCAAGCGCCGGCTCCGGCCAGACCGCATGCGCCGCGCAAAGCGCGAGGCCGATGCCGCCGTTCGCCCACACTTGTCCCGCGTCGCGCCGCCCGGTCTTCGCGTAATGGCGTTCCGCCTCCCTTTTCGCGCGGATATGCCGCTTCCAGCGGGACCAGAAGACGGAGGTGGCGAAGAAGACAAGCAGCAAGCCGTACCAGAGCGGCCCGCCGAGGGCGAAATAGACGGCGCCCATCACCACGGCGGACCAGGCGCCCGACGCCGAGAGCGCCTGTTTGCGCCAGGCGATCCAGGCGATCAGCCCGCTGCCCGCAAACCCGGCTGCCCATCGCAGAGGCATCGAAGCGGCAAATTCGTCCAGCATGAGTTCAACTTCCTTCCGGTTGATACGCACCCGCAGGCCCGTGAGGCCGCATGACGGCTTTTCAGATCCGGGCGGCAGGAGATGCGCGATTGATGTCGAAATTTACGGAAAATGCTCCGGCATGTCCGGAAAGCCACGAGACCGTTTGGCAAGGAGTGTCGCCCGTTGCCCGTTTATCCCCGTGAATTCGAACGGGAGCCCGCGCTCCGGGAGGAATTGACGCCCGAGCAGATGCTCCGCATCATTTTCGATTATACCGCAAAAATTGCGAACGAACGAAACCTGCACAATGTGCTCGTCCTGATGGCGAATATGGGGCGGGAGATGATTTTGGCCGACCGGTGCACCGTCTGGCTGGTCGACTACAAGCGCGGCGAACTGTTCACAACGGTCGCCCACGGCGTGAGCGAGATCCGTGTGCCGCTCGGTTCGGGTCTCGTCGGCCATTCGATCGCGCTCGGCCAGCCGCTGCTGATCGAGGACGCCTATCAGGATCCCCGCCACAACGCGGAGAACGACCGGAAGACGGGGTATCGGACGAAATCCGTCATTACCGTGCCGTTCGTCGGCAACGACGGCAGCATCATCGGCGCTTATCAGGCCGTCAACAAGATGACGAAGGAAGGCGTCTTCACGCAGCGCGACCTGGAAAATTTGTCGCTGGCCGCCTCCTACGCGGGCAAGTCGCTCGAATCGGTCATGCTGCACGAAGAGATCGTCGCCACGCAGAAGGAGATTATTTTCCGGATGGGCGAAATCGGCGAGAGCCGGTCGAAGGAGACGGGCAACCACGTCAAACGGGTGGCCGAATACTCCCGCATCCTCGCCCTCGGTCTCGGCCTGCCGCAGGAGGAAGCCGAGAAGATCCGGGTGGCGTCCCCGATGCACGACATCGGCAAAGTCGCCATCCCCGACGCGGTGCTGAAGAAGCCGGGCAAGCTGACCGACGAAGAATACGAGATCATGAAAACCCACACGACGATCGGATACAATCTGCTTAGGGGATCGAACCGCGAACTGCTGCGCACGGCCGCCCATATTGCGCACGAACACCACGAGAAATGGGACGGCACCGGCTACCCGCGCGGCCTGAAAGGCGAGGAAATCCATCTGTATGGACGGATTACAGCGGTGGCCGACGTGTTTGATGCGCTCGGCAGCGACCGGGTGTACAAGAAAGCCTGGGAACTCGAGCGAATCATCAACCTGTTCCGCGAAGAGCGGGGCCGGCACTTCGACCCGAAGCTGGTCGACGTCTTCATGGAACAGCTTCCGCGCATGCTTGAAGCGCGCGACCGTTACAAAGATGAACTGCAGGAATGACGCAAACGGCCGGAAGGCGCCTGACGGCATCCTCCGGCCGTTGCTTTATCTCCCGAACCACTTGAACTTCCTCCCCGCCTTCAGCTCGCCGAAGCGATCGGGGTAGTTCGTGCAGATGATGATGTCTTCGCCCATTGCGGCGATCCGCCGCATCCCGGGCTTCCGGTCGACCGTCCAGGCCATCACCTCAAGGCCCGCCTTGCGGAACGACGCCATCCGCTCGGCCGTCAGCCTGGTCCAGCCGATCGACAGGAACGCCGCGCCGATGCGCGCGAGCGCCTGTTCGAGCCCCGGCGGGGCGGCATCGATGATCAGTCCCGTTCGTATTGAACGCTCCGCTTCCTTCACCCGCCTGAGCGCCAGCGGATCAAACGACGTAATGACGGAGTCGCGGGTCCGGCCGTGCCGGCGGAGCAGCCCGGCGACCGCCGCCTCGATGCCCGGGTAGCGGCCGCCGTACGTTTTCAGCTCGATGTTCAGCCTGCACTTGCCCGCCGTCAGTTCCAGCACCTGCTCCAGCGTCGGCACGGGCTCGCCGCGAAATTCCGGGGAAAACCAGCTTCCCGCGTCCATCGAAGCCAGTTCCGCCGCCGTGAAATCGGCGACGCGGCCTTTGCGATTCGTCGTCCGGTTCACCGTGTCGTCGTGCATGACGATCGGCACGCCGTCCTTCGACAGCTGCACGTCCAGTTCAATCCATTCGACGAACGGGAACGTGAGCGCCTTCTTCATCGCCGCCATCGTGTTCTCGGGCGCAAGCCCGGACGCGCCCCGGTGCGCGCAGCACGGGTTAACCATTCCCACGCCTTGAGGCCTCCTTCCGCTCATTGCCCGCGCCGGTCAAGCCGCTCCGGTTTATCCGGCGTCTTCAGCCCTGGCATCCGGACGAAGCGTGCCGTCTTCGCCGACCGTGACGCCGAATGAAAGCTGCTCCAGCAGATCGAGCATCGCCTGCCGCGCCTCGCCTTTCAGCGGCTCCGGACGCGACGGCTCGATCGCCCTCATCGGGACGAATTGCAGCTCGCATGCTCCGTCCTTTGTGCAGACCGCGTTCAGCACGCCCGTGTCGCGCGTATCCTCGTTCTTCGTCACATTAAAAATGAAATTGCCGAGGCTGTACGCGATCCATCTGCCGTTGTAATGCTCGAATCCCTGCAGCACATGCGGGTGCGAGCCGACGACGAGATCCGCGCCCGCGTCGATATAAGCGCGGGCCAGTTGCTTCTCGATGTCGCGAGGCTTGCGGCTAAGCTCCTCGCCCCAGTGGGCGTACACAATGATCAGATCATGGGACTCCCGGGCGCGTTCGATCGCTTCCACCGCCCTGCGGGAGTCGTACGTCTCCGCCACGCCGGGATGGTTTTTGTCCGCTTTCCAGCTGACTTCCGGCACGACGCGGCTCAGGCTGAAAACCGCGATCGACATGCCCTTCACGTCGAAGACGGCCGGCTTGAACGCTTCTTCGTCATTGCGGCCGGCACCCGCATGCTTGAGATTCGTCTCGTTCAGATGATCGATCGTGTCCAGCAGCCCTTCGACGCCCTGGTCAAGTGTATGGTTGTTCGCAAGCGATACGAAGTCGATGCCCGCTTCACGCAGCGACGGGAGAAGTTCCGGACTGCCTTTAAACACGTATTTCTTGTTTTCAGCCGGCGTGCCGCGCGTTGTGATCGGATTTTCGAGGTTGCCGATCGTCAGATCCGGTTCCTGCAGGTAAGGCAGCGCCATCGCGTACGGGTAGTCGAAACCTTCGCGGCGCATCAGCTTCTCGACGGAAGCCGCCAGCAAAATATCGCCGACGAACGCGATCCTGACCGGCTCCTCGACCGGTTCCGCTTCTTCCCCTGCCGACGGCGGAGGCGTTATGCCGTTCCCGTCTTCAGCGCCATCCGCACCGGTCCCCGCATCCGCGGTGTTGTTCGCGACCTTGTCTTCACCGCCTTCCGCATTTGCGGTTCCCTCGTCCTGCGGCAAGCTCACGTCCGGCTCCGAAACCGGACCTTCTTCCGCCGTCAACGGCGGATTCGGCGCGCCGGAACTGTCTTCCCGCCCGGACAGCCATTTGCCTGACGCAATGCCGTACGCCAGCGCGGCGATGGCGATCAACATGCCTATGTTCAGCAGCGCAAGCCGGCGCAGACGCCGTCTGCGTCTGTTCCGATCCCGCGCGCGCGAGTCAACCCGCGAGAGTCCCATTTCCCACAAATCCCCTTAACCGGTATTCACCGCCGCTCCGGCGGCGTTCATCCCATCACATTATAGCAGGAAAAGCGGCTGACACGGCTTGGAAGACAAAAAAATTTCCGTGCGCAAACGCCGGTCCGGGGTAACGCGGATACCGCGTTACAGCGGCTCGCGAGACCCCGCCGGCGCGGCTGTAACGTGCATACCGCGTTACAGCGGCTTGCGGAGCTTTGCTGGCGCAAAATATGAAAACGGCCGGGCAGGAACAGATCCTGACCGACCGTTTCAAACCCGAATATGGATCATGAAGCGGAGCCGCACAGCTCCCGAATCGCCGCCTCCGCCGTCTCCTTCGCCTGCCGGATGCAGTCCGGCAGCCCGATGCCGTCGAACGCCGCGCCGGCGGTCCAGACGCCCGGCAGCGCCTCGGCGAGCTTCCGCTTGAAATCGCGCATCGCCTCGACATGGCCGACCGGATATTGCGGCATGGAACGATGGAGCCGCGTAACCTCCGTCATCACCGGCGCAGCCGTCACCCCGATCAGTTCCTCCAGATCGTGCCGCACAAGCCGGATGAGCTGATCGTCCGGCAGCGAAACCGCATCCTCGTCGCCCGAGCGGCCGATATAGCAGCGCAGCAGCACCTTGTCCGGCGGGCTCGTATGGAGCCACTTCGTCGACGTCCAAGTGCATGCCGTAATCTGCCGGCCTTCCGTGCGCGGTACAAGGAAGCCGGAACCGGCGAACTCGCGGCCGAAGGACGCCTTGTCGAAGGCCAGCACGACATTGGCGACGGACGCGTACCGGACGGCGCGGAGCATGCCGCTGTCGACATGATCCCGAAGCAGCGCCTCCGCTTCATACGCCGGAGCCGTCACGACGACGGCGTCGGCTTGCAGTTCTTCCCCGTCGTCGAGCACGACCGCATAGCGGCGGTCCGGCTCGTCCGATGCCCCGGCGGCGCCTTTCCTTAGCGCCGTTGCTTTCCGTCCGCGCCGCCACTCGGCCCCGGCCAACTCCCGCTCCAGCGCTTCGACGAGCGTCGCCAGGCCGCGGCGGAAATTCAGGAACGGCGCCCCCTTGTACCGGGCAAGAATCGCATCCGCCGGCGTCTGCGCCGCCTGCCCGGCCTGCCCCGCCGCTCCGCCGGCGCCAGCGGCCGGGGCCGGGGCCGGGCGCCGCCGCATGGCGCGGCGCATGCCGAGGATCAGGCTGCCGTGCGCAAGCTCCGCCTCGCGGAACTGCGGGAACGTTGCCCGCAGACTGAGCTTGTCCAGCTCCCCCGCGTAGATGCCGGCCAGAAGCGGCTCGGCAATCCGCTCGACAACTTCGCGTCCGAGCCGCCGCGTCAGGAAATCGTCGATTGACTCGTCGTCATTTCCTTTCCGCGCGGGCAGGACGAAGTCGAGTCCGGCGCGCAGCTTGCCCGCCGGCGACAGGAGGCCGGTCTTCAGCATCGGCGCGATCTCGGTCGGAATGCCGAGCATGAGGCCGTCCGGCATCGGATGCAGCTTGCCGCGGAAGACGATGAACGACTTCTTGCCCGACGGATTGATCGGCACGAGCTCCTCTTCAATGCCGAGATCGACGGCCAAATCGAGGATCGCCTTCTTGCGGGCGAGGAACGAATCCGGCCCCTTCTCGATGACGAAGCCGTCCTTCCGCAGCGTCTCGATCTTTCCGCCGAGCCGCTCCGACGCCTCCGCGATCGCCACGCGGACGGGCAATCCGGCGGCTTCGGCCGACCTGCGCAAATAGTAAGCGGCGGCGAGCCCGGTGATCCCGCCGCCGACAACGACGATCGTTTTCGGCTCTGCTGCTGCCGCCATCGGGTTACCCCCGCTTTCCGACAGGCAGTCCGGCGGCAGCCTCCGCCGCCAATTCGGCGAGCGTCTCCATGTAGAGCGGATCATCGTTCAGCATGTCGATCCGCTCGAACCGGATGCCCCGCTCCGCCGCGAACTGCTTCGCTTCAATATCCAGATCGTACAGCACTTCCAGATGGTCGCTGACGAAGCCGATCGACGCCGACAGCACCGCCTTCACGCCTTCCTTCGCCAGACGATCCAGCGTGTCGAGGATGTCCGGACCGAGCCACGGCTCGTTCGTCCGGCCCGCGCTCTGCCAGGTGAATTCCCAGTCCGCCACGCCAGCCGCTTCCGCCGCGGCGCGGGACGTCGCAAGGAGCTGATCCACATACGGATCGCCCATCGAAAGAATCCGCTCCGGCAGGCTGTGCGCGCTGAACAGCACTTTCACGCGGCGCTGCTCTTCCGGACCGCCGAACCGCGCAAGGGCGCTCCGCAGCCGGACGACGATCGCTTCGATGAGCTTCGGATGGAGATGATACGACTCGACGAACGCCATCTGAATGCCTTCGGCTTCGGCCGCCTCTCTCGCCCGCTTGATGTACGATCCGACGCTCATGACCGAATAGTGCGGAGCCAGCACGATGCCGACCGCTTCGCGGATGCCGTCCGCCGCCATCGCCTTCACGCCGTCCTCAATGAACGGCTCCGCATGCTTCAGCCCTTGATAAACCTTGTACGCGCCGGGATGTTCCCGGTCGAGCTGCGCCTGCACACCCGCCGCCTGGCGATCCGTATTCTCCCGAAGCGGGAAGACGCCGCCGACAATCGCTTCGTAGCGGGCGGTCAGCTCGGCGAGCTGCTCCGGCGTCGGCGGATGTCCCCGCCGGATATGGGTGTAATACGCTTCGATGTGATCCATCGACTTCGGCGTGCCGTATGACATGACCAGCACGCCGACCGGACGATTCGTCATGCACGTTCTGCCTCCTTCGCTGCCGGACCGTTCTGCAATTGCCGCGCCGAATAACGGTGAATGAATTCCGTAAGCGCCGCGATCTTGTCCAGCGAAGCCTCCGGGAACAGGCCGTGTCCGAGATTGAACACGAAGCCCGGCTGCTCAAGCCCTTGGTCGATAATGTCCGCCGCCTGCTCTTCGATGACCGCCATCGGACCGGTCAGCACGGCCGGATCGAGGTTGCCCTGCACGGCGTATCCGCCGCCCAGCCGCCTGCGCCCTTCGCGGATCGGGACACGCCAGTCGAGGCCGATGACGTCAGCCTTGATGCCCTTGAGCGACGGCAGCAGCTCGCCGGAACTGACGCCGGGAAAATAAATCTTCGGAATGTCCAGATCGGCCAGCTCGTCGAAAATCCGCCGGATCACCGGCAGCACGCAGCGCTCGAAATCGCGCGGCGACAGCGCCCCGACCCAGCTGTCGAACAACTGGAACGCCTTGCCGCCCGCTGCGGCATGCGCGCGGGCGTACGTGACAACCATGTCGCCGAGCTTGTCCATCAGCGATTGCCACAGCTCGGGTTCGCCGTACATGAGCGACTTCGTGCGGAGATAGCGGCGCGACGGCCGCCCTTCGATCAGATAGCTGGCGATCGTAAAAGGCGCTCCCGCGAAGGTGATGAGCGGCACATCCAGCTCCCGGTCGAGGATGCGGATCGTCTCGAGAATATGCGGGAGATCGCCTTCCACGTCGATCGGTCTGAGCCGCTCGATGTCCCGCTTCGTGCGGATCGGCTCTTCGACGACGGGACCGACGTTCGGCACAATATCGAATTTGACGCCGAGCGACATGACGGGATTCATGATGTCCGAATACAGGATCGCCGCGTCCACCCCGAGCTTCCGCACCGGCATCATCGTCACTTCGGCGGCCAGTTCGGGATTGCGGCAAATGTCCAGCAGCGAATACTTTTCCTTGATCTTCCGGTATTCCGGATCGTAACGCCCGGCCTGCCGCATGTACCAGACGGGCACGCGGTCCGTCCGTTCGCCGCGGCAGGCCCGGATGAAACGGTCGTTGTAACTCATCGCGGTTCTCCGTTCCGTTGGCTTTTCCTCTCATTATGCCCGTTTCATCCCGGCGCAACAACCGGCCCGGCAGCGTTTTCGATGACAATTCGATGACATTTCGCCCGGAACTTCAGGCCGTCTCCGCCGCCGGCGCCGCAGGCTTCCGCTGCATCGCGCGCCACTTCAGGACGATCCAGAGCTGGGCGGCGATATAGATCGACGAATACATGCCGAACGCCATGCCGAGCGTCATCGCCAGCGAGAACAGGCGGATCGACTCACCGCCGAACAGCAAGAGAAGCAGCGACGCCACGAGCACCTGCAATCCCGTGTTGATCGAGCGGACGAGCGTCTGCGACATGCTCACGTTCACGAGCCGGCACAGATCGTCGAACGTGCGCAGTTTCGCGAACCGCATGTTCTCGCGGATCCGGTCGAAGACGACGATCGTGTCGTTGATCGAGTAACCGATAATCGTCAGGATGGCCGCGATGAACGTCAGGTTGACTTCCAGCCTGAACAGTGAAAATACGGTCACAACAAGGAACGCGTCATGCAGCAGCGCGACGATGCCGGCCACCGCGAACCGCCATTCGAAGCGCAACATGATGAGCAGGATGATGCCGACGCTGGCGACGAGGATCGAGATGATCGCCCGGATGCCCAGCTCCTGCGCGATGACCGGGTCGACCGTGTTCTCCTCCGCCGACACCTGATCGCCGAAGCGGTCGCGGAACGCGGTCAGCACCTGGTTCGCTTCGCCCTTCTCGGCCTCCAGCACCCGGTCGAACCGGATCGAGACGCGCTCGCCTCCTCCGCCGACGACGACCGACTCCGGCTTGAAACCGGCATCCTGAATCACCGATTCCGCTTCGGACTGCGTCACCGCCTGGCCGACGTCGATGTCCATGCTCGTGCCCGCCTTGAAGTCAACGCCGTAGTTGAAGCCGAACGCAAGCAGCGACACGATGCCGGCAATCGTCAGCGCCGACGAGATGGAGAAGAAGATTTTCCGGTGCTTGACGAAGTCGAAGATGCGATAGTAATGCTCGTCATCGAACGATTTTTTCTCGGAGAGCGGACGAATGTCCTTCTCTTTGACATTGAAGAAGCCGGGTTTCGAGAACACGCCGCTCCGCACGAGCAGGGTCAGCATGAAGCGCGAGAACGCGACGTTCGTCACCATGCTGAACACGTTGCTCAGGATGAGCATGAGGGCGAAGCCCTGAATGGCCCCGGTGCCGACGAAATAGAGCACGGCGCCGGCGAGCGTCGTCGTCAGGTTCGCGTCAACGATCGTCCGGAGCGAGTTGCGCGAGCCGGACTTGAGCGCCGACAGCAGCGACTTGCCGGAGCGCATTTCTTCTCGGATCCGCTCCGCCGTAATGATGTTCGCGTCGACGGCCATGCCGACGCCGAGCACGAACGCCGCGATGCCGGGCAGCGTCAGCGTCGCATGCATCCAGTAATAGATGAGCAGGATGCCCCAGTTGTACACGATGAGCGTGACGCTGGCGATGACGCCGGGCAGCCGGTAGACGACCATCATGAACAGCAGGATGAAGATCGTCGCAAGGATGCCGGCGTAGACCGTCTGCTCGAGCGATTGCTTGCCGAGCGTCGCCCCGACGGACTGCGTGTACTTCTCCGTCAGTTTGAGCGGCAGCGCGCCCAGATTGATGATCTCGGCCAGTTCCCTCGCTTCTTCAAGTGAATAGCTGCCGGAAATCGTCGCCTTGCCGTCCGTCAGCACGGCCTGGACGATCGGAGACGATATCAGCTGGTCGTCCAGGTAAATGGACAGCGGCTGGCCGAGGAGCCGTTTCGAGACGTCGGCAAGCCTGTCCTTCTGTTTCACTTCAACCAGAATGATCGGCCGGTTCAGTTCATCGTAAGCGACCTTGGCGGCGCCTTCCTTGAAGTCGCTGCCGTCCAGTTCGATCTTGCCGTCCGGACCGCGGAACGTCAGTTCGGCCGGCTTCTTCATGATCTCGCGCACAGTCGCCTCGTCGGACACGCCGGCGATGCGCGCGCGGATCCGGTTGGATCCTTCGGGCACAATTTCCGGTTCCGCCACGCCGTACTGGTCGGCCCGCTTCATCAGGCTCTTCGCCGTCTGGCGCAGCGCCTCCTTCGTCACCACGCCGCCCTCATTGAGCGGCTCCGCTTCATACAAAATTTCAAAGCCGCCTTGCAGATCAAGGCCCAGCTTGATGCCTTTGAGCACGGTCGGCGATGTGATCCCCACCACCACGAGGGAGATCAGCACGGTCAGAATCAATCCGAGAAAACGGCTCTTGTTCATCGGTCAGGTCGTTCCTCCATCTTATCGCATGGAATCTGTAAGGTTCTTTCCGATCGGGTCATGACGAGTATTGCCCGGCGGATGAACCGTCCACGTAATTCGTCGCAAATTTCAGCGGCGCGAGCAGGCCGAGCCGAAGATCGACGATCTTCGGCTCATCGGGCTTCACCGGCGACCCGGAATCGGTCTGCCGGACATGCGCTCTTCCGCCGTCCGGGCGGAGCGCCGCGGCGCCCGGTCCGTCCTGCGCCGGCGCCGGCGTCTGCCTGACGGACGGGCCCAGCTTGTCCCGCGCGGCGTCAGTCCAGACGTCCGCCCCGGACGCATCCGCTTCGCGCGCATCCGCAGGGGGCCCCGGCATGGCGCCCGCGTACAGCAGCAATCCCGCCGCAAACGAGACGACAAGCCGGACGCCCGCTGCACGCTTCGTTTCCATGCCGTTCCCTCCTCGAAATGCAAATCATCTCGTTTTACTGTACCTGATCTTCGCCGGCGAATCAATCCGCCATGAAAACGTTGAAAACGGCAAGTTTACAAAATCTTCATTTCACCATGATCTCCGCTTGACCTTGCCGTCTTACGCTTGTCTCGCAAGATCGCAAAAACCACCGTGCAAGGAGCGTGTCCACATGAACGACAAGCCCATCGACCGCAGAACGTTTCTGTCCTATCTCGGAACGGGGGCGGCAGCGCTGGCTGCGGCATCCGCCGGCCTCGGCGCCCTGGAAGGCAAGGCGTCGGCCGCGACGGGGACGGCGGACCATCTGTTCGGCTTCAAGACGAACCGCGTCACCGGGTTCTTCGAGCCGATATCGCCGTCGAAGGAAGACGAACTCATCCTGCCGCCGGGCTATCGCTACGACGTCGTGGCCGCCATGGACGACGTCATCAACGCGGCCGGCGAGCGGTTCGGCGACGGCGCGGACTACAACGCGTTTTTCCCGATCGACGGGTCGAATGAGCACGGCCTGCTCGTCACGAACCATGAATACACCAGCATTTTCAGCATCGGACCGGTGAAGGATGGCAAAATGACGCCGGAGCAGGTGAAGAAAAACCTGCAATACCTCGGCATGTCCGTCATCGAAGTACGGCGCGGGTCGGACGGCGCATGGAGAATGGACACGACCTCCCGCTATGCGCGGCGCATCGACGGCTTCACGAGCTTCGAACTGACCGGGCCGGCCGCAGGCACTTCCGCAGTCGGCGGCGCGCGGACGGTGCAGGGGACGTTCGCGAACTGCTCCGGCGGCGTGACGCTCTGGAACACCGTCCTGTCGTGCGAGGAGAACTTCGAAGATACGGCGAAAGCGTCGAACCTGCCGCTCGAACATTACGGCTGGGTCGTCGAGATCGATCCGTTCGACGCGTCGTACCGGAAGAAACATACGGCGCTCGGCCGCTTCAATCACGAGAATACGGCGATGGGGCTGGCGAACGACGGGCGCGTCGTCGTCTACATGGGGGATGACAAGAAGGACGCCTGCGTATACAAGTTCATCAGCAAGGGCAAATACAATCCCGCGCTCGGCCGCCGCAACTCCGCCCTGCTCGAAGACGGGACGCTCTATGTCGCCAACCTGAAGTCCGGCAAATGGGTGCCGGTGACGATCGAGAACGTGCGCAAGGCGCTCGAAGACAAGCCGGAAGAACTGAAAAAATGGAACCACCAGGGCGACGTCGTGACGAACTGCCACGAAGCGGCGCGGCTCGTCGGCGGCACGCCGACCGACCGGCCGGAAGACATCGAGATTTCTCCGTTCGACAACACCGTTTTCATCTGCCATACGAACAACGACTCACACGGGAACATTCACGGCCATATCACGCGCATTTTCGAGGCGGACAATGACCTCGGCGCGCTGGAGTTCGACTTTGAAATATTCGCGGCGGGCGGCCGGCAGTCCGGTTTCAGCTCCCCCGACAATCTCGCCTTCGATTCGAACGGCAATCTGTGGGTCGTGACGGACATTTCGAGCAGCAGCCAGAACAAAGGGGTGCACAAGACGTTCATGAACAACGGCCTGTTCGTCATCCCGACCCACGGCCCGTCGAAGGGCGTCGCGCTGCAGTTCGCTTCCGGCCCGGTGGAATGCGAGCTGACCGGACCGTTCTTCACACCGGACGAGCGGACGCTGTTCCTCTCGGTCCAGCATCCGGGCGAAGAGACGAAAGACCTTGCCAATCCGACGAGCCGCTGGCCGCACCGTCCCGGCGATGCGAAGGCGCGCGCGGGCGTCGTGGCGATCACCGGGTTCCGCTTCGGCGGATGATTCCGACATGAAGGAGTTGACGATCCATGCCCTTCGGCAACATCGGCGTCGGCGGCCTGATCCTGATTCTGATCATCGCGCTCATCATTTTCGGGCCGTCGAAGCTGCCCGAGCTCGGCCGCGCGTTCGGCCGGACACTCAGCGAGTTCAAGCGTGCGACCCGCGGACTTGTCGGCGGCGGGACGGACGAGGAGGATGCCAGGGATGCGGAAGCACCCGGCGGGAAGCCGTCTGCACCGCGGCATGCGCCGGCTGCCGCGGCCGGCATGACGGATGCGCGAGACGGGTCGGCGGCAAGTGCGGCGGCTGAGTCCTCCGGCGCATCGGATGCGAAAGCCGGCAGCGCGTCTCCCGCAGAAGCGGCGCCCGCCGTCCGCGGTGGGGCGCAATGAGCGGGCGGCAGGACCCGAACAGCATGAGCGTCATCGGCCATCTCGGCGAGCTGCGCACCCGGCTGATCCGCACGCTGCTGTCGTTCCTCGCCTCGATGGCGGCCGCCTTCCTCTATGTGCGGGACCTATATGACTGGCTCGTCCGCGGATTGGACGACAAACTCGTCGTGCTCGGCCCGTCGGACGTGCTGTGGGTTTACCTGCTGCTCTCCGGCGTCGCCGCGCTCACCGTCACCATGCCGGTGGCGGCCTGGCATGCGTGGCGGTTCGTCAGCCCGGCGCTGGGAGGCCGGGTGCGCCGCCGGACGGCCTTCTATATCCCGGCGCTGGCGCTGCTCTTCCTCGCCGGGCTCGCCTTCGGGTATTTCGTGCTCTTCCCGGTGATGCTCGACTTCATGAACCGGATGGCGGCGGAGCAGTTCGAAACGTTATACACGGCCCAGAAATATTTCACCTTCATGATCCATATGACCGTGCCGTTCGGTTTCCTGTTCGAACTGCCCGCCGCCCTACTGTTCCTTACCCGGATCGGCGTGCTGAATCCGGCGCGGCTCGCCAGGATGCGGAAATCCGCCTATTTCATCCTCGTCATCGTCGCCGTCAGCATTACGCCGCCCGACATCGTGTCGGATATCATCGTGATCGTGCCGATGCTGCTGCTCTACGAGGTCAGCGTCGCGCTCTCGAAAGCGGCTTCCCGACGGGCGGAGCCGGCCGGAGCCCGGTGACGGGCCGTCATCCGGCCGTCCGGCCGCGCGGTTTTTGTCGCGCCTTCCGCCGCCTGACTCCGCCGAATGTGGTATAGTTAAGGATGTGAAAGGCGGCGGAATCATGCCACAGTGGAAAATCAATCTCATCGTACTTTGGTTCGGACAATTTCTCACCCTGGCCGGCATGACGATGATCATGCCGTTCCTGTCGCTCTATCTCCAGTCCGACTTCGGTCTGCGCGACGAGCATGAGATCGCCGAATGGACCGGCATCATCTTTGCGGGCAACTTCGTCACGGCGTTCCTGTTCCAGCCGATCTGGGGCCGGCTCGCCGACCGGCACGGCCGCAAGGTGATGCTGCTGCGCTCCGGCTTCGGCATGGCGACGGTTACGGTGCTGATGGGATTCGCGACCGAGCCCTGGCATCTGCTGGCGCTGCGGCTGCTCAACGGAACGATCTCGGGGTTCAATCCGGCGGCCGTCGCGCTCGTCTCGGCGACGACGCCGAAGGAGAAAATGGGGTTCGCGATGGGGGTCATCCAGTCCGGCCTGATCGCCGGCACGGTAATGGGGCCGCTCATGGGCGGCGCGTTCGCGGATCAGTTCGGTTTCCGTCCGATCTTCTACATTACGGGCGGACTCTTGTTCTGCGCGTCGCTGCTGGCGCTCTTCCTCGTGCGCGAGAAGTTCGATCGGGAGAAAGCGGCGGCCGCGCCGCAAATCTCGGTCTTGCAGGGCTGGAAAGCGCTGCGCGGCATCCGTCCGCTCATGGTGCTGCTCAGCGTCACCTTCCTGATCCAGTTCTCGCTCATGAACACGCAGTCGCTCATTCCGCTGTTCGTGCAGGAACTGCACGGCACGGCGAACCTCGCGTTCTGGTCCGGGACGGTCGGCGCGGTGACCGGCATCTCGAACATGCTGGCGGCGCCGCTGCTCGGCAGGCTGAGCGACCGGATCGGCGCCCACCGCGTGCTCGGGTTCTCGCTTGCCGGCGCCGGTATCATGTTCATCCCGCAGGCGTTCGTCGGCGCGGTATGGCAGCTGCTGGCCGCCCGCTTCCTGCTCGGCCTGTTCCTCGGCGGGCTTGTGCCGAGCGTGAACGCCCTCATCCGGAGGCATACGCCGGAAGGGATGGAGAGCCGGGCCTACAGCTTCAACAGCAGCATGCTCAGCCTCGGCAACATGGCCGGCCCGGTGTTCGGCGGGCTGACGAGCAGCCTGCTCGGCATCAAAGGGCTGTTCCTGCTGTCGGCCGTACTCCTGATGCTCAACTCGGCGCTCGTCGCTCACACTTCCTTCACGAAAGCGACGGCAAGACCGTCGTAGCCCGGCAGCATCGTCGCGACAAGGCGCGGGTCATGGGCCAGCCGGTCATTGAACGTCCGCATGGCGGCGACGGACGGCCCCTGCGCTCCGGGATCGCCCACCCTTCCGCGGAGCAGCACATTGTCCGCCGTGATGACCGCGCCCGGCCGCGCCAGCCGGATGGCCCATTCCAGATAGTCGGGATACCGTCCCTTGTCCGCATCGATGAAAAAGAAATCGAACCGCCGGCCTTCCCCTGCCAGCTCCTCAAGCGACTGAAGCGCATCGCCGATCCGGTACTCCACGCGATCGCCCAGCCCCGCGGCTTCCACGTGGGACCGGGCGATCGCCGCGTATTCGGGCTTGATCTCGAGCGAAGTCAGCTTGCCGCCTTCCTTGAGGCCGCGGGCGATGCAAATGCCGCTCACCCCGCCGAGCGCCCCGATCTCCAGCGCATCCCGGGCGCCGGACGCTCCGGCGAGAATGGTCAGCAGCCGGCCGTACCCCGGCGCGACCGAGATTTCCGGCATGCCCGCCTCCCGGATGCCTTTCGCCGCGCGCTCCAGATCCGGATCGGCGCCGAACAGCCGGTTCACATAGTCTTCCGCATTCCACATTTGGGGTTCCTCCTTCGCATTCAAGTCCCCTGACCCTTGTCTAATCCGCATGCAATCGCCCATAATGGATTGTATCGCTGTCCGGTCCGATACGGAAGCGAAGTTTAAGCAACGAAGAGGCGAAAGGATTCACGTGTCTGCAACCATGATCAACTTGCTTCGGCTGCTGCGGGATCGGGCGCCGCGCTTGCTGCCGGCCGTCCTTCGATCCGGCCTGCCGCTGTTCGTTCCGGCGATGCTGGTGAAGCTTGTGCTGTTCAACAATTGGATCGATGTTCAGTATATGGAGATGGATGCCGCCGACGCCGTCATCGCGGCCGGCACGCTCCTGCTGCTGTCCGGCTGGACGCTGCTGCTGCCGGTTCGGGCCCGGCTCGTGTCGCTCGCCGCGCTGAACATCCTCTTGACGCTGATTTTGTATGCCGATCTGCTTTATTTTCGCTATTTCCAGGATCTGATCTCCGTGCCGGTGCTGCTCCAGGCGCGGCAGGTCGGCTCGCTCGGCGGCAGCATCGCGGCTTTGCTCGAACCGAATGACGCGCTTCTCTTCCTCGATTGGCCGGTCGCCGCCCTGCTGCCGTGGCTTAAGCTTGCGCGCAAGCGCGGCAAACGCGCGGGCACGCGCCGCGCCGTCCGCGCGGCCGTCTGCGCGGCCGTCTGCGCCGCCGGCTTCCTGATGACCGCCTTGCCGATCCACGAGGCCAGAACCGGCTGGGCCAAGGGACTGTTCGGCGCCGACTGGTGGAACGTGTCGATCTACAATGTGGTCGGGCTGTACGGGTTTCACGCCTATGACGCTTACCAGTATATGAAGCGCCAGTACGCCAGCATGCCGCTCGCCGCGGAAGCGGAAGCCGAATCGGCCGATTGGTTCGCCCAGCGCGGCAAGGCCAGGGAGGCGTTGTCCCGCGATGACCGCTACGGCGCGTACAGCGGCAAGAACGTCATCATGATCCAGGTCGAAGCGCTGCAGTCCTTCGTCATCGGCCGGGAATGGAACGGGCAGCCGGTCACGCCGCGGCTGAACGAGCTGCTCGGGGAGAGCGTCTATTTCAAACGGTTCTACCACCAGACGGCGCAAGGCCGGACCTCGGATGCCGAATTCGCGGCGCAATGTTCCCTGCATCCGCTGGCCTCGGGGTCCGTCTACATCCGCCATGCCGACCGGGCCTACGACTGTCTGCCCGGCATGCTGAAAGAAGCGGGCTATGCGACGGCCGCGTTCCACGCGTATGACGGCGGCTTCTGGAACCGGAACGTCATGTACGACCGGATCGGTTTCGACGCGTTCTACAGCAAGAAACATTTTGTGCTGGACGAGCCGCTCGGCTGGTCGCTCGGCGACCGGTCGTTCCTGCGTCAATCCGCCGAGCGGATCGAACGGCTGAAACAGCCGTTCTACGCTTTTCTCGTGACGCTCTCCAGCCATCATCCCTACGCCCTGCCCGCGTCCGCCGGCTCGTTCGACGCCGGCGAATTCGAGGGCACGATATTCGGCGATTATCTGGCCGCCGTCCATTACGCCGACGCGGCGCTCGGCGAATTTGTCGACCGGTTGAAAGCGAGCGGCCTGTGGGACGATTCGATCGTCGTCATTTACGGCGACCACGACAATTCGATTGCGGAATGGCCGCAGTACGAGCAGTTTCTCGGCCGGCCGCTCAAGCCGGCCGAACGGCTTCTGCTGATGCGCGAAGTTCCGCTCATCCTCCATCTGCCGGACGGCGCCATGGGCGGCGAAGTCCGGTCCGAGCCGGGCGGTCAGCTCGATATCGCGCCGACGATTCTCCATCTGCTCGGCATGGACACCGGCTCGCGGGTCATGGCCGGTTTGCCGCTGCTTGCTGACCGGGAACATAACGCATCCGCCGGCGAACGCCTCATCGTCTTCCGCAGCGGCTCGTTCACGGACGGACAGCTCTATTACACCGCCCGTCCCCCGGAGGAAGGCGGCGGTCTCTGTTACGACGCGCAGACCGGAGATCCGCTTCCCGGATCGCGCTGCGAAGCCGCGAAATCCGCGGCGGAGGAAGAGATCATCGCTTCCGCGCGCGTCGTGGAACACGGTCTGATCGACAAATGGCGCCATGCGGAAGCCGCAAGTACAAAGGCGAAGACCGCCGATCGGTTCGGCTGATCTTCGCCTTTTCTCCTTACGGTTTGATGAATGCCTTTGCTTTCGCAACCGCTTCGTCTTCGGTCGGCGCGGTGACGTACCTTCCATTGACGTAGATGAACGCTTTCCGGGAGCAGGGGCCGCAGTAGTTTTTGCACCCGACCCTGATGTCGGCTTCGGGCGCCAGCTTCTTCAGCTTCGGCAGCAGCGTCTTCACCCGGATATATCTGCACTTGTCGCAGATGCGGATATCGTTGGCCATGACTTATGCTTCCGCTTCTTCCCGTCCCTGCCGGCTAGTGATCGCCGTGGCTGCCCTTGGACGGATTCGTAATCTGGAACCCTTCCTGCGGCAGGTAGAAATAGTCGATCCGCACGCCGTCCAGGAACGGCTCGTTCTTGTCCAGAATGACGTCGATCCCCTTGTCGGTCGTCACCACGACATCCGAGTCGGTCGGCGTATCGAGCGCCAGGCCGTAATGCGCGTGATCGCCATGGCGGTGCGTCACGTAGACGCGAAGCTTCTTGCCCTCGTGCTCCGGCTTGTTCAGCTCGGCAAGCAATACCTTGGCGGCATTGCGGGAAATTTTGCATTTCATCCGTGATCCGTCCCTTCGCTGCGGTGCGGCCGTTTCCAGACGGAAGCCGCCGGGCTGTCCGGCCGCGCTTCATTCTATTGTAATGAACCGGCCCGCGAAGTTCAACCGGAAGTTCAACGGATGCACGGCACCCGCCAGACAATCGGCACGCCGGCCGTCTGTTCCTTCAGCCATTGCCGGGCAATCGTCTGGAACAGCTCCGGATCGCCGCTGCAATAAAATTGATGGACGGGCACATCCGTCCACTCGGACAGCCGGCCCGACTCCTGCAGCATCGTGCTGATGTCGCGCGCCGTCTCTTGCGCCGAGCTGATCAGCGCGATATCCGGTCCCATCGCGGCCGAAATGGCGTCCGCCAGGAACGGATAGTGCGTGCAGCCGAGAATCAGCGTGTCGATCGGGGTGCGGCGCAGCGGCTTCAGCGTCTCGGCCACGATGCGGTACGTCTCGGGGGACTGGAACGCTCCCCGCTCCACGATCGGCACGAACATCGGACAAGCCAGGCTGACCACCTGGATGCGGGGCGACAGCGATTTGAGCACCCGTTCGTAGGCGCCGCTCCGGATCGTGCCTTCCGTGCCGATGACGCCGATCGTCCCCGTCGTCGTCCGCTTGACGGCAGCCCGCGCCCCGGGCCGGATGACGCCGACGACGGGCGCCTTCACGTGCGGACGGATCGCTTCCAGCGCATATGCGGTTGCCGTGTTGCAGGCCACGACGATCAGTTTCGGGTCGAATCTGGCCAAGAAATCGACGATTTCCCGCGTGAACCGGATGACCTCTTCTGCCGGCCGGGGACCGTAAGGCGCGCGCCCCGTATCCCCGAAGTAGATGATCCTCTCCCGCGGAAGCTGACGCATCACCTCTTTGACGACCGTCAGCCCGCCCACTCCGGAATCCAGTATCGCAATCGGTTGTCGCACAAATACACCGCTTTCCTCGTCATCATTCCGCCTTATGCCGTCAACCATACAGTATGACGGGGCGGGAGGAAACGTACCTGCGCCGAAGCGGATTTGACGCGGCTTGGGCGCGGAGGACGGGCGAGGCCGCGCAAGCGGAAGCCGTGCGGCGCATATGGACAAATGTCCGGCGCTCCGCTATCATCAGGTACGCAGCATATTCGGCATCAAGGAGTCGTCGGCATTGCTCACGGATCATACCCGTTTTCTGCTGGGCGTCAATCCCGCTCCCGGATCCGGCGAACTTTCCGTCATTTTCTGCGGAGAAGGCGATCCTGTCGGGGGGCACAAGATCGGCCCGGCGGTCCATGATTACTACCTGATCCATACGGTCATCTCCGGCAGCGGCCTGTTCGTCGCCGGAGGACAGACGTTCGAATGCAAGGCGGGGGACACGTTCGTCATCTTCCCCGGCGAACTGTTCAGCTACGAGGCCGACGCAAACGATCCGTGGCGCTACGCCTGGGTGGCGTTCACCGGAACGGCGGCATACGGCCTGCTGGGCAAGATCGGTGTGACGACGGACCGGCCCGTCATCCGCGGCGCCGCCCGCAGGGCGCTGCCGCTCTTGCGCCGCATCCGGACGCTGCTCGAACGCGCCGAGTCGCCGCAGCTTGCGGATCTGGAGAGCGCCGGTTATCTGCGGCTGCTCCTCGCCGCCTACGGAGCGGCATCGGCGGCGCATGCCGCGGCGGAAAGCCGCTCGGACATGGAGCGGCAGATCGCGCAGGCCGTGCGCCTGCTGTCCACCAACTACGCGCAGCCGATCTCGATCGACCGGCTGGCGCGTTCGTTCGGCTATCACCGCACCCATTTCTCCACGATGTTCAGGCGGGCGGTCGGACTTTCGCCGAAGCAATATTTGCTGAAGATCCGCATGGAACGCGCCGCATCACTGCTGATGACGGCGCTGCCCATCGAGCAGGTCGCGTCATCGGTCGGCTTCGGCGATCCGCTCTACTTCTCGAAGCAGTTCCGCAGATGGAGCGGGCTTTCGCCGACCGATTACCGCAATGCGAAGCGACGGCCGGAGGAGCCTTGATTCCCCGTCCGGCCGCGGCTTCAGACCGCTTCTTCCCGAAGCGTCCCGTCCGAATCCTCAGGGCCGTCAGCGGTTATGGAGACTTCCGCTTTCTCTTCCGGCGCGCCCGCCTGCTCCGCATCCTCCCGCTTCTTCCGGCGCCATACGGCCGCGGCATCGAACAGTTCAGCCGCGAACTTGCCGGCTTTCTCGCCGGCTTCGCCGGCTGCCTTCACCGTCTGCCGCGCGCCTTCGGCAATGTCCTTGCGCAGCGCCTTGCCTTCCTTCGGGGCGAGGAGCAGCGCCGTGACCGCTCCGATGGCCGCGCCCGCGGCCGTTCCGATCAGAAAACCTTTGATTTCGCGTTTCGTCGCCATAAGCTTGTCGCTCCTTTCATTCCGGATCGCGCATATCGTCCGCCATGCGGTCCGGGTTGGCGGCGGCTGCGCGCTTCGTCTGCCACCATTTCCAGACGGACCAGCCGAGTTCGGCCCAGTCGAGCGTCTCGCCGATCCGCGCCCGGCCGCTTAGGATGGCCTGTTCGACATGGGCGCTTGCTGCGCGATCGACCGCTTCGGTTATCCGGCTGACCGTCGACGCGGAGCGCCGGACGGCTCCTTCCCACTGCTGCGCCGCATCCAGCAGCCGGTCCAACCGTTCCACCTGCCGGCCCGTACGCCGCATCACCTGTCCGGCTTCCGCCGCAAGCCCGCGGATTTCACGCAGCAGCGGCACGGCTTCGGCCTCGATGCTGCGGATCGTCTGTTCGAACCGGTTGAGCCGCTTCATGAGGCCGCGCAGCGCGACCAGCAGCGCAATCGTCAGGACGACGAACGATGCCGCCGCGACGGCGGCGCTCCATTCCGCCATTTCCGCCCCTCCCTTCGGCCGCATTTCTGGACGAATGCCCAATTCGTATAGCCATTATAGTCAGCGGGCGCTTGTCTTGACACAAGCAAAACGAAAATGCGCTTCTTACGCGAGAAGCGCGGTCGTTTTGCGTACCGAAAAGCAAAACGAAAATGCGCGCTTCTCACGCGAGAAGCGCGGTCGTTTTGCGTACCAGGAAGCAAAACGGATTAAGCCGCCTTTTTCGGCGGCTCCTTCGTTTTGCGTACCAAGAAACAAAAAACGGCGGGAGAACTTCTCCCGCCGCAACCGTCCAATATTATTCAACCGATATGCGATAAGTGCATTTGTTGCCGCCTTTGGCGAGGCATTCGATCCGCTCGACATCCGCCTCCAGCAGATCGCGGAACAGCGCGAGCTCGCAGCTGCACGCCTGCTCGTAGCGCGCGGCGACCTGGGCGATCGGACAGTTGTATTCGTGAAGCAGATATTCCCGTTCGGACGCGGTCTCGACTTCGACCATATAGCCGCCGTCGTTCTGGATGGACGCCAGCTCGCCGATCCGCTCCGGCAGCGGCTTGCCCGCCATCCGCGCGGCATGCCGGTTGTACAGCATCTTCCGGCGTGCTTCGAACATCCGGGCCGCCGCGCCTTTCTGACCCTCTTCCTGCTCCATCAAATCGAGCAGATCCAGTGCCAGCAAATGATAGTTCTTCGGAAAGAATTGCTCCGCTTCCGCCGTCAGTTCGTAGACGTAGGCCGGACGGCCCATCGGCTGTCTCACCGGTTTCGCCGCCGCGTACCCGTCGCGCTCCAGCGCCGCCAGGTGGCGCCTGACGGCCATCTCGGTCAGTCCGAGCTCGCGCGCCAATTCGCCGGCCGTCGCCGACCCCCGGGTCTTCAGCAGCTTGAGCACCGTCTGCCGGGTCGGACCGTCATGCCGCTGGACTTCACCGGGCGGCCGCTCCTTGCCGCTCTTCACCGCCAATGCGCCCACCTCCGTACGTCCTGCGATGTTTGAATATTGATATTGTACCTTACACGGCGTCATTCGTAAATCGACAAAAAACGCCGATCGCTTGACCGGCGGCAAGTTTGGGCTTAAGCGGGCTTACCCGAGTTCACGTTCGAGATACGACACGACGTCCTGCCTGAACGCGCGCAGCACGTCCGGAATCCGCGGCGTCAGCGGATGGAGCGCGGCGCGATCCCACTGCCAATAATCCTGCACCAGCGGCTTGCGCAGCCGGACCAGCTCGGCGAGCGGCGCTTTGCGTTCGGCCGGAAACACGCCTTCTTCGCCGATGATATCGATAATGTCTTCATAACTGCTCGCATCGCGCATGATGAAGCCGTCGATCAGATAGCTGCCGACATCCGTCACAATCTCAACGGCCAGGTGCAGCGCGCGTTCCTGCGCGAGCCCCTGCAGAACCGTGCCCTGCCAATCGGCCGCCAGCGTCTCGAGCGCATCGGCAACGTCGGGCAGCGCATTCAGACGATGGTCGATCTGTTCGCGATTGACGTAATACACCTGATCGTTCCTCCGTTACTGCGATTTGCGCTTCCGCGCCTTGCGTTTCAGCCAGACCGTCATGACGATGCAGCTGATGATGATGACCAGCAGATAGGTCATCATTTCGTAGACGTCACGCATGCTGCCGCACCTGCTCCCTCTAATTGGTCTCGTAATCGACGGAGACGGACGCTTCGCCGGCTTCGCTCATGTACCGGACAATCTCCTGATGGACGGGGTGAACCTGGTAGGCGCCCAGCGCTTCCAACGAATCAAACTTCGCGGTGAGCGCGATATCATACGACCGGCCGGAACGCAGCACGTCGACGCCGATCTCCAGCGACAGCAGCTCGTCGATCTTGCCTTCCATGCTGCGCAGTACTTCCGCCGTGCGCTCGATGTTCTCCGGACTGCGGTCTTTCAAACGAAACAATACAATATGGGTGATCACCCCGGTATCCCTCCCTGAAATGCATGGCCTTGCGCCTTCGGACACATAATATACCACGAGAACCATCCCGGGCAACCGCCCCGGCAGAGGAGGCTCACGCCCGATGCGATATCCCGTCACGATCGTCATGACCCTGATCGCGCTTGCGCTGTGCCTGTACAATTATACAGGGTACGATCCGCACAATTTCATCTTCTTCATGTTCAGCCCGCCGGCATGGGTGGCCGATCTGCTCGTCGATATCCACGAGGCGAGCGTCCTGCTCCTGTATGCGCTGACGCTGATCACCTACGCGCTGATCGGCTGCATCGCGGATCGCCTGATTCAGCGCGGACGGAACAAACGCCGCGCACCGGCCTGACCCGCACGCAAAAAGGAGCCCGCCTTCCCACGGGCTCCTTCGTCATGCCGGTTTCCGACCCGGATCACGCCGCTTCCACAATCAGCTTCGCCTTCATGTCGGTATGTCCGATTCCGCACGGGATCGAGCAGTGGATCTCGTATTCGCCGGGTTGATCGAACACGACGTCCTGCTGGAGCGTATCGCCTTCCAGCTTGATGCCGAAATCCGCGATCTCGATGCCGTGAACGCCGCTTACGTTCTGCAGCACGAGACGGATGCTCTCGCCCTGCTTCACGCGGTATTCGGGCTGGTCAAAGGTGAAATCGCTGTACGCCTGAATCTTGAGCAGCGTCATTCCCTCGGGCAGGTTCGCCGACTCATCGACCGGTTTCTCCGGAAGCTCGAACGCGAGCAGATACAGTCCGAACACGGAAGCCGCGATGAATACGACGAACATGATCCATTTGTGCATTGCTACGTGCTCCCCTTTGTGCTGTAAATGTCTATCCCTTATATTAACCAACATGATCCGCTCTTCTCAACCTTAATGTGAGAGGAGTCGAAAAGTTTTTGCCCTTATGTGACAAAACGTTGAACGCTCAGTCCCGGGCGGCGTACCGCTTGAGCAGCCTTTCCGCTTCCGCGCGCACGAAACTCCACGGCATTGTGAAATGATGGTGGTATCCCCGGCAGACGTAGGCCGCCGTGAGCCCTTCCGGCTCCTTCCGCTCCTCGTACACCTTGATGCCGGCCGTCCGGAACATCCGCCGCAGCGCGGCCAGCTCGAGCAGCGCCCGGTCCTGCAGCCCGCGCAGCATGGATTCGTAGAAGCGCGGCAGCTTCAGCCTCGACGAGTCGACGACGCGGATATCGTGATCGAGGATGCGGACGGCGATGCCAAGCAACACGTATCGCTTGACGGCTTCCAGCTCGTCTTCGCTCTGCAACGGCGGCCGGGACGGCTGCCGCTCCGGCGCCGGCTTCCCGGGCCCGCTCCCCGGCTGTCCGGATTCGGCCCCCGGCTGGCCGTGCGCCACAGGAGCCGCGGCGGGCGGCATGGACGCCGCGCCGGCACTGCCCGTCCGTCCGCTGATCTCCGCGGCCATATTGATCCCTCCATAATGCGAACGTGTGTTCTTATTATAGCCGCTGACCGGCCTGTGATCAAGGGGGCGACGGCGGAAGATTGCGGCAGGGACGGGACGCGCTTCCGTTATTGCTGTTTCCCGTCGGGCGGCTCCCGGTCGCGCAGCACCGCGATAAGCGATTTCAACTTGTCCGGGAAAGGAATCCCGAGCTCCCCGCAGTTCTCCGCGATCGAGATCAGTTCATTGACCAGATAGAAATAAATCGCGCCGCTCATCACCGCCGAACCGCCGCCGAGCAGCACGTCGATCCGGTGGGCGAGCAGGATGACGAGCAGCATGATTCCCTTCATCGTCAGCCCGCGGAAACCGATGGTGCTGGACAATCCCTGCTTCCGCTTCACCGCCGCCGCGACGCCGGTCACATAGTCGACCCCGATCGCGACCACCAGCGCCGTGAGCGCCTCGGACCATCCGCCGTAAGCGAACGAGAGAATGGAACCGACCACCGCTCCCGCCGACGACAGAACCAGCCCGGGCGTGAGATGCAGCGTCATGTCGATCCCGCCTTTCCGCATCATCGCCGAATGATGACCTTCCTCCCGGCGCCGTCCCAATCGACGCGCGCGCCGAGCGTTTCGGCGAGCCGGCGGACCGGCACGAAGCCTGCGCTGCCGAACACTTTCGTCGGCCACGGCTCGCCATTGATGAGCACTTCGCCATTGTTCCAGCCGACGGAGGCGCCGAGCGCTTCGCCGATCGCCCGCGCCGGTCCCCACGTGATCCCGTCGATCGCACAGCCGTCCCCGATCTTGCTGCCGTCAATTTCAATCGCAACCGGCATGGCGCCCTCCGGGACCTCGTCCGCCTCCCGGTCATACCGCCGCAGGCCGTGCGCGTTCATGATGTCGATCAGCTTGTCCGCGTAGCGCGGGTCCGTCGCGTATCCGCTTGCCTGCAGCGCCCTCGCCTGCTTCTCCGGCTCATCGGCCGCCCGGACCGGGGCGTAGCGCGGCAGCCGCAGCAGCAGGTCCTGGTCTTTGTAGCAGTCATATATGCTGTCGTAAGCGCGGAAGTCGGCCGATTCGAAGACGTTCCGCCCGTCCCGCACTTCCCATGTCGAGCGGTTCACGGTTTTGCCCCGCCAATGCGCGTTCGGCTTGCCGCTGCCGACCTTGATGCCGCAGACGTTGTTCCAGGAAGGAATAACCCCGCCGGTCTCGAGCAAATTTTGCGCCAGCCGGACGGATACGAAAAGCGGCGATCCTTCACGCCGGACGCGGATGGCGATCGGCGCCAATGTCCGGAAAAACTGCTCGCGCGTCATGCCGGACACCTCCTTTTCAAAGAGCAGACACTTGTCCTGCTGCCAGAATATGCGGACGGCGCGCAGGGGGTGCGGGCGATTGTACAAGCCTCCGGCCGATGCCGGCGCCCGATCGCCCAATTGTGGTGCATTTTTGCACCAGATTGGGACAAGTCGGCTCTCTATCGCCCAATTGTGGTGCATTTTAGCACCAGATTCGGCCCGCTGCCGGCTCCGAATGGCCGCATTTCCCCACCTTGACCGGAGAAAATCCCGCCTGCTATACTGAACCTGAAAGATGCGACAATTTGAAGGCAATGCTACCTTCGGGTACAACCTCGACGGCTTCATGCGGGAGGTTGTGCCTTTTTTGTTGCGCCGAATTGCCGAATTCAAGATCGGGAGGGATCGGGATTATGCTGCTCGAAGCAATCGAACACCGTCCCAAGGGGAACTGGGCCAGCGCCAGCGGCCCCGGCACGGTGGAGCTGCGTCTGCGGACAAAGCGGGATGATGTGCGGGAGGTGAGCGTGCTTTTCGGAGACAAATACGCGTGGGACCGGACGAAAGCCGTCCAGCCGATGCGCAAGTTCGCCTCCGACGCGCTGTTCGATTACTGGCAGGCGTTCGTCACGCCGCCTTTCCGGCGGCTGCGCTACGCGTTCCGGATCGACGACGGACAGACCGCCGTCTGGATGACCGAGTTCGGGTTCGAGGCGGACTTGCCGGCCAATCCGCAGAACCTGTTTGAATTTCCGTATGTCAACCCGTGCGACATTTTCGAACCGCCGGCCTGGGTGAAGGACGCGGTGTTCTATCAGATTTTCCCCGAACGGTTCGCGAACGGCGATCCGACGAACGATCCCGAAGGCACCCGGCCCTGGGGCGGCGAGCCGACGCCGTCGAACTTCTTCGGCGGCGACCTGCAGGGCGTGATCGACCATCTCGACTACCTGTCGGAGCTCGGCGTGACCGCGATCTACTTCACGCCGGTCTTCGAAGCGCCGACGAACCACAAATACGATACGCGCGACTATCTGAAGGTCGACCCGCATTTCGGCACGAACGAGAAGCTGAAGGAGCTCGTCGACGCGTGCCACGCCCGCGGCATCCGCGTCCTGCTCGACGCCGTGTTCAATCACGCCGGCCGCACCTTCCCGCCGTTCCAGGACTGCCTGGAGAAAGGCGAAGCGTCGCGGTACGCGGACTGGTTCCATGTGCGGGAATGGCCGCTTGATGTGAAGGACGGCATCCCGACCTACGAAACGTTTGCGTTCGAGCGTAACATGCCGAAGTTCAATACGGAAAATCCCGAAGTGCAGGAGTACCTGCTCGGCGTCGCCCGCTACTGGATCGAGGAAGTCGGCATCGACGGCTGGCGGCTCGACGTCGCGAACGAAGTCGACCATCGGTTCTGGCGCCGGTTCCGCGACACCGTGAAGGCGGCCAAGCCCGACGCCTACATTCTCGGTGAAATCTGGCACGACGCGCTGCCCTGGCTGCAGGGCGACCAATTCGACGCGGTGATGAACTACCCGTTCACCACGGCCGTGCTCGACTTCTTCGTCGAGCGGAAGCTTGACGCCAGCGGATTCGCCGACCGGCTCGGCCGTCTGCTCGCCGCCTACCCGACGCGGGCAACGGAAGTCGCCTTCAATCTGCTGGGCAGCCATGATACGCCGCGCCTGCTGACGCTGTGCGGCGGCAACGCGGCGCTCATGAAGCTCGCCGCCCTCGTGCAGTTCACGTTCATCGGCACGCCGTGCCTGTACTACGGCGACGAGATCGGACTGACCGGCGGCCACGACCCGGGGTGCCGGAAGTGCATGGAATGGGACCCGGCGCGCCAGAACCGGGACCTGCTGGCATTCTACCGCTGGCTGATCGCGCTTCGCCGCGGTGCGGAGGCGTTGCGCACCGGCGATTTCCGCGTGCTCCGCGCCGAAGCCGGCGAGAAGGTGTTCGCCTATATGCGCTCCGCCGGACAAGAGCGGTACGCGATCGTCGTCAACAACCAGGATCAGCCCGCATCGGTGCGGCTTGCGCTCGGCGAGGGGACGTGGACGGACGTCCGCACGCGGGAGACGGCGGACACCCCGGGCGGCGAGGCGGAAATCGCCCTGGAGCCGTTCGGTTTCCGGGTCTTGCACGCAACCGTCGGCTGACATCCGGCGCCCGAACGCCCTGCGCATAAACTGAAGAAGCCTCCCGGCAATCCCCAGAGCCGGGAGGCTTCGATTGTCTGTTATCCGTGTGTCCGGGTCGGATCGAGAATGAGCTTCACGCCCTCCGTCCGCAAATGGTCCATCCGGTACGCCCAGTCCTTGAACCGCTCGAACACTTCGTCCGAACAGCCGAACACGCGCTTCACTTCCTCGAGAATCCGCTGTTCATGCTCGCCCAGGGTGCCGTCCGCCAGCACCAGCAGCATCAGTTCCGCGAGAAACACATGTTTCACCTGTTCATCCTGTATCCCCTTGAGCCAGGTCTCGATATCGGCGGCGCCGTCAACGGCCGTCACCGCTTCCTCCGCCATGCCGAGTTCGTTCATGAAGGCGTGCAGATAGCTGCGCTCATTGCGCGCGACGAATCCGTCCGCGCCGGCCAAGAGGCGCGCGAGCCGCATGAAGGCGATTTTGTGCTCCGGTTTTTGCAGCAGATGAAGGTACAACGTTCCCAGCTCCTTGCTGTGTCTTTGTCGGTTGTGATTCGACACCGGCTGTCGAAACTCCTGCCGGATCCGCCGCCCGCTTCGCGCGCCGGCCGGCGTCCCGTGCGGCTCCGCCAGCCTACAGGATGCCGCTGAGACTCCCCCCGCACGCGAACAGCCGGTCGATCCGCTTCTCGACGGCGGGATCGGGCACGAGCGGCGGCGCATGGTGCGGCTTTGACCGCGCGTCGATCACGACGTTGTCGCAGCCCCAATGCTTCCAGGCGTATTCGGCGCCCACGCCGTATATATCATGCGACGGGTTGCTGCGGGTAAATGTCACCCACAGGAAGTTGCGCAGCGACTCGGCGGCAAACCCGCTGTCGTCAACGAGTACGATCAGCGGACATTCCGTCAGCGGTCCGCGCGCGGCAAGCGCGTCCGTCAGCCCGCGCAGCTGCCGCTCCGCCTCGCCGTAGCTGCCGAACGCCGGCCCTTCGAGGACGACGACGCCCGGCATGACGACCCTCGCGCCGCCGAATTCCCCGAGATCGCGCAGCGCTTCCGGCACTTCGGTGCACAGGTCCCGCACCTTCGGGCCGCACGCCGCGAAGATCACCTTGCTGCCCTCGTTCAGGCCGGTGCCGGAATAGTCGAGGGTGTCGATCGTCGTGTTCGTCTGAAAATGTATGTCGCGCCGAAGGTCGATCCGTTCGAGCATCCAACCGAAAAACTCCTCGATCCGGTGCGTGCTGAGCGGCCGATCCTCCTCCGCGGTGATGAACAGATATTTCGCCAGGCTGAGCTGCCCCGTGCCGAGAATCCGGTTCGCGATCGTGAGCAGCTCCATCGGCCGGCGCAGCTCCGCGTACGGCGCATACCGCTCGCTGCCGATCGCGAGCAGCAACGGGTGCACGCCCGCGGCGTCGACGGCGTGCACTTCCTTCACGCCGGGAATTTCCTGCTTCACGGCATCGCCGGTCAGCTCATGGATCAGCTCCCCGAAGGCGGTGTCTTCCTGCGGCGGGCGGCCGACGACCGTGAACGGCCAGATCGCGTTCCGCTTGGCGTACACCTTGTGCACGCGCATGACGGGGAAAGGATGGACCAGGCTGTAGTAGCCGAGATGATCGCCGAACGGCCCTTCCGGTTTCGTCTCTCCGGGACGGATCTCGCCCGTGATGACGAAGTCGGCGTCCAAACTCAGAAAATGGCCGTCCGCATAGCCGTACCGGAACCGGCGGCCGGCCAGCAGGCCGGCGAACGTCAGTTCGCTGAGGCCCTCCGGCAGCGGCATGACGGCCGCCAGCGTATGGGCGGGCGGCCCGCCGACGAAGATGCTGACCTTGAGCGGCTCCCCCCTTCGGGCCGCCTTGTGCTGGTGAATGCCGATGCCGCGGTGAATCTGATAGTGCAGCCCGATCTCGCGATCCGGCACGTAGTCGTTGCCGCCGAGCTGCACGCGGTACATCCCGAGGTTCGCATGCATCGGCCCGGGCTTGTCCGGATCTTCCGTGTACACTTGCGGCAGCGTGATGAACGCCCCGCCGTCCATCGGCCAGAACCGGATATGCGGCAGATCGGAGACAGTGATCTCTTCGAATGCGGCCGCCGCGCTGCGCGCCCGCTTCGGCAGCGCGCTCAGCGCCGCCCAGGCCGCTCCGGCCTGTGACAGCGGCTTCCGCAGCGCCTGCATCGGATCATTGCGCAGCGCGATGACGCGCTGCGCCGCCTCCCATGTGCGGCGGAAAATAAACCGGCTCCGCTCGAGCGTGCCGAACAGGTTCGACACGGCGCGGTAGCGCGTTCCCTTCACATTCTCGAACAGCAGCGCCGGTCCCCCGGCTTCGTGCACGCGCAGATGGATCGCGGCCATCTCCAGCTCGGGGTCCACTTCCTCGCGAACCCGGACCAGATGGCCGTTCCGCTCCAGATCCAGCACGCAGGCTTCCAACGATCGGTACATCGGAACGCTCCTTTCCGATTGCGGCTCGGACAAGCATGAAGAAGGCTGACCCGCCGGACCAGCCTTCTTCACCCGCCGTTATGCGATTAGCCGTTCTGCAGCAACTCCTTGAACAGCTTGATCTGCTGACGCTCGCCGGCCACGACGACCGTCATGTCGGCCGTGAGCCGGTCTTCCGGACCGGGGTTGATCTTCTGTCGGCCCTTCTCCACGAAAGCGAGAATGGTCGCCCCGGTCCGCTGGCGAACCTGCAGCTCGGCGATCGACTTGCCGACGCTCTTGTAATGGGGTTCGACCTTGGCCCATTCGATGACCAGCTCGTCAAGCGACACCTGAATCGACTCGAGCGCCTTCGGCTTGTATTGCATGCCCCCGATAATGGAAGCGACCTGTCTCGCTTCATCGTCTTCAAGCGTCACCTGCGAGATCGTCTCTTCCGGATCGTCATCCTCGAAATGGTACAGTTCCCTTCTGCCATCGTCGTGAATGACGATGACCAGTCTGTCTCCCGAATTGGCGTCCACCTGAAACTTTTTGCCAATACCGGGCAAATCGGATTCACGAATGGTAGCCATTGCCTCAATACATCCTCCGTTCCATTAATCGGTACCCGTTTGCTTGACCGGCTCTTTCGCCTTGCTCCAGCCGAAGATGCGGTTCAGAACGCCGTAGATCCGCTTGGACTCCTTCGCAAGCAGCGGACCGGCAATCGCCAGAATCAGAACATACATCGCGGAGAACGGCTGCAGCATGGGAGCCAGCGCAGCCGCCGCCCCCAGGTTGGCCACGATGATGGAAAATTCACCCCGCGCCACGACGGTAAGTCCGATATTCATCGACGCCTTGTGCGACAGACCGGCATTGCGGCCCGCCACCATGCCCGCGACGATGTTGGCAATCAGCGTGATCACGACCGCTCCGACGGCATACCAGGCTGCATCGCCAAGGGTGGTCGGGTCAATGCTGAGACCGAAACTGAAAAAGAAGATTGCGCCGAAGAAATCGCGGAACGGCACGACCAGATGCTCGATGCGCTTGCTGTGTTCGGTCTCGGACAACGCGAGTCCGAGCAGCAGCGCGCCGATCGCTTCCGCCACATGCAGTTTCTCCGAGAATCCTGCAACGAAGAACAGGACAGCGAACACCACAATGATGAAGATTTCATTGGACGTGATATTGAGCAGCTTGTTCAGAATCGGATTGGCTTTCCTGCCGATGATGAAGAAAAGCAGCATGTAGCCGACCGAAATGCCGACCGACAGGAGCACGCCGCCGACTGATGTCGCGCCGCCCAGCAGCAGACCGGACATGATGGACAGGAAGACGGCCAGGAACAGGTCGTCGAACAAGACCATGCCAAGAATGAGTTCCGTTTCCGAGTTACCGGTCCGGCGCAAATCGACGAGCACTTTCGCGACGATCGCCGTCGACGATACGGACATCATCCCCGCAATGATCAACGCTTCATAGAGCGGGAATCCGGCAGCGAAGCCGAAACCGAGTCCGAGCACAAAATTCAGAATAACATAAACGGAGCCTCCGAACACGATTTTTCTGCCGGATCGCACCAGCTTCGATACGGAAAACTCCAGACCGACATAGAACAGCAGGAACAGCACGCCGACTCTGCCGAGAAACGAAATGACTTCCCGGCTCTCAACGAAGGTCAGATCGATGAGACCGAGCTCCGGTGCATGCGGTCCGACCAGCATCCCGAGCACAATCAGGAAAGGGATGATCGACAACTTCAATTTTCCGGCTGCGAGTGAGAACAGGGCAATCAACAGTAGTGCGGTCCCGACTTCAAAGATCATGTGATCCATACAACGGTTATCTCCCCCCTCGGCCTTCGTGATGCTCGTGTCCATTATACCTGAATCGCGAAACGATATCCAATTCGTATGAACAATTTATCCTATATTAATATTATGAAATGAAAAAAGCCCGCCCAGACGGCGACTTCGCCGCCTGGACGGACCGCTGACCGTATGTTGCCGCATCGTCTCAATCCTTCATGCTGCCAAGCTGCAATCCATGCACGAAATATTTCTGCAGGAACGGATAGACGAGCAGAATCGGAACGGAAGCCACGATGGTGATCGCGGCCCGGATCGACACCGGCGTCACCTGGGTGAGTTTGGCGCTCGGGTCCGCTCCGTACATGGCGGCGGCGCTCGTGCTCTGGACCATGGTCGAGGACAAGAGCTTCATCAGTTCATATTGCAAGGTGCTGAGATGCTGCTTCGATGAAGCGAACAGGAACGTGTCAAACCACGAATTCCATTGTCCGACCGCGATGAACAGCGCCACCGTCGCCAGAACCGGCTGGCAGAGCGGAAGGACAATATAGAGGAACGTACGGAAATCCCCCGCGCCGTCGATCTTCGCCGATTCAATGAGTCCGTCAGGCAGCTGCTGCATGTAGGTCCGGATGACGATCATGTTGAACGCGCTGATGAGCCCGGGAATGATGTATACCAGAAACTTGTTCAGCAGGTTCAGATCCTTGATCAGGAAGTAATACGGGATCAGTCCCGCGTTGAAATACATCGTGAGCACGACGATAATCGTGATCGGCTTGCGGAACACGTACTCCCTCCGGCTGACCGTATAGGCAAGCATCGAGGTGAGGAACAGGCTGATCACGGTGGCGATCACCGTGCGCGCGACGGATACCCAGAACGCGTTGTAGATCGTCCCGCTCACGAAGACGGCCTTGTAGTTCTGCAGCGACCATACACGCGGCCACAGGTAGATGCCGCCGCGGATCGTGTCGTTGCCGGCGTTGAACGATACGGCCAGCGTATTCAGAAACGGATACAGCGTGACGACGGCCAGCAGCAGCATGGCCAACGTATTCAACGTATGGAAGACAACCGGCTCCAGCTGCGGTGTGCTTCTTCTCATCGGTCCGCCCTCCTCATATCAGCCGCTCCTCTCCCAGCCGCTTCGCGATCGTGTTGGCCGCGAAGATCATCGTGATGCTGACGACCGTCTTGAAAATGCCGGCCGCCGTCGCCAGTGAATAGTTGCCGATCTGCAGCCCGTACTTGAGCACGAAAATGTCGATCGTCTGCGACCAGTCGACGACGACGCCGTTGCCGAGCAAATATTGCACCTCGAATCCCGCTTCCAGAATCCAGCCGAGATTCATGATGAGCAGGATGACGATGATCGGCTTGATGCCGGGAAGCGTGATGTGCAGCATCTTCTGGTACCGGTTCGCACCGTCCATCTCCGCGGCCTCGTACAGCGCCGGATCGATCGAAGCCATGGCGGCCAGATAGATGATGGCGTTCCAGCCGACTTCCTTCCATACATGCGCGGCGCCGACGATGCCCCAGAAATAATGCGGCTCATTCAGCCACATGATCGGCTCGCGGATGATGCCGAGTTTCATCAGCACGACGTTGACGATGCCGCCTTCCACCGACAGCGCGTTCGCCACGATGCCCGTTACGATGATCCACGACAGAAAGTGCGGCAGATAGGAGATCGTCTGGATCGTCCGCTTGAAGAAACGCTGCCGGACTTCATTGAGCAGAATGGCGAACGAGATCGCGGTCACGAAACCGAGCACCATGTTGATGAGGCTCATTGCGACTGTATTGCGCAGCACGTTCAGGAATGCCGCATCGCCGAACAAAAACTTGAAATGTTTGAACCCGACCCATTCCTGTTCCCAGAACGAAAAGCCGGGCCGGAACTGCTGGAATGCCATCGTCCAGCCCCAGATCGGATAGTAGGAGAACAGGATCACATAAGCCACGATGGGCACCGACATCAGGATGAGCTGCGTCTGCCCCTTCATCCGGCGCAAGAAGGACATTCTCCGGCCGGCCGGAGACGCGCCATCCTCCCGCGCCGGCAGTTCCGTAACAACCGCCATCAACACACCTCCCGCATAATCCGTCCCCGACTCGGCGGGCACAAGAATTCGGAAAGCACGAGGCGCTTCAAGCCCGTGCTTTCCGAACTTCTGCCCGAACGATTATTCGGTGGACCAGTTCTCGATCCGCCATTGCAGTTGTTCGTTGACGCGGTCCAGATACGCCTGGACGTTGATCTTCTCGAACGCTTTGACGTAATCGTCCCATACCGCGTCGAATTGCCCCGGCTTCGCCATGATGGCCTGCGGCAGATATTTGAGCGACGTGTCGGTCATTTGCTGACCCGCGATCGCCGCTTCCGAACCGTCAATCAGGTCAATCTGCCATGCCGGATAATACACCGGGTTTTCCGGCGGCGGCGAGAAGAAGTCGGTCCAAGTCTTGTGCCCGTACGCCTCAAGCAGTTCCCTGTCTTCCGGTTTCAGCGATTCGAAATATTCCTCCGGCTGGTTGCCCGGAGACGTCGCGTTGCCGTCGCTGAACGTGCCTTCGATTTTCGGGATGTAGCCGAACAGCGCATCCGCCCTGTTCGCCAGTTTCCAGGTCGGGTCTTCCTGCTGCGCCCGCTGCTCCGGCGTCCGGTAGAAGCGGCCGTTCTCGTCGACGTGATAGTCGATGCCTTCTTCGCCCCAGGAGAGGATTTTCTGCCACTCTTCGGTGATCAGCGCATCCAGGAACTTGATGATGCGCACCGGGTCCTTGGCGTCCTTGCTGATGCCGAAACCGTTGTTCAGGTTCGGCACGGGCCGGTCGAGATACCAGTCGCGGATGCTCGTGTCATAGACGAGCGGGAAGCCGACATAGGTGTCCAGAATCCGGCCTTCCGCGATCAGGTTGTCTTCCGCCGGCTGGAAGTTCCAGTGCTGGTCGAACATCGCGACGACGCGGCCGGAAGAGAGTTTCGCGAGATACTGGTCGTAGTTCTGGACGAACGCTTCCTTGTCGAACAGTCCTTCGTTGTAGAGGTTGTTCAGTTCCTGATAATACCGCTTCGCATAATCCTTGACGGCGAACACTTCCGCAACGCCGTCCTTGACGACGACGCCGCCGTCGTTCGGATGGCCGATCAGATGCTCCGGCGGGTTGAGCAGCGGGAACGTCCGCCAGTCGGAAGCGAGCGCCGTGTAGCCGATCGTCGGCTGGCCGTCTTCCGTCGTCGGATGCTTCGCCACATAATCGCGGACGAGTTGCATGAATTCGTCCAGCGTCTTCGGTCTCGGATAGCCGAACTCTTTCAGCACCTTCTTCTGGATCCAGAACGCGGGCCCGGAATACCAGGTGGGTTTGAACTCGCCGTGGATGATGCCGTAGTTCGGCAGCCAGTAAATATGGCCGTCGCTCGAGTCCTTCATCCTGTTCCATGCTTTCGCGAAGTGCTTCCTCAGATTGGGCGCATGCTCTTCAATCAGATCTTCGAGCGGGATGACCGCTTTGGCCGCGACCAGTTTCGTATCGGCCGTGATCAAGTCGGGGTATTCCCCGCCGGCAATCATGACACCCAGCTTCTGCTGCAGGTCGCCGACCAGAAATTCCATTTCGAGCGTGACGCCGAGCTCATCCCGGATCTTCTTGTAGATCCGGTTGTCCGGCGTCGGCGTCTGCTGCGGCGCGCCGATGAAGGCCGTGATCGTGATCGGCTCGAGTTCGCTGCCCGATCCTTCTCCGCCGCCGTTGCCGTTGCTGCCGGTTCCGCTGCCCGTCTCCTGTCCGGACGTGCCGCTCCCGCCGCCGTCACCCGACTTGCCGGTGCATGCGGCAAGCACCAACATCAGCGCCAGCGCAATGGACAAAAAGCGCCAAAATCTTCTTTTCTTCTCCCCCGTCAAAACCAACAGCCCCTCCTCAGCGTTGAAATGAAAATCTTCAACCCTCATTATGAGGAGGTGTAAACGGTTGCAAAATAACCAGATTCAAGCACCTTCCCCCTGAAATTCAAGATGTTGAATCCGTTTTCTTTTTGCCGGAGGCCCGCAAGCGGTATGCCGCCGGCTTCATGCCCGTTCTTCGCTCGAACTGCTTCAAGAAATACTGATACGCATTGTATCCCACCGATTCGGCGATTGCGCCGAGCGTCATGTCCGTGCTCTCCAGCAGCCGCTTGGCTTCCTCGATCCGCAGCTCATGCACGTAGTCCAGAATCCCGATGCCGTATTTGCGCGCAAACGATTGGCCCAGATAAACGGGATGCACATAGAATCGTTCGGCGATCTCCCGTATGGTCAGGGAACGTCTGTAGTGGGCGCGCAAATACTCGGCCACCTCGGCCTGGATGCCGCCCGTCTCCGGCGCGTGCGAGGATTCCGGCGGCTCTATGTCGTCCGATGCCAGGTCCGCACGCTCCCGTTCGCGCAATTCAGCAGCCAATCGGCCCAGCATCTCCTCGGCCTCGGACGGAATGACCGGCTTGGTCAGGTAATGGGACACGCCGAGGCGGACGGCGCGGGCCGCGTATTCGAAGTCGTGGTAGCCGCTCGCGATCACGAACAGCAAGTCCCGATGCCCCGCGCGCTGCGCTTCTTCGATCAAGGCGAGCCCGTCCATGACCGGCATGCGGATGTCGGTCACGACCAGATCCGGCGGATCGATCCGGATCCGCAGCATCGCCTCTTCTCCGTCCCGGCAGGTGCCGGCCACCCGAAAGCCGAAACGTTCCCAGTCCACCATCAGCTGCAGACCTTCGAGCGCATGCGGCTCGTCGTCCACAAGCAAAACGCTGTACGCCATCATCGCCCCTCCTTGCTTTCTTCTTCGATCAGCAGCCTGATCGGGATGCGGAACCCGACGGTTGTGCCCTCGCCCGGCCTGCTATCGATCCGGAATGCCGCCATGCCGCGGTAATACAGTTCCAACCGCTTGCAAACATTGCGGATGCCGACATGCTCATGTCCGCCGCTGTCGGACCTGGCCATGTCCATCACTTGCCGGAGCTTCTCCTCCTCCATGCCGATTCCGTTGTCGGCCACCGTTACGGCAAGCGCCTGATCTTCCAGCTTCGCCGTGACGGCGACTCTCCGATTGTCCCTCCTCGCCTGCAAGCCGTGCTTGCACGCATTCTCGACAAGCAGCTGGACGCTCATCCGGGGAATCCGCATTTCGTTTGCGTCCGGATCGACTTCGAAAGCGTATTCAAACAAATCGCCGAACCGGAACTTCTCGATTTGCAGATACATCGCCGTGAAGTGCAGCTCTTCGCGAAGCGGAATCAGATCATCTCCGCGGCTCAGCATCTGGCGCATGAGCAGCGACAGGTCGCGGATGACGGAAGCGACATCGCGGTAGCCGTTCTTGACGCAGACGACATAAAGCGCGTTCAGCGTGTTGAACAGAAAATGAGGATTCACCTGGCTGTGCAGCGCCGAAAGCTCGGCGCGCAGATGCTCCAGTTCCAGATTCTTCTGGCGGATCTCCAGCTTGTAAACTTCATGGATCAGCGAATGGATCTTGACCGCCATGGCGTTGAACGAACGGATCAGCGCGCCGATCTCATCCCTGCCCTCCGCGATGGCGATCGGTTCGAATCGTTCGTCGCGGATGCGGGCCATATGCCGGGCGAGCTTGTTCACCCGTAAATGGTAGGAGCGGAACAGCACATTGATGAGAATCGTCGGAATGATCGCGCTGACGGCCGCGAGCCACAGGATGGACCGGCGGGCGGCGTCATGCAGCATTTCGATACGTCTTGTATCCGCGATGCCGATGAGCTTCCATCCCTTGATGTAACCGGCTTGTCCGAGCGTATGCTCAATGACGTAGCCGGAACCCCGTTCCGGCGGCACCGGGATGACCGAAGACGCGACGCCGGTCCGGAAGGATATGTTCGCGCTGTCGAGAACGACGCGGTCCCGGTCGTCGATGAGCAGCAGCCGCAGCCACCCGTCTTCCCGTTTCATGATGCTGTAGATTTTCTCGGGATTCAGGTCGACGCGCAAATATTTCTTGTACCTCGAATTCGCGGCGTACAGGTTCATCTTGCTCAGCACGCTGATGCGCTGGCCGGAATTGAGCACATCCCGTTCTTCGTAAGCGGCCAGGCGCACGTCGCCGTCCCGGCCGGCGAACTGATCCAGCCAGGGCAGAGCGCCGCTCAGGCTGTCGATGACGTAGTAATTCGAGCCCGACTGGATGGAGTCGTTGTCCGTGTAAATCCGGATGTCCGATATGTTCGGATAGGTGGACGTATAGCGGGTCAGATTGTTCCGGAGAAAATCATGATATGCGACGAAATATTCAACGGGATCGGCATATGTCCGGTCCAACACCTCGTTGATCGCGGCGTCGCTTGCAATGGACCGGCTCAGCGCGACGGATTCTTCAATCAAGCCGAGCAGTTCGCCGGATGCGCGTTCGATCGATTTCTGCAGATTGTCCATCTCGCGCAGCTTGATGTCCGCCGAATTCCGCTGGTAGAAGAACACGTTGATGACGATGATGGGCAGCAGCACGCACAGAAAGTAGATGAGCAGAAATTTGTATTTCAGAGGAATGTCATTAATGCGTTGAAGGAAAGCGGCCGGTCGGAACATCCCGCATCCCCTCCTTCCGGGGCATGTGGCAAGGCTTCAGTCTTGCCGGACGCCGGACCGGTATTCGGAAGGCGTTACGCCGACCATCGCCTTGAATTTCCCGGTAAACGCATCCGGATCGTGATAGCCGAGCTGCTGCGCGATGTACGCGATCTTGTGGTTCGTCCGGCGCAGAAGCTTCCGGGCTTCCGCGATGCGCAGCCGGTGCACATATTCCGGGATCGAATACCCGGTCTTCTGTTTGAACAGTTGGCCGAGATAAACGGGATGATGCCCGACAAGCCGGGCAAGCCGGGAGATGCGGATCGTCTCGCGGTAATGCTCCTTCACATATTCGATCACCCGGCCGACGGCTCCGCCCGGCGGTTCCGCCGTCCCGCCCGCATCCGCGGCGGCGTCCGCGCCCGGCGCCTCCCGGCTTGCGGCCAGTTCCGAGAGCAGACCGTGGATCTCCTCGGGGATCAGCGGTTTGAGCATATAGCGCTCAATCTTGTAAGGCATCGCCCGTCTGACATAGTCGAATACCGGATAGCCGCTCATGATGACGATTTTCGGCCCGCCCCCGGAACCCGGATGCCGCTTCTCCCTCAGCTTGCGGATCAGATCGATGCCGTCGATTCCGGGCATCCGGATGTCGGTGAAGACGAGATCGGGCTGGGTTGCGTCGGCGAGCTTCAGCGCTTCTTCCCCGTCGGATGCGGCCGCGCACAGCTCGAAACCGTAGGCATTCCAGTCGATCATCGTCTTCCAGCCTTCCAGCATGTAAGGTTCGTCGTCGACGACCAGTACCTTGCGCATCTGTCCATCGCCTCCCCGAAGCGAGAATTCCGGTTTACCATTTCTGTCGTAACATGGTAGTATCGATATATCCAGGGATGGCTTGTCATGATGACAAAACCGTTGCTTGTTGCTAAAACGAAATTACAACAATCAAAACCCATCTGTCCATGTCAAATCAACGATACAAAAAGTAAAATCAGTGATTTACTTCCTGTCACGCGGTTTTCATGATGATGTAGAAGCCGGAATAACGAATGGGGGCTCCGCCATGTACGATCTGCTGATAGTGGACGACGAACCCATCGCCGTCCGCGCCATCGAACGCGGCATCGATTGGTCGGACCTGGACATCCGACGCATCCATACGGCCGGCGATTATGAAGATGCCGTCGAGATTCTGGACAACCATCCGGTCCGGATCCTGATCACCGACATCGAGATGCCGGGGACGAACGGCATTCGTCTGCTCGAATATGTGAACCGCTGCTATCCGCGAGTTCGAGCCATCGTCACGACCGGACACAGCCAGTTCGAATACATCCAGAAGGCGCTGCAATACCGGACCCTCGACTACCTGCTCAAGCCGCTGGATTTCAAGCAATTGAAATCGATCGTTGAGCGGGCCATCCGGGAATTGGACCACGAGCGGGACATGGAATCGCTTCATCGCAGTTACGAGGAATCGCAGCTGCAATGGCAGCGAAACCTGCCCATCCTCGAAGACCGCTTCTGGCAGGATGTGCTGAACCACCGGATTCGACTGACGCCGGACAATATCCGGTCGACCATCGAATCCTACCGGATCAGACTGCGTCCCGACCTTACGATTCTGCCGGTGCTCATCAGCATCGAGCTGTGGCACGGCTCGTTCAGCGCGTCCGAAGAGGAAGCGCTGGAATACGCGCTGCGCAAAGCCGCGGAAGAACTGATCCTCCGGGATGATCTGGAGGGAAGGTCCGTGCACGACCGCAACGGCGTGAACGTGCTCTTGATCTATCTGGCGGAAGGGGCCGAGCCGATTCCGCAGCAGCAGCTGACGGAACGATGCCGGAACTTCGTCGAGACCTGCGGGGAAATGTTTTATTGCTCGGTCTCCTGCTACATCGGAGACCCGTGTCCGATCGAGCAGGTGCCGTACAGCTTCCGGCAGCTGCTGCGCGCCGAGCGGGACAACGTGACGGAGATGCGGACAGTCTGCTGCGCCGCATCCGCCCGGAATCGCGACATCCATGTCGATATCCGGCTCCCCGCTTTCGAGGAATGGCAGACGATGCTGGAGACCGGCCGCAAGACCGAATTCCTGCATGCGCACGACGAGTGGTTCCACTCGCTGGCCGATTCCGGTTCCGCCACGCCCGAGACGCTGCGGGCGTTCTGCATCGGTTTCATGAACATGATCTTCCAGGTGTCGAGCGTGCACGGCATTCCGCTCTCCGAGCTGCCGATCTTCGGCGATGACAACGATCTGTATGCCCACTGCCGGTCGATCCAGACGCTCAGCCTGTGGTCTGCCCGGCTGACGGAGGAACTGTTCGCGCGCTGCCGGAAGCTCGGCCGTCCTGCGCTGCGCTCGCCGGCCATCGAGACGACCCTCGCCCATATCAACGAAAATCTCGATGAAGATCTGTCGCTGGAATCGATCGCCCGGCTTGTCCATCTCAATCCGGCCTACCTGTCGAGACTGTTCAAGAAAGAAATGGGGGTGTCGATGAGCGAATATATCATACAAGCCCGCATCACGCGAGCCAAGGACATGCTCCGGTCGCCGGACGTCAAGATCAGTTCGATCGCCGCTTCCGTCGGCTATACGCACTTCTCCCACTTCGCCAAAATGTTCAGGCGGATCGTCGGCATGTCCCCGCATGAATATCGCAATCATTTCCTGCAGCGCTGATTCTTCGGGAAAAACCAGTCCGTCCCCGCAGGCTACGGACCTGTTGCGGGGACGGATTGGTTGTTTTTTATTTTTTCGCAGCCAGGAACTCGTCGAGCTGTCTTTGCTTCTCTTGCAGCACCTTGTAGGCGCCGGCTTCCTTCGCCTTCTCGATGTATTTCGGCAGCACTTCGTCCGGATCGACGGAGCCCGTCTCGAGCGCGGCGGTGAATTCGTCGCGGATATTGTTCAGGACCGCGAGCTCGGCCTTGACATTGGACGGGTCGAACGTGAAGCCCAGGCTGAGCGAAGGCTCCGCGGATTCGTTGAACTTCCGGAACTGCTCCCACTTGTCGGGCGCTTCATTCTCCCACAGATAGCTGAGGAACTGGTTGCCGAACATCCATTGCGAACCGTGGTTGTAGGCGCGCTTGGAAGGATCGACGCCGTCGGGCAGCTTGATCATGTTGTCGTTGCCCGGAACTTTGACATAGTGCACGCCTTCGATGCCCCAGTCGAGCAGGTTGAGCAGCTCCTTGTCCGTATGCAGCAGGTTCAGCACCATCATCGCCCGCTCCGGATCCTTGGACGTGCGGGAGATGCCGATCATCGAGTTGGTCGTGTCGGCGGTCGTGATGTACGGCGGCACGATCTCGATCTGCGTCAGCGGGAAGCCGATCGTGCTTTCCATTTCCTTGTCCTTGCCCGGCTTCAGGCTCTCCGGCCACATGAACACCCGGCCCGTGCGCGCAGTCTCGTTCGCCTGCAGCGTCGAGGTCGGCGCGTCTTCATTGATGTACCCTTTCAGATACCAGGAGCGAAGGAGCCGCAAATTCTCGAGGTATTCCGGCTCTTCGATCAAATATTTCAATGTCGGATCGGTGGAGCCGAATTTGACGGACCCCGGGATTCCCGGATCGCCGAAGTTGTCATATCCGTTCACATAACCGACCAGCGTCTGCGTCGACGACTGGAACAGCGGCGTGACATCGGGTTCGTTCTCCTTGATGATCTGCAGGAAAGGCTCGAGATCGGCGAGCGTCTTCACGTTCGAGAAATCCATGTTGTATTTGTCCGCAAGGTCTTTCCGCACGAGGACGCCCCACGACGCGGCGATTTCCTTGTTCGTCGGAACGGCATACAGCTTGCCTTTCACGCGTGCGCCTTCGAGCAGAAACGGATCGATCGTCTCGAGGATGCCCTGGCCGTACTTCTCCAGCAGGCCGTCCAGTTCGACGAACGCGCCTTTCGTCACGTTGTCGACGTGGCCGTTCCAGCTGGCGGTGAAGACGAGGTCCGCTTTCTCCCCGGAAGCGAACATGAGATTCATCTTGTCGTTCCATGCGCCCCAGTCGATCGGCTGGATATCGATGGTCGCGTTGATTTTCTCTTTCAGAATCTTGTTCATCGCTTCTTCGACGAGCTTTTCGTCCGGCTGGGGCGAGCCGGGATACATCAGGATCACTTCATAGGGCGGCAGCTTGGAAGCGTCAATTTCCGCCGCCTGATCCCCGCCTCCGGACGAGGAGCCGCCATTGCCCGAATTTGCTCCGCCCTTGCTGTCCGAACCGCCTCCGCCGCTGCCGCCGCATGCGGCAAGCGCGAGCATGGCGGCGAGCATGACCAGCAGAACCAACCGCTTTTTCTTTCTCAACATCTGCACCCTCCCTTGGGACATGCGACTTTATGTCAATCCGGCCTCGCAGCCGTGATTAACCGGAATCTGCCGCGGATTCAACCTTTGATCGCGCCGATGAGGAGTCCTTTGACGAAATACCGCTGGAAGAACGGATAGGCGAACACGATCGGTCCGATCCCGACGACGCACATCGCCATCCGGACCGTCTCCGACGGCAGCTCGACCGCCGAACCGCCTTGCGCGATCCCCTGTGCGGCCTGCGTATTGGACGTCAGGTATTGAATGTTGAGCATTGTCTTGTACATCAGATACTGGAGCGACACTTTCTTGTCGTCCGAGATGAACAGCAGGCTCATAAACCAGTCGTTCCAGTAGTTGAGCACTGTGAACAGCGCCACGGTCGCCAGAATCGGAACGGACAGCGGGAAGATGACCGTTCCCGCGATCCGGAACTCGCCGGCGCCGTCGATCTTGGCGGCCTCGATCAGTTCCGACGGGATGTTCTTGAAGAACGTCCGCATGACCAGGATGAAGAACGGCGCGACCAGCAGCGGAAGAATGAGCGCCCACAAACTGTTCTTCAGTCCGAGAAACCGCACATAGACCAGATAGAACGAAACGAGACCGCCGTTGAACAACATCGTGAAGAAGACGAAGAAGGCCAGCGGACCGCGGAACGGCAGATCGTTTCGCGAGAGCGGGTACGCGTACATCGCCATCATCGACACCCCGAGAAGCGTGCCCGTCGCCGTGACGAGGATCGTTACGCCGTAGGAGCGCAAGATCTGGGTTGAATCCTTGAAGAGAAATTCATAGGCGTAGGTGCTGAATTTCTCCGGTATGAACTGGTATCCGTTCGCGACAACCGTCAGTTCGTCCGAGAACGACACCGCCACGACGAGGAAGATCGGTACGATGCACAGGATCGTGTACAGGATGAAAATGATGTGAAACAACGCGCCGGTGGCCGGATGAACCGAGTTGAGACCGCGTTTCAGCAAAATTCCTCATTCCTTTCCCTGGCAAGTCCAGCGTGCGGCTGCGCGTCAGAAGAGCGCGTTCTCGCGGTCCAGCTTGCGCACGATGTAGTTCGACAGGAACACGAGCACGAAACCGACAACGGATTGATAGAACGCCGCCGCGGAGGACATGCCGAAGTCGCCCAATGTGAGCAAGGCGCGGTAGACATAGGTGTCGATGACATTCGTGGTCGAATAGATCGCGCCGGAGTTGAGCGGCACCTGGTAGAACAGCCCGAAGTCGGCGTAGAAGATTCGGCCGATCTGCAGCAGCGTCAGCACGGTGACGAGCGGCATCAGCTGCGGCAGCGTGATGCGGATCGCCTGCTGCCATTTGCTCGCGCCGTCGATGACGGCCGCCTCGTAGTACTCGTGGCTGATCGTGACCATCGAGGCGACGAAAAAGACGGTGTAGTAACCGGCGTTCTTCCAGATGTTGATCAGCGGCAGAATGAACGGCCAGTATTTCGGCTCCTGATACCAGCTGATCGGTTCCATGCCGAAGAACGGCAGCAGGTTGTTGTTGACGAACCCGTTCCCCTTGCTCAGGAAGGCGAACACGAGATAGCTGACCACCACCATGGACAGGAAGAACGGGAAGAACATCGAAGCCTGGTAGAATTTCGGCAGCCATCGGCTTCTGAGTTCGTTCAGCATCAGCGCGAAGATAAGGGCGACGATGATGTTGGACGCGATGAACACCGCGTTGTACAGCAGCGTGTTGCGCGTGATGATCCAGGCGTCCCGGGTCGAGAACAGGAACTTGAAGTTGTTCAATCCGTTCCAGGGACTGCCGAATACGCCGTCGACATAGTTCACGTTTTTGAACGCGATGATGAGCCCCGCAATGGGCAGATAGTTGTTGATGAGCAGGAGAACGATCGTCGGGAGCATCATGAGGTAGAGCGGCCAAAACTTCAGCAGTTTTCTCCATTTGGTTGATTGTCCGTACGCCAAGCCATTCACCCGCTTCGCATCAAGATGTGTCGAGTATATCCCGCCCGCGCGGATCCTCGCTAACACTCTCTCAACCTGTCATAGCAATTCGTTGACATCTCGCGCTCCGGGAGCCGGCCGGGTATGGACAAGCCCGGGACCTGCGGATCATAATACGTTCAAGGAGGGAAGCCGAATGGCGAAGCGCAGATGGAGGATGAAGTTTCTGAATTCAATCCAGACGAAATTCGTCCTGCTCTTCATCCTGGTCATCGCTCCGCTGGTGGCCTTTCTGATCTACGTCAACACCTATGCGCGGAACATCGTCAGGACGCAGGTCACCGACTCCTACGAGAAGACGCTGGCCAACTTCATCAACAAGACGGATGAGCTGTTCATGGGAGCGGAGAAGTACCTGGCCAATTTTCTGCACAAGGAACTGGACACGACCGCCATCGACTACCCGTTCCGGGAAGAGACGCGAAACACGCTGATCAAGGTGCGGACCAACACCAAATTCACCTACATGCTGAACTTCATGCCCGACGTCGACTCGTTCACCTACTTTTCGCCGCAGCATTCGACGCTGTTGCTCACAACGAACCGATCCGGCTACGACCGGAAGTACATGGCTGCGCAAAATTTGATGGACGATGTCGCGAAATCTTCGCGGATCGCGTACGGCACATTCCTTTCGGATTTCGTGTCGATCGACGGCGAACTGTATCTGATTCGGATCTACCGCGATTTTCCGGACATCTATCTGGGCGCCTGGATCAACCTCAACCGCCTCCTCGAATCGCTCGGCGCGGTTCATTCGGCGATCCTGTCCGCAGACGGGGAGGTGCTCGTGTCGCACGGCCTTCCGCCGGAACGCGTCGGGCAGATCTTGAACGACCGCGCCGAACACAACGGATCCAATCCGCAATATTTTCTGTTGTCCCGATATTCCGAGCACCAGGGACTCCGGTACGTCATCCTGATCCCTTCCACCGATGTCCTGCAGAATCTCTCTTTCTTCCAGAAGGTCATCTATTGGATGCCGGCCGTCATTTTCATCATCGTGGTCTTCTACATTGCCTTCATTCGGCGCGTATTGCTGACGCCGATGCGCACGCTCATCCGCGGCATGCAGCGCATCTCGCACGGCGATCTCGATACGCGCATCGAGCTCAACGCATCCAACGAGTTCAATTACATGAACTTCGCGTTCAACAATATGGCCGAAGAGATCAAAACGCTCAAAGTGTCGGTGTACGAGGAGCAGCTGCGCGTGCAGCTCGCGGAGATGAAACAGTTGCAAATGCAGATCAATCCGCATTTCTACAGCAACAGCCTGAATTTGATCAGCGGTCTGGCTCAGCTCGGGGATCAGGAGTCCGTGCAGCACATGACCCAGCTCCTCGCGCGCTATTTCCGCTATGTGACGGCGAGCAGCAGGACGGTGCTGACCTTGAAGGAAGAACTGGACCATATCCGGGACTACCTCACGATCCAGCAGTATCGCTATCCGGACATTCTGTCGTTCGACATCTCCATGCCTCTCGAACTCGGCAGCGCGTCCGTGCCGCCGCTTACCCTCCAGCCGTTCGTGGAAAACGCGATCATCCACGGTTATCAGAAGAAAACGAAGTCCTTCCGCATCCTGATCACGTGCGGCACCGAACAAACGGCGGACGGCGTAAAGCTCGTCGTCGTAACACTGGAAGACAACGGCATCGGCGTGGAGCCCGCGAAGCTGGCCGCACTGCGCCAGAACGTCTCGGATGTGTCCCGTGCTGCCGGCGAGAGCCGTCATCTGGGCATCTGGAACGTGTACCGCCGGCTCAGCCTGATGTTCGGCGAACGGCAGGCATCCATCGACTTCGAACCCGTTGATACGGGCGGCCTGAGGGTTATGGTCCGCTTTCCGTACAAGACCGCCTAGGCGCCGCGTTCAGGCTCAGCGGCAACGAAAAAAGCCGGCTCGGAGAGCCGGCTTGCGATACGGATCGGATGCGGATATGCGGTTCGATTCGACCGGGTGGTGACGAGCAGGCGAACAGACGAATGCGGGGTTACAGTTCCCGGATAAATCCGCCGCACGACTCGCGGAAGATGAACGGCGTCTCGAACACGACCGATTTCGGGCCCACCCCGGGATCCTGGATCAATCCCATGACGAGCCGGATGCAGGCCGCCGCCATTTCTTCCACCGGCAGTTTGACCGTCGACAGCGACGGGACGCTGTACTTCTCGGCCTCGTGATCGCCGTAGGTCACGATCTCCAGATCATCCGGAATGCGGATGGAGGCGCGATGGAAGACGGGCAGGGCGGCAACCGCCATGATGCCGATCGGGAAGAACATGGCCGTCGGCACCCTGCCTCCCCCTTCCACGATCCGCCGGGCGGCGCTGTTGCCGCCTTCCATCGACATCGGGGCGACCTGAATGTGCCGATCCTCGATTTCCAGCCCGTACCTGCCGCACGACTCGACGAATCCCCGGTAGCGCAGATTGTTCTCCGCATTCACCAGATGTTCAGGGACGATCATGCCGACTTTCTTGTGGCCGCGGTTCGCGAACAATTCCGCCACCTTGCGGCCGATCTCGTAGGAGTCGACGTAGACGCAGCTGTAGACGCTGCTCTCGCGGTTGAACAGCACGGTCGGCACGTTGCACCGGTTGCTTTCCAGGTAGCGCTGTTCCTCCGCGGAGACGCCCGTAATGATCGCGCCGTGGTACATGCCGCTGTCGCACATCTCTTTGATCTTCTCGACATGGCCGCGCTTGTAAGGCTGGATCGACATTTCGAACGCATATTCCTGCTCCAGAATCGGGCTCTGCGCGCCCGTGAAGAACCGGCCGAGCAGTTCCGGAGCCAGATCGGAAGGCCAGAACGTGGCGATGGCCGGAATGTTGCGCGTGCCCGATTGCCGGAGCCGCCTGGCCGAAATATTGGGCAGATAGCCGAGCCCCTGCGCGGCTTCCAACACCCGCTGCTGCGTCTTCTTCGAAATCCGCATCTCATCGCCGCGGCCGTTCAGCACGATGGATACGGTGCCGACCGAAAGCTTCGTCCGCTCGGCAATTTCTTTGATCGTCGACATCCCCATCCGTCCCATTCCATTCGTGTTACCCCTTTTATAAGGAATGGCATGCGAGATGTCAAGAATGTCGTCAGGATTTGGCCAGGCGGATCACGTTCCACGACAACTTTTTCGTGAGCGCCGTCACCTTCCCGCCGTCCATCCGGGTACCGGCGTTCGGTCTCGGGATGATCGCATCCGGCTGGTCGTGGCTGTTCCCTTTTGTCAGATCGTCCGTGTACATTTCGAGATGCTCGACGAGCCTGTACCCCTCGAATCCTCTCACATCCAGCTCGACCGCGATATCGTGCTCGACCGAACGGTTGATCAGGAAGACGACGGCTTCGCCCTTCTCCTCATGGTGAACGGCGGCTGCTTCAATCGCCTGCACGTTCTCGTAAGCGTGGCATTGGTTCGATCCGGACAGCGCGAACTGCTCCGTATTGAACGTCGGGCCGTCGACGACGGGCAGGATCGACATGCCGCCGCGGGCCAGCCGGTTCAATTGATAAAAGGGGTAATAGGTTGCGTTCTTCCATACGTGCTTGCTGTCAAACGCGATCGCGTTCCGCAGTCCGCCGGTCATGCAGGCGATCTTGATCCGGTCCGCATGGCGCAGGAACGTGAGCAGCACCGACGACATCGCGAGGGCGGTCAGCATCTGATGGTTGTGGAACCGTGCCGTGTTTCCGGCCTCCTCCCCGTTCAGTCCATCCAGCGGATTCTTGAACACATTCTCGCGCGGCGCGAACTGGAAGTAGCTCTTCGAGACGTCATGCCATCCCCTGCGGCCGAAGGGCACCTCGACCTGTCTGCCGAAATGGGCGCCGTACTCGTCGAAAGAAATGTACATTTTCTTGGGCGTGCGGATTTTGGTCTGGATGTAGTCGCAGATGGCGATGGTCGTCCGGATGTAGTCCTCGAAGACGGACGAAATGTTGAGCAGGTTGGCGATATCGCCCTCCGGCACGGAGTGGTAATGGTGCAGCGACACGTAATCGACCGATTCATAGCATTGCTCGAGGGCCGCCATCTCCCATTCGGGAAAATGTTTGTGATGGTCCGAAGTGCCCGCAAAAACCGTCTCCGCCTTGTTGTCGATCCACTTGATCACCTTGGAAATCTCGTGGGTGCGGATGCCGAAGCCCACGGGATCTTTCTCCCAGGAGCCGATCTGCCAATGACCGTCCATTTCATTGCCGAGGTACCACGTCTTGATCGGCCATGGATCGGGATGGCCGTGCTTCCGCCGCAGCTCCGACCAGTAGGTGCCGCCGGGATGAACCGAGTACTCGACGAGCTGCGCGGCGCTCTTGATGCCTTCCGTGCCGAGATTGATCGTGTACATCGGCTCCGTGCCCGCGCGCCGGGTCCATTCCAGATATTCGTTGTGGCCGATGATGTTCGGCTCGATCTGGAACCACGCCAGATCGAGCTGCGCCCGGCGCTGCTCGAGCGGTCCGATGGACCCTTTCCAATCCCAGCCCGATACCCAGTTGCCGCCGGGAAAACGAAGCGCGGGAAGGTCGAACTCCCGGACGGCGTCCAAGATGTCTCTGCGGAACCCCATGTCGTCGGCGGTCGGATGATGGGGATTGTAGATGCCGCCGTAGACCCAGTTGTAACCGTCAAGTACCTTTGAACAAATTTCGCGAATTTATTTTCAACAACTAGAAATTTCCAAATATGGTTTGGCGGTGCTTGAGCCGGTAGCTGTCTCCTGT
>Ga0310839_100109_pt1 | contig 90561 bp, 85 predicted proteins | sample SM_ome_7_FD_201305 | JGI IMG/M metagenome (GOLD analysis project Ga0310839, IMG submission 201305) | Sorghum-adapted microbial communities enriched on stacked mutant (SM) sorghum from Joint BioEnergy Institute, Emeryville, California... ...
ACAACTCGTCGCGGACCTGCCAGACCGACTGCGACACCCAACACCTCCGTCGCCGGTTATGTCACCGCGACCGAGGTTCGCCGCCCAGCGCTTGAGCCCTGCACGCCGAGGTATTGAGACAGCCTCTGAGCGGTGGGCGACGCGGGCGGGTCAGGCGGCGAGCCGCAGCGCGGACGTGCCGCTCAGCACGGGCCCGAACAGCTGCGCGATGACCCGCGCACGGTGGATCTGGTTGCGGTGCCACGGGCGGCCCTCGGGAGCGAGCACCTCCATGACGCCGACCGTCACGCCGTTCTGCTCGACCGGCAGCACGAGCAGGCGGCCCGCCGCGCCGGCGAACTCCGGCCGGCTGGCGTCGATGCGCGAACCCGCGGTGAGCGGCGTGCCGGCGACCGTCGTCAGCGCGCCGTCGGGCTGCACGAGGCGCAGCGCGGCACGTTCGGCGCCGAGGTCGCGCGAGGCCGAGGCCAGCGCGCCGGCGATCTCCTCCGGGCCGCGGACGTCGTTGATCCGCGCCGCGACGCGCTCGAGCGCGCCGTCGGCGGACATCGCCGGGCCGCTCGAGTGGCCGTGGATCGCGGCCTGCCACGCCGCGTAGCACGACGCGACCGCCGACTCGTCGACCTCCGGCCACGGCCGGCCGGGCGGCGCGAGGACGTAGCCCTGCCCGTAGGTGACGTCGAGGTCGGCGAGCAGGCGCAGGTCCTGCAGCGTCTCGATCCCCTCCGCGCACACGAGCGCGTCGATCGAGCGCGCGAAGCTCACGAACGACGCGATGAGCGCGGCGCGGTAGTCGTCCTGCGAGACGCCGTGGACGAGCGCGCGGTCGAGCTTGATGACGTTCGGCCGGATCCGCAGGAGCTGGGTGAAGCCCGCGTAGCCCGCGCCCGCGTCGTCGACGGCGATCTTCGCGCCGCGCTCGCGCAGGCCCTCGAGCGCGTCGTGCAGCGACGGCGCGGCGGTGACGAGCTCGTTCTCGGTGATCTCGATCGTGACGCCGTTCAGGTCGTCGGGCAGCGCGTCGCGGACCTCCTCGGAGGTCAGCGTCGACGGGCTGACGTTCACGGCCAGGCAGGCGGCGGGAGGGCGGCCCGGCGTCGACAGCGCCTTGCGCAGCGCGGCGGCCTCCAGCCGCGGGCCGAGGCTGACGCGGTGGGCCTGCGAGAACCAGACGTTCGGCGGCCGGTGCGTCGGCGCGTTGAACCGCGCCAGCGACTCGAAGCCGGCGATCCGCGCCGTGCGCAGGTCGAGCAGCGGCTGGAAGAGGATCGTGATCGCATCGTCGTTCTCCAGCAGCGACAGGATCTCGGCCCGCTGCTCCTCGGCGCGGCGGAACCACGACATCCGCTCGCGCTCCTCCTCGGAGTCCTCCTCGGCGGCGGGCTTGACGAGGTCGGCGAGCTCCTCGTTGTAGAGCTCGTAGCGGCCCTTGCCGTTGCGCTTGGCGGCGTACATCGCGACGTCCGCGTGGCGGAGCAGGTCCTCGACGACGTCGTCGCCGGGGTCGGCGACGGCGACGCCGATGCTCGGGCGCACGTCGAGCTCCTCGCCGGCGACCTCGAACGGCGCGCGCATCGCGGCGAGCACGCGCTCGGCGACCTGGACGGCCTCCGAGCGCTCGCCGACGCTCTCGAGCAGGATCCCGAACTCGTCGCCGCCCAGGCGCGCGGCGGTGTCGTGCGCGCGCAGGCACCCGCGTAGGCGCTGGGCGACCTGGATGAGCAGCTCGTCGCCGGCCGCGTGGCCGAGCGAGTCGTTCACGCGCTTGAAGTCGTCGAGGTCGATCGCGCAGGCGGCGACGTGGTGGCCCTCGCGCGAGGCGCGGTGCAGCGCCTGCTCGATGCGGTCGTAGAACAGCGCCCGGTTCGGGAGCTGGGTGAGCGGGTCGTGGAACGCGCGGTGGCGGAGCTGCGCCTCGGACGCCTTGCGCTCGGTCACGTCGCGGCTGGTGAGGATGATCCCCTGCACGTCGGGGTCGTCGCGCATGTCGGCGATCGCGGTCTCGACGTGCACGTAGTGGCCGCCCGCGTGCTTGAGGCGCCACTCGACGGTCGGGCTGTCGGTCGTGCCGGCGAGGATCGCCTTGAGCAGCGGCCGGTCGTCCTCGTGGACGAAGCGCTCGAGCGTGCGGCGGCGGAGCTGGCCGGGGCGGTGGCCGAGGATCCCCTCGCCGGTCTGGGTGACGATCATCCCGCGCCGGTCGAGCACGATGATCATGTCGGTCGAGTGCTGGACGAGCGCCTGCAGGCGCCGGTCGTCGCTGCGGTTGCGCCCGCCCTCCTCCTCGCGTCGGCGCAGGGCGGCGAACAGCCCGAGCGCGGTCGCGCCGAGGACGACGCCGCCGAGCAGCCAGGTCAGGGTGTCGGCGCGGCGCTCCAGCCGGCGCTCCTCGGCGCGGCGGCCGGCGAGCCGCTGCCGCAGGATCGGGCGCGGCCCGTTCGCCGCGTCGATGCGGTTCTCGATCCGCGTGACGGCCGTGCGCATCGAGCGCTGATCGGCCTGGGTGGCCCAGAGCTGGGCGAGCACGGCGACCGCGACCACGCACAGGAGGATCGGGGCGAACGTCAGCGGCGTGAGCCAGGCGGGCCGCGACGATCGGAACGGGAAGCGCATACGCCTCTTTCGTCGGCCGGGAAGGGCCTGAGCTTGACCTGTGGAATCCCCCAACCGACCGATCTCGAAGCGGGGAGGCAGCATGCTCAAGGAGTTCCGGGACTTCGTCCTGCGGGGGAACGTCGTCGATCTGGCTGTTGCGGTGGTCCTCGGCGCGGCCTTCGGAGCCGTCGTCAACGCGCTCGTCGCGGACTTCCTGACCCCGCTCATCGCGGCGATCGGCGGCCAGCCGGACTTCTCCGCGCTGACGTTCACGATCAACGACTCGGTCTTCCGCTATGGGCACTTCCTGAACCAGGTCATCGCGTTCCTGATGATCGCGGCGGCGATCTTCTTCTTCGTGGTGCGGCCGCTGAACGCGCTCATGGCGCGCCTGAAGCCCGAGAAGCCGGTCGACATCCCCACGCGCGAGTGCCCGGAGTGCCTGAGCGACATCCCCGCGCCGGCGCGCCGGTGCGCGTTCTGCACGGCCGAGGTCGGGCCGGCGCCGGCCGCGTAGGCGGCGGGGTCGCTCCGGCCGGCCCGGTGGCGCCGGCCGGCCGGAGCGCGCCGGGCACGCAGGACAAGCCGCCCGTCTACGCCGCGGCGGCGAACCGCGGCTCGCCGTCCCCGGCCATCAGCTCGACGAACATCCTGGCCAGCGCGGGGTCGAAGTGCGTCCCCGCGCACCGCTCGATCTCGGCGAGCGCCTCCTCCGGCGTCCACGCCTCCTTGTAGGGGCGGCGCGAGCACAGCGCGTCGAAGACGTCGCACACCGCGACGATGCGCCCCTCGAGCGGGATGTCCTCCCCCGCGATCCCGTGCGGGTAGCCCTGGCCGTCCCAGCGCTCGTGGTGGGTGAGCGCGACGACCTCGGCCATCCGCACGAGCGGCGAGCGCGACCCCGAGAGCATCTTCGCCCCGGCGGTGGTGTGGGTCTTCATGACCTCCCACTCCTGGGGCGTGAGTTTGCCCGGCTTCTGGAGGATCGCGTCGGGGATCGCGATCTTGCCGACGTCGTGCAGCGCGCTGGCGCGGCGGAGCATCTCGGCGCGGTCCTCGTCCATCCCCGCGGCCCGCGCCAGCCGGTAGCTCAGCAGCCCGATCCGGTTGATGTGCTGGCCGGTGTCCTCGTCGCGCGAGTCGACCGCCTGGCCGAGCCGCTCGATGATCTCGAGCTGGAGCGCGTCGAGGTCGGCGGTCCGCTCGCGCACGGCGGCCTCGAGCTCGGCGCTGTACTCGGTGATCCGCCGGCGCGCGCGGCCCTCGACCATCTGGCCCGCGACGGCGCCGATGCTCATCGACACGCCCGCGGCGAGCAGCGGCGCGACGACCGGGATGACGATGCCGTTGACGAACGCGATCCACGCGACGGCGACGTACACGGCCGCGGTCGCGAACGAGACGAGCGCGGCGCCGATCGGGCTCAGCCGCAGGCCGGTGAGCGGGACGACGAAGCTCATGAACAGGACGGCCAGCACGGTCACCCAGCCGGGCGCGTCACGCAGCGGCAGGCCGTTGAGGGCGGTCCAGATCGCGTTGGCCTGGATCTCCGCGCCGGCCATGAGCTCGGACCGCGCGGTCGGCGTCGGATGCACGTCCTGGAGCGTCGGCGCCGACGCGCCGATCACGACGATCTTGCCTGCGAACATCTCCGGGTCGGCGCGGAGCTGGTACAGGTCCGAGAACGACACGGTCCGGATCGCCTCGGGCCCGCCGCGATAGTCGATGTACGCGCCGGTCTCGCCGTTGAAGAGCTCATGGTCGACCCGCACGCCCTCCCGCCGGGCGACGGCGGCGGCGATCGAGGGCAGGCCGTCGATGACGTCGTTGAAGCGGCGGATGACGCCGGAGTCCTGGTCGGGCAGATTCGCAGCCGCGCCGACCGCGCCGATCGGGTCGAGGTTCTCCTGCCCGCCGAAGATGTTGTGGCCGCCGCGGCCGTCGGTCTCGCTCGTCGCGAGGACGGCGCCGCCGGCCCGGTCGATCGCCTCGTAGAGCGCCAGGTCCTCATCCGGGTCGCTCGCCTCGGTGAACTGGACGTCGAGGACGATCTCGCGCGCGCCCGCCTCGTGCAGGCGCTCCACCGCCTTGGCGAAGTAGGTGCGCGGGAACGGCCACTGCTCGCCGAGGTCGGAGAACGTGACGTCGTCGATCGCGACGACGACGAGGTCGTCGGCGGTCCGCTCGGGGCGCAGCTCGAACCGCAGGTCGACGCTGTCGTGCTCGAAGGCGTCGAGCGCCCCCGCCTGGTCGGCACCGACGACGACCGCCAGGGCGAGCACGCCGGCGAGCAGGTAGGGGCGCAGTCGGTGCACGGTTCGTTGATCGGCGCTGCGCCGCCCGAGTCGGAGCCTCGCTGGACGGGTGTCGTCGCCGGTCCGCCGCCCCGCTCAGCGGCCGACGAGGATGCTCCTGCCCTTGCGGAGGCGCCTCGTACGCCCGGTGCGCTTGTCGCGGACGTCGACGACGCCCTCGGTGACCTTCGTGTAGGTGCCGTCGCAGCGGTCGGCGGTCAGCCAGCTCGTGCCGCGGACGGTCGCGACGCTGTTGGAGCCGTGGGTGCGGAACTTGCCGCCCTTGTCCTTCGCCCACAGGCGGCGGATGGTGCTGCGGCGGCTCTTGCGGCGGGCGGGCGAGCGCTTGCCCGCGGCGGCACGCGCGGTCGCCCTGCCCTTGCGCCGCGGCGCCGGACAGCCGGCGAACGAGCCGCCTGTGAGCTTGATGTCGGTCATGCCGTTCGAGCGCTGGCGGACCTCGAACATGCCGCCGCGGAACGTGCCGGTCTGCCGCCTGCCGCCACCGAGCGCGCTGGAGAGCGTGACCGACCCCTTGCGCGTGTCGACGACCGTGCCGACCGGCAGCGACGACGCGTCGGTCAGCTCGATGAAGCGGTCGGTGCCGGGGATGCGGACGAGGACGGTGCCGCCGCCGGAGGTGTCGAGCAGGACGGTCCTGCCGAGCTCGGGCGGCGCCGCGGGCGGAAGCTCGACGGGCTGCGTGTCGGCCTCGGTCCCGGCGCCGGGGCCCGGGCCGGCCGGCGTCGCGGGCCGGCCGGCGCCGTTCGGGTCGGCGGGCGTCGCGGCGTTCGGGTTGCGGGGCTTGGTCTCGCCGTTGCCGGTCGCGCCGTTGCCGGTGTTCCCGGCGTTGCCGTTGCCGTTGCTGCCGCCGTTCCCGTTGCCGTTGTCGCCCTTGCCGGTGTCGTCTCCCGGCGCGCCCGCCGACGCGTACTCGTAGGCGCCGATGTCCGGCGCGGAGCCGATCGTGCGCGGCTCGCCGGCCAGGTCGAGGAGGCCGACGGCGCCGGAGGCGAGGCCGCGGTCGATCGTGCTCGACCCCGCGAGCGGCCGGAAGCCGGCGTCGAGCTTCGGGTTCTGGTCGTCGGTGTTGGCGCCGGACACGCCGCGGGTCTTGCCCGGACGCGAGTTCGTGCGCTCGCGGGTGCAGTTGGAGCCCTGGCCGTCGAGGTCGTAGCCGTCCCCGCGCGCCAGCGTGTCGACGAGCGCCGTCGAGCCGGTGGCGGTGGCGCAGCGGATGCCGGTCGCCCCGCCGTAGGCGGTGACGTTCCGCACCGCGATCGCCCCGGCCGCCGGGCCGTCCTCGATCCGGACGGCCGCGGCGCTCGCGCCGGCGGTCGTCGCGAGGCTGTTCGTCAGCGCCGCCGTGCCACGAACCGTCGCGCCGTGGCCGCTCTCGGCGTGCGCGACGACCCGGTCGGCGCGGCCGGCCTCGAGCGCGAGCGCCACCTGGCCCGCCGCGTCCGCGACGACCTCCAGGTGCGTGACCGTCGCGCCCGGCGCCGACACGGTCAGGACCGGCTCGGCCTGGAGGACCGAGCTCTCGATCGTCGGCCGCTCGGACCCTTCGTAGCCGTGCACGTCGACGTCGCGGTCGACGACGAGCGGCGCGTCGACCGTGTAGTCGCCGGGCAGCAGCACGATCTCGGCGCCGTCGGCGGCGCCGGACAGCGCGGCCTGCAGGGAGCAGGGCGTGTCGGGTGTGCACGCGGTCGCCGCGGGGTCGCCCGTCGGCGCCGCCCACCGCTCCTCCACGGCCCACGCGGGCGTCGCCGGCAGGACGGCGAGAGCGATGAGGAGGATTGTGAAGCGCACCATCCGGGGGTGCATCGCCCGGAACGGGCGCGCCGATGAGGGTCGGCGGACGGGTGTTCGGCGCCCGCATCCCCAGATCCGGGCCGCACGGTGTCACCCTCTGTAGGAGCACATGACGATCAAGGGCCCTCCGCCTCCCACCGACCTGGACGCCGAGCTGGATCGCAGCCTGCGGCTCGATCGCGAGCTGGCGCGCGACCTCGGGCGCCCGCAGCCCGAGCGCAGGCCGCCGCGTGCCGCGTACGTCGAGTCGCTGCCGACGCGGGAGCCCCCCGGGCGGGCGGCCGAGCGCGAGCTCGTCGCGCGCGCGAAGGCCGGCGACGCCCGCGCGCGGGCCGAGCTCGTCGACGCGTTCATGCCGCTCATCGCATCGGTCGCGCGCACGTACCGGACCGGGCACGTCCAGCAGATGGAGCTGCTGCAAGAGGGCGTCGTCGGCCTGCTGCGCGCGCTCGAGGGCTACGACCCCTCACGCGGCACGCCGTTCTGGGCGTACGCCGCCTGGTGGGTGCGCCAGGCGATGCAGCAGCTCGTCTCCGAGCTCACGCGCCCGGTCGTCCTCTCCGACCGCGCGCTCCGCCACCTCGCCCGGCTGAAGGAGGCCCACCGCGAGATCGTCGCCAGCGAGGGCCGCGAGCCGACGAGCGCCGAGCTGGTCGAGCGCACCGGCATCGACGCCGCCCAGGTCAACGACCTGCTGGCGACCGAGCGCGTCCCGCGCTCGCTCGACGAGCCCGTCCGCAGCGAGGAGGGCACGATCGGCACGTTCGGCGAACTGCTCGTCGATCCGCTCGCCGAGGGCGAGTACGAGCGGGTGCTCGGCAACGTCGTCGTCGACGACCTCCATGCGCTGCTCGCCGGCCTGTCGGACCGCGAGCGCGACGTCGTCCGTTCCCGCTTCGGCCTGGGCGGCGACGAGCAGTCGCTGCGGGCGATCGGCGCGCGGCTGGGCCTCAGCGGCGAGCGCGTGCGCCAGATCGAGCAGCGGGCGCTCGGCAAGCTCGCCAGCGCGATCGGCGCCTGATCGAGGCCCGGCCGGCCCGCCGGCTCGGCGCGATCGGGCGGGCAGAAGGTGAACCGGAGCCCTTGACACGCACCTTGGTGCGGCCTATTCCCCATGGTGCAGAAAGGATTTCCCCACAACTCATCGAGCCGGACGGCTCGGGCATATCCGGCTCCCAGATTCGGGGCCCTGCCGCGAGAGCGGCGCCCGAAGCCCTCAGACGGGTGAGGGCAGAGGGCCGCGGCCACGAGCCGCGACCCGGCTCGATGAGGACATACCGCCGACATCGACGGCGACGTCCAAGCCGCCGTCGATGATCGCGTCGGTCACAGCCACGGTCGGCTCACCCGCACGTACGCGCTCGAACCGCAGATCGACGCGCGCCTCGCCGACCCGCAGACCGCGGACGGTCAGCACGTCGACATGCTTCGGCAGCCGGGGCCGGCGGATGACCAGGCGCCGCTCGAGCGCGTCCGGCGTCAGCCCGAGCCCCGTGACGAGCAGGTACGGGATCGAGCCGGCCGCCCACGCCTGCGGGCGGCACGCGACCGGGTACGGCACCGGCGCCTCGTAGTCGGCCCGCGAGAAGCCGGCGAACAGCTCGGGCAGCCGGTAGTCGGGGAACGCGGCGGCGGCGTCGACGAGACCGTCGACGACCCGCTGGAAGTCGTCGTCGAACCCGTACTCGCGCAGGCCGGCGCCGATGAGCGCCGTGTCGTGCGGCCAGACGCTCCCCGTGTGGTAGCCGACGGGGTTGAACGCGACCTCGCGGGCGCCGAGCGTCCGGATGCCCCAGCCCGAGTACAGGTCCTCCCCCATCAGCCGGTCGCGCACCTCGCTCGCCCGGGCCTCGTCGATCGCCCGCGCCCACAGCAGGTGGCCCTGGTTGGAGGCGAGCACGCGGCTCGGCCGCTTGTCGGCGTCGAGCGCCATCGCGTACGCGCCGAGATCGGGCAGCCACAGGCGCTCGAGCGCCTCGCGCGTGCGGTCGGCGGAGGTGCGCAGCTCGGCCGCGCGATCGTGCTCGCCGATCCGGTCGAGCAGGACGGCGAGGTCCTCGCGCGCCCGGATCGCGTAGCCCTGCACCTCTACCAGCGCGATCGGCGCGCGCAGCGGCAGGCCGTCCTCCCCGCAGACGCCGTCCCAGGAGTCCTTCCACCCCTGGTTGTCCAGCCCGCCGGGCGCGCGCCGCAGGTACTCGACGAGGCCGTCGCCGTCGGGGTCGCCGTCCCGGTCGAGCCACTCGAGCGCCGCGTCGACCTGCGGGCGCAGCTCGTGCAGCAGGTCGAGCGAGCCGGTCCAGTCGACGTGACGCGCCAGCAGGATGAGGAACAGCGCGGTCGCGTCGACCGTGCCGTAGTAGCGCGCCAGCGGCGTGCAGTCGGTGTTGGCGACCTCGCCCAGGCGCAGCTCGTGCAGGATGCGCCCCGGCTGCTCGTCGTGCGCGTCGTCGTGCCGCGCGCCCTGCGTGGCCGCCAGCAGGCGCAGCGTCCCGGCCGCGAGCGCCGGGTCGAACCCGAGCATCTGCATCGCGGTGATGAGCGAGTCGCGCCCGAACAGCGTCGCGTACCAGGGCACGCCGGCCGCGAGGTACGGCTGGCCGTTCAGGTCGGAGATGAGCAGGCGCAGGTCCAGGAGGCTGCGCCGCAGCATGCGGGCGACGAGCTCGTCGTCGACCTCCATCCGGGTCCGGCCGGCGAGCCACGCGTCGGCGTCGGCGGCCGCCTGGCGCGCCGCGCCGTCGCGGCTCAGCACCGGCGCCGCGGGCTCGCCTTCGACCGGTGCGCTCGTCGTGAAGCGGCAGGTCAGGCTCAGCGTGTGGCTCTCGTGCGGCTCCAGGTGCACGGCCGCCGTGAGGCGCCCGTCGTCACCGGCGTGGGCGCCCTCGCAGGTGACGGTCGTCGCGCGCGTCCAGCCGTCGAGGCCGACCGCCTTGAGCCGCAGCGTGTCCCCGAGGCCACGTCGCTCGACCCGCCGCTCCCGCGGTTCGAGCATCCCGCGCAGCTCGAGCATCGGCACGTAGTCGGCGTCGAGGCGCAGCTCGAGCTCGAGGTCGACCGGCTCGGGGTGGTGCGAGTGCAGGAGGATCGTCTCGTCGAGCGCGTCGGGGCGTATGCGGCGCTCGATCCGGATGCGCAGCGACTGCAGCGGCAGCCGCCGCCCGTCGGCGAGCGGCAGGTCGGGGTTGGTCAGCTCGTGCACCGCGGCGCTGCCCGCCTCGTCGGAGCTGACGAGCAGGCGCGGCGCCACCCCGTTGATCCGCAGCTCGTGGGTGCGCAGGAACCGGCAGTCGTCGACGAAGACGCCGAGCGCGTGATCGCCGCTCGGCAGCTCGCCGTCGCGGCCCGCGACGCAGAACGCGTTGCCCGCCTTGATGGCGGTCGTCTCCGTGACGTCGACATCGGTCACGCGGCAACCCTTTCGTCCCCGGACTGCACGACGCCGGCCCGGCCGTCGCCGGCCTGGACGGCGGTCGCGGCCGCCGCCCGGTCGTCGGCGACGGGGCGCGGTGCGGCGATCGTGCGGTACACCCGCTCGTAGTCTGCCGCGATCTTCTTCGGCGCGAACCGCTCGGCGACGCTCGCGCGGCACTCGGCAGGCGAGATGCGGGAGACCTGCTCGACGGCCTCGGCCATCTCGTCCTCGTCGGCGACGAGCAGCCCGCTGCGGCCGGGCTCGACGACCTCGGGCGCGGCGCCCTCGGCGAACGCGATCACCGGCGTGCCGGCGGCCATCGCCTCGACCATCACCATCCCGAACGGCTCGGGCCAGGTGATCGGCATGAGGAACGCGTGCGCCCGGGCGAACAGCTCCTCCTTCTGGCGCCCGCCGACCTCGCCGATCCAGACGATCTGCTCGTCGAGCCTCGGCTCGATCTCCTCGGCGAAGTACTGCTCGAACCCGCGCTGGACCGGGCCGGCGAGGATGAGCCGCCTGCCGGTCTTGCGGGCGACGCGGATCGCGCGGTCGGGTCCCTTGATCGGGTTGATCCGCCCGACCCAGAGCAGGTAGTCGTCCTTCGGCAGGCCGGTCGGCCAGGCCGCGACGTCGACCGGGTTGTAGACGACCGCGTCGACGTGCAGGCCGTGCGGGCGCATCGCCGCCTGCGCACGCGAGATGCAGGTGATCGCCGCCTTGTGGCCGTGGGCGGCGTAGAAGCGCACGGCGTCGCCCTCGAACGAGCCGTGGATGGTGTGGACCACCGGCACGCGGAGCCGGTCGGCCATCGCGAGCGCGACCCACCCCGAGTGGTCGTGCAGCACGTCGAACGGGCGGCCGTCGAGCTCGGCCTGCTCGAGGTAGGCGATCGCGCGGGCGGTGTGGTCGGCCTCGACGACGCTCATGCCGATGTCCCGCGGGTGCAGCCGGTCCAGCAGCGGGACGACGGTCGCTGCGCTCTTCGAGCCGGGCGCGCCGAGCAGCGTGACGTCGTGGCCGCGCTCGACGAGCGCGTCGGCGAGCAGCGCGAGGACCTGCTCGATGCCCCCGTAGCCGACGGGCGGGACCGGCAGCCACGGCGGCGCGAGCAGGGCGATGCGCAGGGGGCGGGAGTCGTCGTCGGCGTCCTGCCTGGCGCGCGAGACGCGCCTGACGACACGATCGGGACGCGGCGCGTAGAGATGACGATGCACGAACGGCTCGCTGCGCACGGCCTGGGCGACGGCGCGGTCGGCGGCGGCGCACGAGGCACAGAGCCGGTCACCACCGGGACGGAGTACCGTACGGACGTGACAGCGCTCGCACCGGCCGAGCCGCAGCGGTGGCCGGAGCGTTCCGCTGCGCCGCCGGCCCGCCGGCGGCGTCGTCGAGCCTCCTTCCATCATCGTGGTCACGTGGTGATGTCCTCCTCATGGTCGGGGACACGCCTTCACCACCTGCACTAGGACACACCCGCGTTCCGTCAACCGCGCTGTCCATCCACCGGCGAGTTCGATAGAACGGACGATCTGTTCTGGTGATCGTCCCCGCCGAACCCGACTTCTCGATCTCCGTGAGGTTCGAGAACTCCGCCGCCGCCCTCGTCGCCGTGACCGGTGAGCTCGACCTCTCGACCGCACCGAAGCTGGCCCGAGCGCTCGAGGACCTCCCGAGCGAGGCCACCGACATCCGCGTCAGCCTGCGCGACGTGTGGTTCGCGGACGTCGACGCGCTCAGCCGCCTGGCACGGACGCGCCACCGCCTGCGGCTGCAGGGGCGCCGCATGGTCGTCACGGACGCGGGCGACACGGTCCGCGGGCTCATGCGCGCGGCCGGGGTGCTGGAGGAGCTCACCGGCACCTGACCCACGGCGCTCTTCGGAGCGGTTCATCGTGGCTTGAGGTCGGTGTGGCGGGCTGGGTCACATCCCCCGATCGTGAAAGGAGCCGAACCGCCGCATACCGCCGGCGCGCCGGACCTGTGTCAGACGCGCCGGTGCTGGGCAAGACGGACGTTCCCCCTTCCCGGAGATGTCGATGTCCCCTGCCACAGACGCTTCGCGGCGCCTTGCGGCGCTCGACGGCCTGCGCGGCATCGCCGCGCTCGGCATCGTGCTCATCCACGTCTGGATGTACGACCACGGCGACGCCGGCAAGCCCGCCAAGTCGCTGTTCGACATCGCGGTCGGCGAGCTACGGCTCGGCGTGCCGCTGTTCTTCCTGCTGTCGGGCTTCCTGCTCTTCCGCCCGTTCGCCGCGGCGGCGGCCGCGGGCCGCCCGTCCCCGTCGATCCGCAACTACGCGCTGCGCCGCGCGGCGCGGATCCTCCCCGCGTACTGGATGGCGCTCGCCGTCGCGTTCGTCGCGCTCGGCCTCGCCGGCCACTCGCGCGCGGCGGGCGCCGGCGACCTGCCGGTCTTCCTGCTGTTCTTGCAGAACTACGGCGAGGCGACGCGCTGGCAGCTCGACCCGCCGATGTGGACGCTGTGCGTTGAGGTGTCGTTCTACCTCGTGCTGCCGCTGCTGGGCCTGCTCGCGCTGCGGCAGCGGGGCACGACGCGGATCGCGGCGCTGTGCGGCGGGCTGCTCGTCGCGGGCGTGACGTCGCGCACGCTCGCGATGCTCGGCGACTGGCCGCCGACCACGACCGACTCGCTGCTCACCCACGGGCACGAGTTCGCGGCCGGCATGCTCGTCGCCACGCTCGTGCACGGGCGGCAGCTCTCCGTGCGCGCAGGCCGCGCGATGTTCGCGAGCGGCGCGGCGCTCGTGCTCGCGAACGCGTCGTGGCACGGGTTCGCGATCGGCGCGTACGGCGTGCGCGAGCTCATCGGCGACCTGCCCGCGGTCGCGGGCTTCGCGCTGATGGTCGGCGCGATCGCCGTCGCGCCGCTGCGCGCGCCGGTGCTGACGAGCCGCCCGGCGCAGCTCGCGGGGACGCTCTCCTACGGGCTGTACCTGCTCCACTACATCGCGATCGACACGCTGCGCGCGACCGGCCTCTGGCCCGAGCAGCTCGGCCTCTCGCTGGCGCTCGTGTACGCGTTCGGGCTGGGCGGCGCGATGCTGAGCTGGCGCTACCTCGAGGCGCCGGCGATGCGCTGGGCGCGGCGCAGGACCGCCCGCGAGCATCCGGCCCGCGCGCGCACCTCCACGCGGCCGGCGCGCCGCCCGCAGCCCGAGCCGGTCCGCTCCTGAGCCGCCGTCCTCAGTGCAGCTCCGCCGGCTCGCCGAGCGCGACGCGCCCGAGCAGCTCGTAGGCCCGGTCGCTCGCGAGCGGCTGCATGAACGTGACGGCCCGGACGTCGCGGTACGCGCGGGCGAGCGGGCTGCCGTTGACGTACCCGGCGCCGCCGGAGAGCGTCAGCGCGCGCTCGACGACGCGCGCGGCCGCCTCGCCGACGAACGTCTTCGCCGCCTGCGCCTCGGCGAACAGCTCGAGGAGCTCCGCCCCGGCCGGCTCGCCGTCACGGTGGCGGTCGGCGAGCGCGGCGGCCCGGGCGAGCAGCGCGCGCGCCGCCGCCAGGTCGACCGCGTTCTCGGCCGCCGCGACGCGCGGCCGGGCGCTGCCGTTCACGCGGCCGGCGAGCCGCTCGCGGCCGTACGCGTCGGCGGCCTCCGCGACGCCCAGCGCGCCCGCCGCGTGGAACAGGCCGGCGACGAGGTTGCGCTCGATGTACGGCAGCGGGTCGCCCGCCGCGAAGCCGCCGCGGACGGCGGACTCGGGCAGCTCGAGCCCGTGCAGCGAGACCGAGTTCGACCCCGACGCGCGCATGCCGAGCGCGTCCCAGTCGTCGTGCACGACGACGCCGGGCGCGTCGGCCGGGACCATCGCGTACGCGTACCGCTCGACCCCGCCCTCCTCCTCGCAGCGCACCGACACGTACAGGTCGGTCGCGGCCGGCGACATCGAGCAGAACACCTTGTGCCCGTCGACGCGCCAGCCGGACGCGGTGCGGACGGCCGTCGTCCCGGGGCGCGTGAGGTCCTGGCCGCGCTCGCTGATCGCCGCGGCGAGCACGCGCCCCTCGCGCGCGATCTGCTCGAGCGACGCCGCGAAGCCGCGCGCCCGCCGGTCGTGGCCGGCCGCCTCGGCGGCGCGGCGGCGACGCTCCATGTTGTGCACCGCGATGAGGTGCATGTTCGCGCCGATCGCGACCGACGCGTCGCCGCGCGCGAGCCGGCTCGACGCGATGACGAGGTCGTGCGCCGACCACACGCCGAGCCCGCCGAGCTCGGCGGGGATCGGCGCAGCGAACCAGCCCGCGGCCTTCAGCGCGTCGATCGCCTCGAACGGATACGTGCCGTCGCGGTCGTGCTCGGCCGCGCGGGCGGCGAGCGCCGGGGCCAGCTCCTCGGCGATCCCCACCAGGCGCGCGCCGGCGCCGGTGGCAGCGGTGAGCTCGATCATCGCCGGGCCTCAGTCGGTCGCGACCTCGACGGCGACCGGCACGCCGTTCGTGACCATGTCGTAGACGGCCGAGCGCATGCGGGCCCGGTCGACGATCTCGCGCAGCTTCTCGGGCGGGGCGTCGCCGGCGACGCGGAACGTGACCGCGATGTGCTCGAAGCCGTTGCGGACCTCGTCGGTCTGCCCGAGCGCGCCGCGCACGTCCATGACGCCGGTGAGCTGCGACTCGACGCTCGTCAGCCGCACCTTCCGCGCGGCGGCGACGTAGACGATCGAGGTCGTCAGGCACGCCGCGAGTGCGTGGAGCAGGTACTCGGCCGGGTTCGGCCCGGTGTCGGCGCCGAGCAGGATCGCCGGCTCGCCGGCGTCGATCTCGAACGCGCCGGTCCGCGACGTGTCCTCACCGCCCGCCGCGTAGAAGTCCTTGATCGTCGAGCGGTTGTGCGCGCCGCCGAGCCAGCGGTTGGCGGCGCGGAACTCGAACCTGCGGAGCTCGGGCTGCGCGCCGAGCAGGTCGAGCGTGGCGAACATCCTTCCGGTGTCGACGCCGTTGCGGACGGTGATGCCGGTCGCGCTCATGGTGGGTGACCTCCCGGGTCGTGTGGTGACGCCCCGACCCTCTCGCGGGCCGGCCCGCGCGGCATCGGCGCCACCACCCAACCTGCGCCACGCGCCTGTCGGGATGCACGCATCGGCGTACGATCGCCCTGGTGCGACACGAGACGCGCTTCTGCACCTCGCGGGACGGGGTGGGCCTCGCCTACGCGATCGAGGGCGCCGGGCCGCCGCTCGTCAAGGCGGGCAACTGGATGACCCACCTGGACTACGAGCGCGAGAGCCCGGTGTGGCGGCACTGGGTGCGGGAGCTGAGCCGCGGCCACACGCTCGTGCGCTACGACGAGCGCGGCTGCGGGCTGTCGGATCGCGAGCTGCCGGGCATGCCCACGTCCGACACCTACCTCGACGACCTGTCCGCGGTCGTCGACGCGGCGGGCCTGGAGCGGTTCGCGCTGCTCGGCCTGTCGGGCGGCGGACCGACCGCGATCCGCTACGCGGTCCGGCATCCCGAGCGCGTCACGCACGTCGTGCTCTACGGCAGCTACGTGCGCGGCCGGTTCCGGCGCGACCGGCAGAACACCGAGCAGTCGCGCGTGCTCATCGAGCTCATGCGCGTCGGCTGGGGCGGCGCCGTGCCGGCGTTCCGGCAGGTGTTCAGCGCGCTGTACATCCCGAGCGCCGGCGAGGAGCAGCGGCCCTGGTACGACGAGCTGCAGCAGGTGTCGAGCAGCGGCGAGACCGCGGCGACGCTGTGGCTCTCGCGCACGCGGATCGACGTCACCGACGACGCGCGGCGGATGACGCGCCCGGCGCTCGTGCTGCACGCCCGGCACGACCGCGCCGTCCCGTACGACGAGGGCCGGCGGCTGGCGTCGCTGCTGCCCGACGCGCGCTTCGTGACGCTCGAGACCGACAACCACGTCCTGCAGGAGACCGAGCCGGCCTGGGAGGTCTTCCTGGCCGAGATGCGCCGGTTCCTCGGCGACGGCGACCCCGGCGAGGCGCCCGCGCCCGCCGCGGCCGGTCTCGCCGAGCTGAGCGACCGCGAGCGCGAGGTGCTCGAGCTCGTCGCGGCGGGGCTGAGCAACGAGGCGATCGCTGCACGCCTGGTGCTCAGCACGCGCACGGTCGAGCGCCACCTGTCGAACGTCTACGCGAAGCTGCGGCTGTCGGGTAAGTCGGCGCGCGCCGCGGCGGCCGCGCGGTTCTCGCGGGCTTGAGCGCCCGGCGAGTCGCCGCTCAGCCGGTCGCCGTCCGCCCGTAGTCGGCGAGCCCGGACGCGAGCTGGTCGTACGCCCGGTCGGCGCGCCTGCGCAGCCGGCGGGCGAGCCGCGCGGGGTCCTCGCCCGCGGCCAGGCCGTTCAGCGCGGCGAGGAAGATCGAGCGGTGGGTGAACCACAGCGTCCGCGCGACGACCGCGGGCACGAGGTCGCCGGGGTCGGCCCCCGACGTCTCGGCGACCGCGGAGGTGATCGCGGCCGCGCCGGACTCCCACCCGACCCTCAGGCGCTCCTGCAACTCGGGGCTCGTGCGGATGATCTTCGCGACGAGGAGCAGCTCCTCGTCCCCGCCGGCGACGTGCTCTCTCAGGACCCGCCTGGTGAGCGCGCGGAAGACGTCGAGCACGGACGTCCCGGCGGGGCGGTCGGCGAGGGCGGCGGTGAGCTGCTCGATCCCCTGCTCGCGGCCGGCGAACGCGAGGTCCTCCTTCGTCGGGAAGTGGTTGAAGACCGTCTTCTCGGCGACGTCGGCGGCGGCCGCGACCTCGGCGACCGTCACGTTCGCGAAGCCCCGCTCGGCGAACAGCCGGCGGGCGGTGGCGGCGATCGCGTCGCGGGTGGCGCGCTTCTTGCGCTCGCGCAGGCTCTCGGGTCGTCCTTGCATCTCAGATCATACACGTTACAGCCGCACTACTAGTACAGCGACTGTAACGAGTACGGTGCGCGCCATGTCCTCCTCCATCCCACCCGCCGTCGAGGTCGACGAGCTGCGGCGGACCTTCGGCGAGATCGAGGCCGTCCGCGGGATCTCGTTCACCGTCGCGCCCGGTGAGGTCTTCGGCTTCCTCGGCCCGAACGGCGCGGGCAAGAGCACGACGATCAACATGCTGTGCACGCTGCTCGCCCCCACGTCCGGGAGCGCGCGCATCAACGGCTTCGACGTCGTCGCCGAGCGCGATGCCGTCCGCCGCCAGATCGGCCTGGTGTTCCAGGACCCGACGCTCGACGTCCAGCTCACCGCCGCGCAGAACCTGCGCCTACACGCCGAGCTGTACGGCATCGACGCCGGCGCGATCGAGGCCCGCATCGACCGGATGCTCGCGCTGGTCGGGCTCGCCGACCGGCGCGACCAGCGCGTGCTCACGTTCTCGGGCGGCATGAAGCGCCGCCTCGAGATCGCGCGGGGGCTCCTGCACTCACCGCGCGTGCTGTTCCTCGACGAGCCGACCATCGGCCTCGACCCGCAGACGCGCAGCTCGATCTGGGGCTACCTCAGGGCCCTGCAGGAGTCCGAGGGGACGACGATCTTCATGACGACCCACTACATGGACGAGGCCGAGTACTGCGACCGGATCGCGATCATGGATCGCGGCGACATCGTCGTCCTCGACACGCCCGAGGCGCTGAAGGCCGGCGTCGGGGCCGACCGGGTGACGCTCGGCACCGCCGACGACGCCGCGGCGCTCGACGCGCTCCGCGAGCGGTTCGGCATCGAGGCCTCGCTCGCCGAGGGGGCGGTGACCTTCCACGTCGACGGCGGCGGGGAGTTCGTGCCGCGCCTGTTCGCCTCGCTCGGCGTGCCGATCACGTCGGTCGCGGTGTCGCGGCCGACGCTCGACGACGTGTTCCTCAGGTACACGGGCACGACGATCCGCGACGCGGAGAGCGCCGGCGGCGACGAGGCCCATCGGGCGATGATGCGCGCGATGGCGGGGGCGCGGCGATGAGCGCCGTGGCGGACGTCGTCGCCGTCCGGGTCCCGGAGCGGACGTTGCGCTCGGAGGCGCGGGCGGTCCGGACCGTCTGGCGCCGGGACATGATCCGGTTCCTCGCCAACCGCGGGCAGACGATGACGTGGCTCGTCCAGCCGCTGCTGTTCCTGTTCGTCCTCGGCTCCGGGCTGCAGCCGCTGTCGGACGCCTCCACCGGCGGCGCCGACCTCAAGACGTTCATCTTCCCGGGCGTCGTATGCGTCGCCGTGCTGTTCACGGCGATGATCAGCGCCGCGTCGCTGGTGTGGGACCGCGAGCTCGGCTTCCTGAAGGAGATGACGATCGCGCCGGTCAGCCGGACGTCGATCATCCTCGGCAAGCTCGCGGGCGGCGCGACGATCGCCGCGGCGCAGGGCGTCATCGTCCTCGCGCTCGCCGGCCTCGTCGGGGTCCCCTACGCCCCCGGCCTCGTGGCCGGAGCGCTCGCGCTGATCGTGCTCGTCGCGTTCGTGGTCACCGCGTTCGGGGTGCTCGTCGCGGTGTCGATCAGGCAGGCCCAGAGCTTCACCTGGGTCATGCAGCTCGTCGTGTTCCCGATGTTCTTCCTGTCGGGGGCGCTCTACCCCGTCGCCGGGCTGCCGGCGTGGCTCGAGATCCTGACGAAGCTCAACCCGCTCACCTACGCGGTCGACCCGATGCGCCGGCTCGTGTTCGCCCACGCCGACGTGACCGACACCGGGACGCTCGACGCCGGCGTCACGTGGTTCGGCCGGCAGGTGCCGGCGCTCGTGGAGGCCGGGCTGGTGTTCGCGATCGGGCTCGCGCTGCTGGGCGTGGCGGTACGGCGGTTCGCGCGGGCGGCGGAGGGCTAGATGGGTGGTCTTGCGTGATGTCGCGTCCCGCTCCGTCCGGATCCGGCGCCGGCCGGCGGCGCGTGGTCCGAACGGCCGCTGGTCAGGGGCGGGGAGCGGATCGCTCCCCGCCCCTGCGGACGCGGGCGGGGGCGCAGGGTCCGGCCGGGTCGCTCCTCCCGGTGCCGGCGAACGCACGGGCGAGCGGGAGCGCGCACCTTCCGTCGGGTGTGTCGACTCGTCCCGGCAGAGCCGTCATGAGTCGACACACCGGGCGGAGCCCGGGGCGGGTGTGTCGATGTGTTCCGGCCTGACCGTGATGAGTCGACACACCCGGCGGTCCCCGGGCGGGTGTGTCGGCTCGTCCCGACATGACCGTCACTGGTCGACACACCGCCCCTCGTCGAGCTGCGCGGGGGCTGGGTGGCCGCCGTCTCGCGTGTCGACCGGCTCGCTGCCGTGGTTCGGTCCCGGACCGAGGCACGGGTCGTGTCGGGGCCTGCGGCGCGCCCGGGCGGCCCGGGGCGATGGTGCCGGCCCGGCTCGCTCCGCACGTCTCCGGTGGCGGCGGGCCGCCGGGTGGTCTGGACGGCCCCGCCGGTCAAGGAGGCCAAGGGCCGGGGCCGCGGAGCGCTCCTCCCGGCCGTGCGCGAGTGCGTGCCGGGATCTTTGGCATCCGTGGTGCGTCTGGCGACCCTTCCGTGCCAGAGATGCCGCCCGGGCGCGCGAGGCCGCCCGCAACGCCACACCCCCGAGCGGTGACGCCCGAGAGGAAGCGCAGCGCACCGGACCCACCCGGCACCCGCGCCCCGAGGGGCGCAGGCGCCGGAGCGGGATCGCCGGCCGCGGTCACCGGCGGGAGTGGGCGAGCAGGTACGGCACCGGCAGAACCGCCGCGAGCACACCGGCGACGAGCGCCAGCGCGAGCAACGGCAGCACCACGACGACCGTGAGGATCGCCGGCGGCGGGCACACGAGCAGCGCGAGGAGCACCACGAGCGCGATCTCCGCGCCGCGGAGCGCCTCCCCGGCGGCGGGCGCCGCGTGCGACGCGTCGCCCTCGATCGTCTCGGCCGCCGTCCGCGGCGCCGGCCCGTCCGCCGAGCGTGTGAGCGTCATGTCGTCAGCTCCCTCGCGCTCAGGCGACCGGGTGCAGCGCGCCCGCGGCCTCGAGGATGAGCCCGGCGGTCGCGCCGGGATGGGCGACCGTGACGGCGTGCGACGCGCCCGGGATCTCGATCCTGCGGTGCGCGTGCGCGCGCTCGGCCATGGAGTGCACGAGCGCCTTCGGGATGTTGCGGTCCTCCTCGCCGAAGACGAACCACGACGGCAGCTCGCGCCACAGCGGCTGCTCGCCGGAGGCCTCGACGAGCGCCTCCTGCGTGACCGGGCGCTGCGTCGCCGCCATCCGCGCCGCCTGCGGCGCCGGGACGTCCGCGCAGAACTGGGCGTGGAAGCGCTCGGGATCGATCCGCAGATCGGTCGTGCCGTCGGCGCGCGGGACGGGCCGCAGCGCGTCGCCGAGCGTGCTGCCGGGGAAGCGGGCCGACAGCTCGAAACAGCTCTCGCCCGGGTCGGGCGCGAACGCGGCGACATAGACGAGCGCGACGATGTCGCCCGCGTCGCGGTCGACGTTCGTGATGACGGCGCCGCCGTACGAGTGGGCGGCCAGGACGACCGGCCCCTCGACGGACCGGACGACGTCGCTGACCGCGGCGGCGTCGGACGCCAGGCCGCGCAGCGGGTTCGCGACGGCGATGACCGGGTGGCCGGCGTCGAGCAGGCGATCGACGACGCCGTCCCAGCTCGACGACTCGGCGAAGGCGCCGTGGACGAGGACGATGGTGGGGCGCATGACACGTTCCTTCGGGTCGGGGTCGGAACGCCTGTCACGCTCGCGCCCGGACCGGCTCCCCGGCGTCCGTGGGACTCCCTAGTCGGCGCCCCGGTCGCCGCGCGTCACACCGTCAGCCCGGCGTCGGTGAGCGCCGGCCGGAGCTCCTTGCGCGAGCGCACGCCGAGCTTCGTGAACACCTTGTGCAGGTGGTACTCGACCGTCCGCGGGCTGATGAACAGCTCGGCGCCGATCTCCGGGTTCGAGCGCCCGCCGACCGCCAGCCGCGCGATCTGCGCCTCCTGCGGCGTCAGCACGTCCCGCGTCTCGACGGTGAGCCGGCGCACGCTCTCGCCGGTCGCCGCCAGCTCGCGCCGGGCGCGCTCGGCGAACCCCTCGGCGCCGATCCGGGCGAACGCCTCGAACGCGGTGCGGAGCTGCTCGCGGGCGTCGACGCGGCGCTGCTCGCGCCGCAGCCACTCGCCGTAGCGCAGCCGGGCGCGGGCGGCGTGGACCGCGCCGCGCGTGCGGTCCAGGCGCTCGACCGCCTCGCGGTGGAGCGCCTCGGCCTCGCCGCCGGCGGCGACGAGCGCGCGTGACCCCGCCTCGGTGCCGAGCGCCCAGTCGGTGCCGCTCGCGCGCGTGCGCTCCGACAGGCGTTCGAGCGCGGCGGGGATCGCGGCGGTCGCGCCGCTGCGCGCGGCGGCCTCGACGAGCTCGACGAGCGACCAGGCGTGCAGGCCGACGTCGTCGTGCTCGCATCCGCGCCCGGCGGCCGCGAGCGCCTCCGCGTACCGCCCGTGGCCGTTGTGCAGCAGCGCGGTCGCCCACTCGATGACGCCCAGGCCCATCCCCTCCCCGCGCGCGGTCGCCTCGCGACGGCCGGCCTCGATGAGCGCGGGCGCGCGCTCATCGTCGCCGCGCCACGCGGCCAGCATCAGCGCCGCGTACTTCAGCGGCGCGGTCCCGGTCGCCTCGGTGAGCGCGTCGGCCTCGGCGATGAGCGCCGAGGCGGCGCGGAACGTGCCCGCGTGGACGTGCAGGGACGCGCGGTACGTCGCGGCGATCGGCAGCGCGCCGAGCGCGCCGCTCTCGCGCGCGACGCGCAGCGCCCGCACGGCGAGGAGCTCCCACAGCTCGTCGTCCCACAGGTCCTGCGCCAGCCGGCACGCGAGCCACAGCCACCGGTCGTCGGCCGCGCCGTCGCTCTCGCGCCAGGCGCCGAGCGCGCGCCGCACCGCCGGGACCGCGGCCGCGTAGCCGTCGGTGAACCGCGTCGCGAGGCCGTCGAGCAGCAGGTCCGCGGCGCGCGGCGGGCCGGGCGCGGGCGGTGCGGCCTGCGCCGCCCGCGCGACCTCGCGGACACCCGGGCCCCGGCCGAGGCGCCCGGCGAACATCGCGGCCGTCAGCGCCTCGAGATGGGTCTCGCGGGCGAGCGCGGCGTCGAGGGGCTCGAGGCGCCGGGCGGCACGCAGGAGCAGCGCGGGCGCGTCGCCGCCGCGGGTCCTGGCGAAGGCGATCTCCGCGGCGAGGCGCTCCCACCGGGCGCGCTGGAGCTCGTCGAGCGACGCGAGCTCGGCCGTCGCGAGGAGGGCCTCTGCGGCTTCGGGCGCGCCCGCGTCGAGCTTGGCCTGCGCGGCGGCGAGGGCGCGCGCTCCGCGCCGGGCGGGCGCCGGGGTCAGCTCCGCCGCCCGTTCGAGGAACGCCGCGGCGGCCGCGACGCCGCCGCGGGCCTGCGCCCGGCCGGCCGAGCGCTCGAGCTCGCGGGCGACCGCCTCGTCCAGCCCGGCCGCCGCGTGCGCGCGATGCCACGCGCGCCGGTCGGGGTCGTGCTCGGGGTCGGTCGCGTCGGCGAGCGCCTGGTGGACGACCTCGCGGTCGGGGAGCGGCGCCGCCCGGTAGATCGCCGAGCGGACGAGCGGGTGGCGGAACCGGACGCGGGCGCCGAGCTCGCACAGCTCGGCAGCGTGGGCCGGGCCCGCCGCGTCGGGGCCGAGCCCGAGCCGCTCGGCGGCCCGCCACAGCAGCGGCACGTCGCCGGTCGGCTCGGCGGCGGCGACGAGCAGGAGCCGGCGCGTGTCGGGCGGCAGCGCCTCGAAGCGCCGCAGGAAGCTCTTCTCGATCCGGCCGGCCAGCGGCCCGCGGTCGGGCAGCCCGAACCCGCCGGCGAGCTCGGCCGCGGTGAGCCCGCGCGGGAGCTCGAGCAGCGCCAGCGGGTTGCCGCGCGTCTCGGCGACGATCCGGTCGCGGACGTGGGCGTCGATCGGGCCGCCGATGCCGGTCGCGAGCACCGTGCGCGCCTCGTGGTCGGTGAGGCCCTCGACCCGCATCTCGGGCAGGCCGGCGAGCTCGTCGGCGTCGCTCGGCTCGCGGAGCGCGAACACCATCGCGATCCGCTCGGCCAGCAGGCGGCGCGCGCCGAACGCGAGCGCCTGGCGCGACGCGCGGTCGAGCCACTGCGCGTCGTCGACGACGCACAGCAGCGGCTGCTCCTCAGCCTCGGCGGCGAGGAGGCCGAGCACCGCGAGCGCGACGCGGAAGTGGTCGGGCGCGCCGCCGTCGCCGAGGCCGAACGCGTCGCGAAGCGCGTCGCGCTGCGGTCCGGGGAGCCCGTCGACGCCGTCGAGCAGCGGGCCGCAGAGCTGGTGCAGCCCGGCGAACGCGAGCTCCATCTCGGACTGTACGCCCGCGGCGCGGACGAGGCGGAACCCGGACGCCCGCGCGACGACGTGGTCGAGCAGCGCGGTCTTGCCGATGCCGGCCTCGCCGCGGACGACGAGGACCCGGCTCTCCCCCGCACGGACGCTCCGCAGCAGCCGGTCCAGCGACTCGCACTCGACGTCTCGGCCGAGCAGTCCGCGGGGAGGGTCGCGGCCGGCCATGGCCGCCGGAGCCTATGAGCGGTCCGGCGGCCCCGCAACCTGAGCGCCGGTCAGGTCCGGGAGCTCCTGCGGCCGCTCTCCCACGGCGCCCCGCTCCACCGCTCGGTCGGTCGCCGCCCCGGGCCGCCTCCCGGTCCCGGCGGCCGGACCGGGGACTGGGGACCTGACCGGGGTGTGGCCCGGACGAGAGCCCGCGTGGCGCGGAGGAGGGTGTCCGCCATGACCACCACCGAAGCGCTCCCACCGCCGCGGGCCGCCCGGCTGCCCGTGCCGTGGCGCGACGCCCCCGGGCTCGCCCACCCCGTCACCGCCGCCGCGCCGGAGCCGGACGCCGAGGCCCCGTCGTTCCGCTCGTCCGCCGCCGCGGCGCTCGACGAGATCGGCCCGGTCCTCGGCGTGATCCCGGTCGCCGGGCCGCCGGCCGTGCTGCTGCTGGGGCCGTGGCTGCTGATCGGGCTCATGCTCGCCGCGCCGTTCGCGGTCCTCGTCACGCTGACGCTCGTGCTCGTCGCCGCGGCCGCGGCCGTCGCGCTGGCCGGTCTCGTCGTCGCGTCGCCGTACCTGCTGGTGCGCGCCGTCCGCCGGCACGCCTCCGGCGGCGTCCGCCTGCCGGCGCTGCCGGGTCGCGCAGCGCGCCCGAGCGCCCATCTGCGTCCGCTGCGCGTGCGCCGGGGAGGTGCGTCATGAGGATCGTGGTGATCGGCGGCACCGGCCGCGTCGGACGCAACGTCGTCGGCCGCCTGGCCACACAGGGGCACGAGGCCGTGCCCGCCTCGCCGGACACGGGCGTGGACACGATCAGCGGCGCGGGCCTGGCCGAGGCGATGGCCGGCGCCGACGTCGTGGTCGATCTCGCCAACGCGCCGGTGTGGGACGACGACGCGGTGCGCGAGTTCTTCGTGACCTCGACCCGCAACCAGCTCGCAGCCGAGCACGCCGCGGGTGTCCGCCACCACCTCGCGCTGACGATCGTCGGCGCCGACCGCCTGCCCGACAGCGGCTACCTGCGGGCGAAGGTCGCGCAGGAGGCCGAGATCGAGGCCGGCCCGATCGACTCCACGATCCTGCGCTCGACCCAGTTCTTCGAGTTCCTGCCGCAGATCGCCGAGACCGGAGCCGACGGCGACACCGTCAAGCTCCCCATCGGCCTGATGCAGCTCGTCGCCGTCGACGACGTCGCCGCGACCGTCGCCGATCTCGCCACCGGCCGACCCGCCGGCCGGGTCGAGCTCGGAGGCCCGGAAGCGCTCGGCGTCGACGCGTGGGCGCGGAGGCTGTTCGAGGCCACCGGGGACACCCGAACGGTCATCGGCGACCCGCACGCGCGGTACTTCGGGACCGAGCTGCACGCAGACGAGCTGACGCCGGGACCCGGAGCGAGGATCGGCAGGACCGGCTTCGCCGCGTGGTTCGCCGCGCAGGCGCAGACCACGCGGTGAGGACGGGGGCGTCCGGGGAGCCTCCGCGGAGGCGCCCAGGCGCGTCGCGCTCTCCGTTGAAGCTCGTCGAGCAGGTCGCCGACGGCGACGCACCCGAGCAGGGCAGAGACCGCCAGCTGAGAACGTGCTCACACGGCGCGTCGCCATCGCCGGACGCCGGTGCGAGCGTCGAACCGACCGTCGTGCGAGAAGGGTCGTGCCAGCCCGCGCCGAGCACCGTCCTCTGCTTCGCGATCCGGCTCTCGTATCCGCTGAAGCAGGTGACCGGCGTGGTCGGGAGGATTGATCGCGCGGCTTCATACGCGCCAAGGCGCGACAGGCGCCTACGCGTCTCAGCTCGTCCGCCGACCGGTCGCTCGGTGATGGAGCTGGCTAGCACAGCGATCACGTTCTCGCTCGGTCCTGATTCGCGGCACGCATACCGCTGAGCGAACAGGTCAGGCTATGGATCGCCGACGGATGACGATGTCCGAGCTCAGTGGACCACCGGACGCCGAGTCGGATCCAGGCTGTCGACAACGCAGGCCGTCCAACTCCGCTGCCGTCGACAGCGGCGACCCCTGTCGCGCAGCGGGAACGTCCGGCGCGGTGCGCATGATTCTTCCGTAATGGTCGCGATTCTCGTACTAGTTGAGGTCGTCGCTTAACAGCAGGCCCGAGTATGGCTTTCAGCGCTCAGGAGGAGTTGGTCGTGGCGGATGAAGCGGCAACCAAAGCCAGGGTGGACGCCGGCCCGAGTCAACGGGCCGACGTACAGATCACAAGCCTGCGCATCGCCGGGTTTCGCGGGATTGATGACATGACCTTGGAGCTCGCTCCGGGCGCAACGTTTCTCGTCGGGGAGAACAACGCTGGCAAGACCTCGATCCTTTACGCCCTCGCTGTGGCGTTCGGCGCACGGCAACCAGTGCGCGACGATCTCCTGCGCAAGGGCGGCGTTCTCTCGGCCGGGTCCTTCGCGAACGTGTAGCCGCCCTTGCCCCCCGCTGGGACTTGAGGATGCCGCCACGGCGCAAGACCGCCAACAACTGCTCGAGGAACCGGACGGGGATGGCACGAGGCGGCGGCCCGATCTGGCCAGCGGACCACCAGCGGGCAGCATCGAGCTCGGAGGCCCCGAAGCGCTCGGCGTCGACGGGTGGGGACGGAGGCTGTTCGCGGCCACCGGAGACACCCGAACGGTCGTCGGTGACCCGCACGCGCGGTACTTCGGCACGACGCTGCGGGACGACGAGCTGACGCCGGGGCCGGGAGCGAGGATCGGCAAGACCGGCTTCGACACCTGGTTCGCCGCGCAGGCGCAGACCGCGCGGTGAGGATCGGAACGCCCGGGGCGCTTCCGCGGAAGCGCCCCGGCTCCGTGTTCAGACGGCGGCTCGCGCCGAGATCCGCTTCGGATCGAGCCCGAACGGGCAGGCCGTCGAGAGCTGCGGCCCGGCAGCGCTCGCCCGATGACCGACAACACGTACGCGGAGACCCGACCCGGCACCGGTGCCGTCATCGGCGCAGCGAAGCCGTCAGGCCGCGTCCCCGTGCCGGCGAGGGCAGCCGGGCCTCGCGCGTTCCTCGCCGCCGCACGCGGCTTCGGGCGGCGCCACCGCACGGCGATCACGATCGCCGGCTCGCTCGCCACGGCCGCGGCGCTCGTGTACCTGCTCGCAGGCCGACGCGACGAGTTCGCCACCGCGCTGTCGGAGGTCGCCGCGCCGATCCTCGCGCTGACGGTCCTGCTCCAGGTCGTCGCGCTCCTCGCGCGCACGGAGGCGTGGCATGTGACGATCGAGGCCGCGGGCGGGACCGTCGCCCGGCGCATCCTCTACCGCGCGTCGAGCATGCAGGTGCTCGGCGGCGTCATCAACGGGCACCTCGGCGTCGCGGCGCGGATCGCGGCGCTCCGCCGGTCCTCGCCCCAGGTCTGCCCGCAGGTGCCGACCCTGGTCGCTGCCGAGTTCCCCATCCTCGCGGTCGAGGCGACGCTGGCCGCGCTGACGTCGTTCACCCTCGTCGGGCCGCTCGGGCTCCCGTGGTGGCTGCCGATCGTCTGCATCGCCGTCTTCGCGACCGTGAGCGCGGGCCTGCGCCATCTTGCCGTGCGCAAGGGCCGCGAGCTCTGGCGCGGGCTCGCTGTGCTCCGCAGCCTGCGCGGCGGCACGCTCGTCGTCGGCTGCATGCTGATCGCCGTCCTGGCGCAGGTCATGCGCAACTGGCTCCTACTGCACGCCGTCGGTGTCGACGCGTCGTTCTTCGACGCGATCGCGGTGCTCATCGCCGTGGCCACGCTCTCCCAGCTCCCGACGGGCCCGAGCGTCGGCGCAGCAGCGGCCGTGCTCATCCTCGGCAGCAACGGTGTCGCGCTGGCCGCCGCCGCCGGCGTTCTGCTCACCGCCACCGGCACCGCCGGCGGTCTGCTCTTCGCCGGGTGGGCGGGCGCAGACCACCTCTGGCACAAGGCACGGACGGCCAGGGTCCGGCGGACGGCGCAGTCGCCGGCGCGCGCGGGATGAGAGGCCGGCCCGCACGGTCGGACGGCCGCGCAGACGCGACGCGGGCGAACGAGGAGCGCGCCTAGATGTAGTACCTGCGGCGGTTCGCCCTGTTCATCGTGCTTCGGCGGGCGGCGCGACAGTCCGCGCGACAGTCGAGGCGTCGCGCGACGCGGCGGCGTCGTCGGGCGCCGGGACGGGCGCCGTCCCGCCTGCGCGGGCGAGGTAGGCGTCGAGGAGGTCGGCGGCCTCGGCCTCGTTGCCCGGCATCAGGTGGCCGTAGAGGTCGAGCGTCACGGCGATGTTCGCGTGCCCCATGTACGTGCTGAGGGCTTTGGCGTTCACGCCCGCGGCGATCATCAGGGACGCGAACGTGTGGCGGGCGCCGTGCAGAACGAGAACGGGCAGGCCGGCGTCGGTCCAGCGGCGGCGCGCGCGGTCGTTCGCGGACTGCACCCATCGCTGCGAGCGGAAGAGGCGGCCGGTGCCGCCGGTCGTCATGCGGTGCTCGACGAGGACGTCGCGCAGGACGCCGGGGATCGGGACGCGCCGTCGGCCGCGCGCGCTCTTCGGCGCGATCTCGCCCTCGACGTCGTCCCAGCCGCGGCGGACGTGGATCACGCCGGACGCGAGATCGACGTCGTCCCAGCGGAGGGCGATCAACTCGCCGCGGCGGAGGCCGGCGTAGAAGGCAAGCGCCCACAGCGGCCGGTCGTCGGCGTCGAGGGCGTCGAGGAGGGCGACGGCCTGCGCCGGTGACGCGGTCACCTTCGGCTTCGGCCGGACGCCGGGCTTCTCGATGCGGAGGGTCGGATTCGCGCGGACGTCGCCGCGGGCGGTCGCGCGGCGGTAGAAGGCCCGGAGCGGTGTCAGGGCGGCCTCGACGGTCGCCGGGGCCAGGCCGTCGGCGACGAGGCCGTCGATCATCGCCTGGACGTGCTGCGGCTCGATCTCCCGGACGCGGCGGTCGCCGAGGACAGGCAGGACGCGGAGGCGGAGCGCCTGCTCGTAGCCGCGGATCGCGGACGGCTTGAACGGGTCGCCGGACCTGTTGACGATCACGCCGGCGCGCATCCCGTCGAGCCACGCGGCGACCGCATCGCGCAGCGTCGGGCCGCGGTCGGCGGACAGGTCGCCGGCGCGCACGGCGGACTGCGCGTCGGACCGCCACTGCTTCGCGGCGGTGCGCGTCGGAAACGTGCGGCGGATGCGCTTCGCGGTCCGGGCGTCCCACACGGACGCCTGGTAGGTCGGCGTGCAGGTGCAGCGGTCGCCGTCGCGGCTGCGGCAGGTCTTGGAGTGGCGCTCCTCGATGCCGGCGAGGCGCCTACGATCGGTCGTGCTCATGAGGTCCTTCCTCCTGGGCCACGCCCCCGGCCGTTGCAGCGGCGCGGGGGCACGTTCGTCTTGCGGGCCGCCAGCGTACGGAGCGCGCAGCCGTTCGCCGAGCGTGTTGTCGCGGTCACGGCAGGACCCTCTCGGCGCGGTCAGCGAGCCAGCGGCGGAGTTCGTCCACGGGGACGATGACCTTCCGGCCGACGCGGACCATGCGGATCGTCGGCTGTACGTGCCGCTCGAAGTGGTCGACGCTCATCCCCATTGACGCAGCGGCCTCCTCACGGGACAGGGCGACGCGGGGGAACGTCGCGCGGTCGCGAAGCTCGGCGGCCGTCATCGACCGACCTCGCGGGCACAGCGGAAGCACGCCGCGCCGACGGATGGCGGCCGTGTGTGGCGGGGCATCACACGACCTCCTGGGCGGTCAACCCGGCGCACGGGACGATCTCGACGCCGAGCGGTCGGCCGAAGCCGTCGGCGGCACTGGCGCCGAGGACGCGGCCGAACCGCTCGGCGACCCAGCGCTCGCGGGCCGGCGGCGCGCCGAGGAGCAGCGTGTCGCCCTCGACGCCGTGCGGATGGACGTCGGCGAGGCGCGACAGGTCGAAGGTTCCATCGTCGACGACCTCCCGCAGGCGCTTCGTCATCGCCGCCCACTCGGCGTGGAGGCCGTGCCGGGCGCCGGGGCATGGCGACCGTGTCGCCGCCCAGGCGGCGAGGTCTCGCTCGTAGCGATCGAGGTCGCGTTTCCTCCTGCCCTTCGGTCGTGTCGGGCGCTCCCCCGCGTGCGGGGGCTGGGGGGTCTGGTTCTTGGACGGTTCTACGGACGGTTTGGGTGCAGTCCCCGCACCCCCCTGGTGCTGCTGACTGCACCCCCTGGTGCTGGTCACTGCACGGGTGCTGTCACTGCACGGGTGCAGTGGTTGCACCCCTTCGGCCATGAGGACGCGGTAGGACACGGTGCCGTTCGGGCCGGTCCCGTCGGCCTCGATCACGCCCGCGTCCTTCAAGCGAGCGAGGGCGTCGAAGACGCCGCGGCGGCTGAGGCGCGCCTTGCGGCCGATCGTGTCGACGCTCGGGTACGCGCCGGTCCCGTCGTCGCGGGCGTGATCGGCGAGGACGAGGAGGACGAGGAGGTCGCCGCGGTGCCGGACGGGCGCGCGGTCGAACACCCAGGTGAGAACGCGGACGCTCACGACGCCTCCCGCGGCCGACGGTCGTCGTCAAGGACGTAGCGGGCGACCTTGCCGCCGCGAAGCGTTCTGATGCGGTGCCCGGCGTCGCGCAGGTCGTTGATGCGGGACGGGAGGCGGAGGATCGGCGTCCCGCCGTCGACGACCTGCGGGCCGAGGAAGTCCGTCGTTCGGACGCCGCGGCGGCCAGCGCGCTCGAGGGCGACGAGGACGCGGTCGTTCTGCGTGCGCGGCCTACGCATCGAGCGTCACCGCCTCGACAGGCTCGATGCGGACGAGCAGACCGCCGTCGATCGCATAGGCGAATCCGTCGCCCTGCGGGCCGACGTAGGTCAGGCGGTCCGCGGGGATCGTGACGCTGCCGTCGCCGACGGACACGAAGAACAGGCCGGGCCGGTCGGGATCTTCGGCGGCGTGCGCGCCGAGGGCGCCGACGTGCGCGACGAGAGCGTCGCCGAGCGGGTCGGCGACCGTCGTCACGCGGACGATGACGTCGCGACCGTCGCGCTCCTCGCGCAGCGCCAGGACGCGGCCGAGGAGGATCGCGAGGGCGTCGTCGCGGTCGTGCAGGCGCGCGCTCACGATGCGCCTCCGCCAGTGTCACGGGCGGCGTGCGCGTCGTCGCCGTCGTCGCCGGGATCGCTGCCCGTCGTCGACCGAGCGACGTGCCGGTGGCGACGGTGGCCGGCGTGACGCGTGCGCGCCTCTCGGCGTGCCGCCGGCGCGCCGAGCGCCTCCAGGGTCTTCGCCGGCCGCTTCCGGCGACCGCAGTCCCCGATGACGCGACGATCGACGCGCATGCCCTCGGTCTCGAGCCGGGCCGCCTCCTCGCCGATCCGCTCGGCATCGGCCGCGCGTCCCGCGTCGAGCCGAGCCTGCGCCTCGGCCTCGGCGTCGCGCCGGCGTCGGCTGCCCTCGGCCTCGGCGGCGATGATGACGTCGTCCTCCGACCAGTCTGGATGCTCGCGGGCGATGCGCTCGCGCGCCTCGCCGGCGTGGTCGGTCCGGAAGCGAATGCGGTCGAGGTCGTCGAGGGCCTGGTCGGCATCAGCCGACCCACGGGTCACGGCCAGCAGGGCGCCACAAGCGCCCTCGGGATCGTCTGCGGACGACGGCCGTGTCAGCGCGCGGTCGCGCGTGGAGTCGTCGAGCGGAAGTGCGCCTGCGGCGGCGCGGGGCGGATGCATCGAATGCGCTCCTCTGATGGGGTTATCCGGTGCGCGCCTACAGAAGGCGCGGCCCCGAAGATGCGGAGCCGAGCGGACGGACCTGCACGGCGTCGCGGAAGGACGGAAGTCGGTGCGTGCGACGTGCGGCGAGCGGCTGCGCGCCGAGTCGACGCCGGCCGCGACGCCGACCGGGTCCGGGTGACGGAACGGTCGGGCGCCGCGGCCCGCAGGCAGCCTCCGCACGACTGCCAGGCATCGGCGGTCCCCATCAGATCCGCCGTGGCCAACTCCACGCTAAGGGCCGGAGCGGCGGTGTCGCCGCCCCGGCCCAGTCCCGCCGGTGTTAAGCGGTCGGCGCCGGCGAGGGCAGGTCCTGGACGATCGCGACGGCCTGCGCGTGCGGGACGACCATCGTCGCGCGCAACTTGCCGCGGACCAGGACGCCGTCGATCTCGAACTCGCGGCTGCGGTCGACCTCGACGGTCGCGTCCTGCCGGCGGACGACGGCGACCTGCGGGACGCTGTAGACGACCGCCGGGGACGTCCCGGCGACCGCGTCGAGGGGCAGTGCGCTGGTTACGAGCGGCTCGGGGATCGACGCGGGCCGCGGCAGCGGCAGGCCATCGGCGTCCTTGGCGAGCGCGAGCGCGCCGGCGGCGCGCGGGTGCAGGAGGACGGCGTACGGGCCGGGCGCGTTGGCGTCGGCGAGGGCGGCGAGGGCGCGCAGGATGCCGTCCCAGGGCGCGCCGCCGGCGTGGTTGACGACCTGCGCGCCGGTGACGTTCAGCAGGCCGTTGAAGCCGTCGGTGCCGGCGGCGGCGCCGCGGATCATCTCGCGGTCCAGGCGCGTGGCGAGGACGGCGGTCAGGTGCTGCTGGAGGACGGCGCGCAGCGACGGGTCGCTGTCGTCGAACGCCTCGGATGACGCGCGCACGAGCGCCTTGATCGCGCGCGGGACCGCGACGATCTCGTCGAGGACCGGGTCGTCCTCGGCGATCGGCTCCAGCTCGGCGTAGAACTCGGCGGCGGCGTCGTCGGTGATGACGGGCCATCGAAGTTCGCGCCGGTCGGTCGTCAGGACGCGCACGCCGGACGCGAGGACGACCGCGGCGGGCCGCAGGTTGTCCCACAGGAACGAGTTGAACTCGGGCGGCGTGATCGGCGCGGCCGAGCCGGCGCCGGACGCCTCGATGAGGTCGCGCGCCTCGCCGCGCGGAACGGCGCGCATCGCGTCGAGGACGCGCGCCTCGACGGGCGCGTCCGTGCGGGCGGCGCGGTCCTCGACGCGCAGGCCGGCGCGCGCGGGCGGCGCGGTGCGGTCCTCGGCGCCGCGGTCGTCGCCGGTGCGGTCCTCGGGCTCGGCGGTGGCCGTCGCGCCCGTCGTCGTCTGGTCGTTGTCGGGCAAGGTGGCCTCCTGGTCGGTCGTGGGTGCGGGTGCGCTGCGGAACTCCGCCGCGGCGCCGGGGTAGGCGGGCGTGGTGACGACCGACACGTCGCGCAATTCGGCGATCGCCTCGATGTGGCGGACGTCGCCGACCCAGCGGTCGCGGGCGACGACCATGCGCCACGAGCAGCCGCGCAGGTCGCGGCGGATCAGCGCCTCGCGGACGTCGGCGCGCGACTCGGGCAGATCGACGCTCCAGTGCAGGGCGTCGTCGCGGTCCTCGACGGTCAGCGTGTCGGGATAGCGGCCGAGCGGGACGCCGGCGTGATCGACGGTCGCGACGAGGTCATCCCGGCGCGCGTCGCGCAGGGCGCCCGGCTCGATGACCTCGCGCCAGCCGCCGAGGTCACGCGACTCGACGCCGTAGGGGATCGCGCCGCGCAGGCGGCGCCCGTCGACGGTGACGTCCGGGGCGGCGCGCTCCTCGACGGCGCCGGCGGTCGGACGGTCAGGCACGGGTCGCCTCCTGCGGCAGTTGGGGCAGGTCTTCGATGCGCCGGACCTCGTCGATGGTCATCCAGCCGGCGCGGATCGCCGACTCGTAGAAGGTCGCGCGCTCGCCGGGCGCGGCGGCGAGGACGGCGTCGAGGTTGAACGCGACGAACTGCGTCGCGGGCGACAGGTGCGGGTGGCCGCTCACGGCCTCCTCGATCGCGCGCAGCCACGGGGCGAGGGACCAGCGCACGAAGGCGCGCGCCTCCTCGGCGACGGTGCTGTACGTCATCGAGTCGCCGGACGGCAGCCCGAGCTGTGACGGCGGGACGCGGAAGATCCGCGCGACCTCCTGCGCGGAGTGGACGCGCTGGGCGACGAACTCGGCGTCGACCATCGACAGCGTCAGCGGCTTGACGTCGTCGACGCCTCCGCCGAGGACGATGATCTCGCCCGAGCCGCGTTCGCGGATCTCCTCGCGCACGCCGGCGCGGGTAGCCGCGTCGGCGCTCACGGCCTTGTCGAGGATGACGAGGGCGCCCGGCCGTGCCGACGCCGCGGCGAACCGTGCGGCGTGCGCGGCGAGGCTACGCGCGAGGCCGAGCGTCTGCGCACACGCGCGGATCGGCGACAGGCCGCGAAGCCCGGACGGGTCGGGCAGCGGCGCGCGGACGTGGCAGACGTCCCGCTCGGTCAGGCGCGCGACGCCGTCGCGCGTCATGAGGAGGTAGACGAGGTCGCCGCGCTCGACGCGGACCTCTACGGCCTGCGGGTCGAGGATGCCGAGTTGCGCGACCTGCCCGTCGCCGTCGCGGTACAGGCCGACGAAGGCGTCGCCGTGCAGGACGAGCGACGCCATGACCGACCCGACGAACGCCTGCGTCGTCACGCCGGGCGCCGGGCGGCGCAGAAGTCCGTCGAGGCGACCTTCGGATCGCACGCGTCCGGCCGCCGTCCGGCGGTAGGTGTGCAGCGGCAGGGACGCGGCGGCGTCCACCAGGACGCGGACGCAGGCGTAGACCTCGCCGATCCGCATGGCGCCCGTCGCGGGCATCCCCGCCGGCGCGGCGTCGTCGGGGAGCATCGACGCCGGCAGCGTCGCGCGCGTCAGGGCACGGTCCTCGACGCGCCGGGCGGGAGGCGCGTGCAGGCCGGTCGGCGTATCGAAGATCGGCACGACACCGAGAGTGCGTCCAGCCCGCGCGCGAAGCTCGGGTCGTGGACAGACGACGCCGGAACACCGCGACTTCGCGCCGGAACGCGCCATCGGACCTCGACCCGGACGGGCGCGCGCTGTTCGGCGCCTGTCAGGACAAGCTGCGCGCCCTCAACCTCTGGGACGACGTCGTCGCCGATCAGGTCGCCCGCATGGTCCGCCTCCTCCAGACCGCCCGCAAGCTGCGCGCGCAGGCCAGCGCCCCGGACGTCCTCGACGCCACGGTCGCCGACGGGACCGTCTCGCCGGCGCTCGTCCACGCCCTCGACGTCGAGCGCGAGGCGCGGATGCTCGCCGAGCAACTCCTCCTCACGCCAGCCGCCCGCCGGCGCGTCGCCCGCACGCCTGCGGCGACGCCGCGCAGCGTCGGCGTCTGACCGACCAGAGGCGACGAGAGGCCGGAACAGGTCGCGAGAGCCGAGGCGCCGCGGAAAAGCAGCCGTTCCGGGCACTTTTCTTCACGACGCGGGCCTGCGGTATCCGCTCTCAGGCGCCCCTCAGAAAGCCGACCCCTCCCCGCGGGCGCCCGGCGGCCTGTTGCGCCCTGTGGCGTCCTGCGCGACGCCCGGCAGGGCGATGGGTCATCCAGCGCGGTCGGCCGCGCATGGCGCCGCGTGTGGCGCGTCTGGTGCCGCCACTAGCGTCCCGGCCCGTGCTGCTCGACGTCACGGACCTGTTCGCCTTCGGAATCGGCTGCGACATTGCGGGCGCGTGGCTGCTCGCGCGCGGCCTGCTCCTGTCGCCGCACGCGCTGTGGGTGCGGTTCACCTGGGCCGGCGTCGAGCAGCGGTTCGTCGACGAGGCGCGCGACCGCACCCTCGCCGTCTTCGGGATCGCCGCGCTCATCGGCGGCTTCGCGATCCAGGCCCTCGGCTACGCGCTGTCCCTCGCCGTCGAGAGTGACACGGACGCGTCGGCCGACCGCGCTCTCGTCGCCGTGGCGTTCGCCGTCCTCGCCGTCGCACTCGTCCTCGGCGTCGAGGCGGTGACGCGACGGCGGCGCCTGCGGTCGCTCCTGCTCCGCGTCGCGCGCGCCGACCCGATCGGCGACGGGACGCCCGCCGCGCCGACCGTGCGCGTCCTCACGTCAGCGGCGTCGGCGATCGGCGTAGAGCGCAGGGACGGCGAGGACGACGTCGCCTACGCTCGCCGCGCGTTCGGCGTCGAGGACGTGCGCGTTGAGCCGCCGCCCAAGCGGGTGAGCGATCCGTGAAGGGATTCGCGCGCTGAGCGCCGTCAGATGTTGCGCGCGACTGGCGCTACGACTGCCTCGACCTCGGGCTCTTCCCCACGAGTGAGTTCGACCTCGGTGTCCCCGGCGGAGGTTTCCAGCAGCTCGGGCTGCGCTAGAGGCGCAAGCGCCTCGATGATGTCGACCACCGGGAACTCGCGTCGTGCCTCAAGCTCCTTCGCGATCTGCCGGTCTGCCGGTCGCGGAAGTGCGACCTCCTTGGGCAGCCGGGCATCGGCCGCTAGAAACTGCTGCACCAAGATCCAGCCGGTGAAGAACACCTCCATGAAGCTGCCGTCGTGGAGGAGCGGGCAGAGGACGAGGCTAGGCCGCTTCGCGTCCTTCCGCGGCTTGTCCGACTCACCCTGCTTGACCGGGTGGATGCCGACCCGCAAGCCGCGGGCCGGCTCGAGGTCGCGCGGCTGAATCTTGACCGTCGTACCGACCCACTTGTGCTCGTCGGTCGTGCCCAGAAAGAGATCGGCCTTCCACACGCCGCTCACGCTGCTCGGCAGCGCGTCCCGTGCCGCCGGTCGGCGGAACGCCTCGGCGATCCCGGTGATGTGCTTCTTCAGCTTCACCGGCCGACCCGCCGAGCCGTACAGCAGCACGGATTCGTCGTTGAGCGTGTCCTGCGCTGTCGCGATGATCTGCTGCGAACCGGTCTTCTCCGCGCCGAACAGGATCGACGCCATCGCGTCGCCGGGGACGCGACAGATCTTGAGCGCCTCCGCCACCCGCTCGGTGACCAGCGGATCGCCGCGCCGGACGGCATCGTGAACGGCATACTCGAAGCAGATCCCACAGTCGCCATCTCCCGGCCGGCGCAGCCGGGGAAGCATCTTCAGCTTCACGTTGTCGCGACCGCCTACCTCAGCGACTACGTCCGCCTTCAGCGCGTGGAGCAGACCTTCGAGGATCGGCCGGATGACTGCGAACAGCGCCGAAACGTCGTCGGCGACCGGGTTCCGCTGCGTCTCGATCCGAAGCTGGAGTTGCTCACGCTTGACCGACGTCATGGCGGCAGCGTACTTGGCGCTCCGGCGGTCAACCGCCGCCACGGCGCGACAGTCCGCGCGACAGTCGACTGCCGCGCGATGCGGTGCCGTGCCCCCCTCCTGCGGTCATAGGACCCGATGAACACTGGGCTTCCGCCGTAACGGCGGGACCGGCTCTAGATGTAGTACATCGCCGCGCCCGCCTCGCGCCGCTCGCGCTCGACGACGTCGGCGATCGTCGTCGACTCGAGGACCTGGCGGGCTGCCGCGGCGGACTCGGCGAAGATGCCGTCGGCGTCGCGGCCGAGCGGGCCGTCGAGGAGCTCGACGACCTCGAGGACCGTGACCTGGGTCGGGTCCTTGGCGAACGTGTAGCCGCCCTTCACGCCGCGCTGGGACTTGAGGATGCCTCCGCGGCGCAGGACCGCGAAGAGCTGCTCGAGGAACTGGACCGGGATGTCGCGGCGACGCGCGAGCTCCCCGATCGGGACAGGGTCGCTCCCGCCGGTCCGGCCGAGCTCGGTGAGCGCCTTGACGGCGTAGGGCGACTTCGTGGTGATCGAGATCACGGCGCGGGGTGAGTCTAGCCGCGCCACAAACGACGAACGCCGGCCCTCTCGGCCGGCGCTCGCCCAGGAACCCTTTGGATGTCGCCGCGCGGACCAGGCGCGGCGCGGTGTCGTCTACAGCCAGCCGCGCTCGGTCGCGAGCAGGACGGCCTGCGCGCGGTCGACCGCGCCGAGCTTGCCGTAGATGTTGTGCAGGTGCGTCCGCACGGTGCTCGTCGAGAGCGACAGCTCGTGTGCGATCTGCTTGTAGACCTTGCCCTCGGCCAAGCGCTTGAGCACCTCGACCTCGCGGGAGCTCAGCGGGCACGGGTCGATCGAGCGCGTGCGGCCGGTCTGCGGGTACGGCAGGTCGTACATGACCGACCGCAGGTCCGCCGGGCCCATGCCGATGACGCGGGCGGTCTTCAGCAGCTCGGTCGGGCTGACCGCGCCGCCCTGCGAGTAGTGGGCGAGCATGTCGGCGAGCCGGACGTACGCGGCCTCACCGGACACGTCTTCGGCGTGGTGGCGCTCGATGACCGACGCGACGGCCTTCGGCAGGCCCCACCGGCGGGCGAGGACGCCGCCGACCAGCGCGTGGTCGACGCCGAGCTCGCGGCGCTCGCGGTGGATGCGCTCCTCCGGCGTGCGGGCGCCCTGGTGCACCTGGCCCGGGTAGCCCGGGTACGCGTGCATGAGGACGAGCTTGCCGATGTCGTGCAGGAGCGCCGTGACCATGAGCCGGTCGCGGTTCTCGTAGCCGGTCTCGGTCGCGAGGCGATCGGCGGCACGCTGGGTCGCCACGCCGTGCAGGCGGAAGCGCTCGGGCGCGGCGTCCCAGACGGACGAGCGCTCGAAGAAGTCGTAGGTGCGGGCGCGCGACGCGAGCGCCTGGACGGCCTCGGGCGAGAGCAGCTCGACGGCCTTGACGACGCTCTCGACGCGGCCGCGGGAGCGGCCCTCGACCTGGTTGGCGAGACGAAGGACTGCGATGACGAGCGCCGAATCGGACTCGACGGCAGCGACGACCTCGCCCGTGGACACCCGCTCCTGCGACACGAGCCGCAGCAGGCGGTTGCGCGACTCGGCAAGGGCCGGGAATGCCTCGAGCGCCTCGAACGCCGCGGTCAGCCGGCGACCGTGGCCCTCGTTGTGGCGGCGCTGCGCGCCGGCCTGGGCGGACGGCGAGGACTGACGGACAGCGGTTTCGGGCGTTGACATCCTTGAGGTTCCTGAGAGTTCCGGGGTCCGTCCGGTTATCGGCAGCTGTGGACGCATGGTTGAGTTGACAGGACAGGAGAGCTCCCGTCAAGCTCCGGCGGCGGAGCCGCCGGTTCACCTCCCAAGCGCCCGATCGATGCGCCGGAGCGCCTCGTCACGGCCGAGAACGACGATCGACTCGAAGATCCCGGGCGAGATCGTGGTACCGGCGAGCGCCACGCGCACCGGCTGGAAGACATCCTTCGGCTTGACCTGACGGTCGGCGACGAGCTGCCGGAGCGCCGCGTCGACGTGTTCGACGTCGAACGGCTCGACGCTCGCGATCGCCTCGCGCGCGGCCGCGAGGTTCTCCAGCCCGCCGTCCGAGAGCCACTTCGCGCGCGCCTTCTCGTCGTCGGCCGGCCCGTCGAAGATGAAGCCCGCCAGCGGCCAGAAGTCGGCGAGCGTCGCGATCTTCTCCTGCGAGATCTCCGCCGCGTCGCGCAGCCCGGTCCGGCCGGTGAACTCCTCCAGGCGCGCGGTCAGCTCGTCGACCGACAGCTCCCGGATGTACTTGCCGTTCAGCCACCGCAGCTTCTCCTCATCAAAGCGCGCCGGGTTCTTCTGCACGCGGGAGATGTCGAAGCGCTCGATGAGCTCCTCGGTCGACATCATCGTCGCGTCGTCGTCCGGACCCCAGCCGAGCAGCGCCAGGTAGTTGCGCACCGCCTCGGGCAGGTATCCCTTCTCGCGCAGCTCCTGCACCGACGCGGCGCCGTGGCGCTTGGACAGCTTCTTGCCGTCCGGCCCGTGGATGAGCGGGATGTGCGCGTACACCGGCGGGTCCCACCCCATCGCCTCGAACACGAGGAGCTGCTTGGGCGTGTTCGACAGGTGGTCCTCGCCGCGGATCACGTGGGTGATCCCCATGTCGTGGTCGTCGACCGCGACGGCGAAGTTGTAGAGCACGCGCCCGTCCGCGCGCGCGATCACCGGGTCGTCGAGGTGCTGGTGGCGGAACGTCGCGTCGCCGCGGATGAGGTCGTGGACGACGGTCTCGCCCTCCTCGGGGACCCGCAGCCGGTACGCCCCCTCCCCCTCGTCGGTCCCGCGGTAGCCCTTCTCGGCGCCGTGCTCGGCCTTCCAGGCGCGCACGTCCTCGCCGGTCGCGGTGGAGCGGTAGACGAGGCCGCGGTCGACCAGCTCGCGCAGCACCTCCTGGTGGCGGTCGGTGCGCGAGACCTGCGAGACCGCCTCGCCGTCCCAGTCGAGCTCCAGCCACTTGAGCGCGTCGAAGATCTGGGCGACGTTCTCGGGCGTGTTGCGCTCGGTGTCGGTGTCCTCGATGCGCAGGAGCATCTCGCCGCCGGCGTGGCGGGCCTGGAGCCAGTTGAACAGCGCGGTCCTTGCGCCGCCGATGTGGAGCTGTCCGGTGGGAGAGGGAGCGAATCTGACGCGCACGCCCTGCAGTATGGCGAGCGCCATATCCTCCCGGGCCGTGCTCATCGGTGCCCACGTCTCGCCCGCCGGCGGGGTGGCCAAGGCGGTCGAGCGCGGCGTCGACCGCGGCTGCCACGCCATCCAGATCTTCAACCAGAACCCGCGCGCGTGGAAGCCGCGCGAGTACCCGCCGGACGAGGTCGAGGCGTTCCATGCCGCGATGGACGCGTCCGAGGTCGACGCGCTGCTCATCCACGCGGTCTACCTGCTCAACTGCGCGTCCGAGGACGAGGAGATCCGCGCCAAGACGCTCACGTCGCTCATCCACTCGCTGCGTGCGGGCGACGTGCTCGGCGCGGTCTGCGTCGTGCTGCACCCCGGGTCGGCGAAGACCGGCGAGGTCGGGCCGGCGATCGAGCGCGCGGGGGCGGTGATCCGCGAGGCGCTCGCCGAGTCCGAGCGCTGCCCGCTCCACCTCGAGAACACCGCCGGCGCCGGCGGGACGCTCGGGCGCTCGTTCACCGAGCTGGCGGCGATCATCGAGGCGGCCGGCGGGGACGAGCGGCTCGGGCTGTGCCTCGACTCGTGCCACCTGCTCGCGTCCGGCTACGACATCCGGACCGCCGAGGGGCTGACCGAGACGCTCGACGAGTGCGTCGAGAACGTCGGGCTCGACCGGCTCGGGTCGCTGCACCTCAACGACTCGCAGATGCCGCTCGGCTCCAACCGCGACCGGCACGCGAACATCGGCGAGGGCGAGCTCGGCGAGGACGGCTGCGCCGTGTTCCTCTCCGAGCCGCGCTTCCAGGACCTGCCGTGCATCCTCGAGACGCCGGGCCCGAACAAGGAGGGCCCGACGGCCGAGGAGATCGCCCTGGCCCGCAGGCTGCGCGAGCGCGGGCTGGCCGAGCGCGGCTGAGCGATCAGGCCTCGGGCTCGAACGCCAGCGCGAGCGAGTTCATGCAGTACCGCACGCCGGTCGGCTGGGGGCCGTCGTCGAAGACGTGGCCGAGGTGCGAGTCGCACCGGGCGCAGCGGACCTCGACGCGGATCATGCCGTGGCTGCGGTCCTCGACGAACTCGACCGAGCCCTCCTTCGCGTCGTAGAAACTCGGCCACCCGCAGTGCGAGTCGTACTTGGTCTCCGAGTCGAAGAGCTCGTTCCCGCACGCGGCGCAGCGGTAGGTGCCGTCGGCGGTGTTGTGGAGCAGCGCGCCCGTCCCGGGCCGCTCGGTGGCGGCCTCGCGCAGGACGGCGTACTGCTCGGGCGTGAGCTGCTCCCGCCACTCCTGCTCGGACTTGATGACCTTCTCCATGGCTCCGAGGGTACGGAGCCGCCGATGAAGGCGAGCTGAAGAGCGGCGGGGCGGCGCCGCGCCCGTGGGCTACGTGCCGTGGACGCCGGCGTTGAGGTCCTGCGCGAACGTCGTGTACTCGTAGATCGGCAGCGCCTCGGTCTTCACGCCCGTCCCCATCTCACGGATGATCGGCAGGCCGCCGAGCGCACGGTCGAGCTCCTCGGGCGACGGGAGGTCCACGATCGCCAGCACCGCCCGCTGGCCCGCGACCTTCCACAGGTGCTTGACCGCGCCGGCGTCCATCGCGCCGAGCGCCGCGGCCGCCTCGCGCTGCCAGATCGCGACGAGGTCGGAGTTCGACACGTTCGCCGGCTGGGTGACCTCGAAACGGACGAAGAACAGCATGTGGTCTCCTCTCCCCTGGGGACAGGAGACGATCCTTGCAGAGGCCGGCCCGTCAGGCGGCGGCCGTCGCGGGCTCGCGCTGCGTCTCGGCCTCCTGGGCCTGCGGGGACGAGCGGAGCGCCGCCGGGCCGAGGATGTGATCGAGCTCGGCGCGCAGGGCCGCGGTCGGCGTCACCCGGTACGACGGGCCGAGCTTCAGCGTCCGGCGCCCGTTGCGGGTCTGCATGTCGAGGATCACGTCCGACTCGCCCGGGTAGTTCTCGAGCAGCTCCTTGAGGTCCTGCATGAACGTCGCCGGCAGCAGCGACGCGTTGACGCGGATCGGGAACGGCTCGGGCCCGAGCTTCATCTTGGCGAGCTGCTCCTCGGCCTTCGCGACCTCCTCCTCGCTGGGCTGAAACGGCTCCACCGAGTTCACGACGATCGAGGTCTTGTCGCGGTCCTTGTGGTCGACGCGCCCGCGCACGAGGACGACCTGGTCGACGTCGAGATGGCCCGCGTACTGCTCGAGGGCATTGCCGAACACGATGATCTCCACCGACGCCTCGAGGTCGTCGAGCGTGGCGAACATCATGTAGTCGCCCTTCTTGGTCTTGATCCGCTTGCACTGGGTGATGATCCCGCCGGCGGTCACCCAGTCGCCGTCCTTCCAGCTCTGCAGCTCGGCGAGCGGCGCGTCGACCGCGACGCGCAGCGCGGCGCGGACGTCCTTCAGCGGATGCGCGGAGATGAAGACGCCGATCGACTCCTTCTCGGCTGCCAGGAGCTCGGGCTTGTCGAACTCCTCGGTCGGGATCGGCGGATGCGACTGGGTCGCGAACGCCGGTGACCCGCCGCCGGCGCCCGCGTCGTCGCCGCCCATCATGTCGAAGATCGAGCCCTGGCCGATCTCGGCGTCCTGCTGCTGCTTGGCCCCCGCAGCCTGCGCGGCCTCGAGCACCTGGAGCATGCCCTTGCGCGTCGCGCCGGTCGAGCCGAACGCGCCGCACTTGATGAGCGCCTCGATCGCGCGCTTGTTCACCGCGCGCGCGTCGACACGGGCGCAGAAGTCCCAGATCGAGGTGAACGGGCCGCCCTCCTCGCGGGCGCGCTTGATCGCCTCGACCGCCTGGTAGCCGACGCCCTTGACCGCATCCAGGCCGAACCGGATGTTGCCGTCGACGACGACGAAGTCGTGGTCGGAGAGGTTGACGTCGGGCGGCAGGATCTCGATGCCCATCTGCTCGGCCTGGGCCACGAAGAACGGGACCTTGTCCTTCGTGTCCATGACCGACGAGATCAGCGCCGCCATGTACTCGGCCGGGTAGTTGGCCTTCAGCCACGCCGTCCGGTAGGCGACGAGCGCGTAGCACGCGGCATGGGACTTGTTGAACGAGTAGTCGGCCGACTTCTCGTTCGTCGCCCAGATCTGCTCGATCAGCGCCTCGCTCGTGCCGGTCTTGCGGCAGCCCTCGAAGAACAGCGGCTTGAGCTTGGCCATCGCCTCGCGGTTCTTCTTGCCGATCGCCTTGCGCAGGTCGTCGGCCTGGGCCCCCGAGAAGCCGGCGAGCTCCTTGGAGATGAGCATCGCCTGCTCCTGGTACAGGATCACCCCGTAGGTCGGGCCGATGATCGGCTCGAGCCGCGGGTCGGAGATCTGCACCGAGTCGGGGTCGCGCTTGCCGCGGGCGTACGTGGGGATCTGGTCCATCGCGCCCGGGCGGTAGAGCGCGTTCAGCGCGATGAGGTCGTCGAGCTCGGTCGGGCGGACCTTGCGCAGGGCCTCCTGCATACCCTCGGACTCGAACTGGAACACGCCCACCGAGTCGCCGCGCGCGAGCATCTCGTACGTCTTGGCGTCGTCGAGCGGCAGCGTCGCCATGTCCGGCCGGTGGCCGGTCGAGCGCTCGATGATGTCCAGCGCGTCCTCGATGACGTCGAGGTTGCGCAGGCCCAGGAAGTCCATCTTGAGCAGGCCGATCTCCTCGATCGGCTTCATCGAGAACTGCGTGACCGTGCGGTAGGTCTTCTGGCCGTTCTCGTCCGTGCCCGCCTCGGCGAGCTGGAGCGGCACGATGTCGGTCAGCTCGCGGTCGGAGATGACGACCGCGGCCGCGTGGATCGACGAGTTGCGGACGATCCCCTCGAGCCCGCGGGCGACGTCGATGATCTGCTTGGCCGTCGGGTCGGTCGCGTACTCCTTGGCGAGCGGCTCGCCCTCCTGCAGGCAGTCCTCGAACGACGGCGGCCGGCCCATGATCGGGTCGGGGATGAGCTTGGCCAGGCGGTCGCCGACGCCGTAGTCGTGGCCGAGCACCCGCGCCGCGTCGCGCGTCGCCGCGCGCGGGAACATCTTGCCGAACGTGATGATCTGCGCGACCGCGCCCTCGCCGTACTTCTCCTTGACGTAGCGCATGACGCGCTCGCGCCCGCGGACGGAGAAGTCGATGTCGATGTCCGGCATCGACACGCGCTCGGGGTTCAGGAAGCGCTCGAACAGCAGGTCGTAGCGGAGCGGGTCGACGTCGGTGATCCGCAGGCAGTAGGCGACGAGCGACCCGGCGGCCGAGCCGCGCCCCGGGCCGACCGCGATCCCGTTCTCCTTCGAGAACTTGACGAAGTCCCAGACGATCAGGAAGTAGGCGCTGAAGCCCATCTTCTCGATCACCGAGAGCTCGTACTCCATCCGCTCGACGGCCTCGGCGGGCGGCGGGTCGCCGTAGCGGGCGTGCAGGCCGTCCAGGACGAGCTTCCGGAGGTACTCGTGCTCGGGCTCGCCGTTCGGCGTCGGGTACCGCGGGATGAGCTGGCGCCCCAGCTCGATCTCGACGTTGCAGCGCTCGGCGATGTCGAGCGTGGACTGCAGCGCCTCGGGCCACTCGGCGAACTTCTCCGCCATCTCCTCGTTGGAGCGGAGGTAGAACTCGTTCGTCTCGAAGGTCATCTTCGGCGCGTCGAGCGTCGACTTCGTCGACACGCACAGCAGCGCCGCGTGGTTGCTGTAGTCCTCGCGCCGCAGGTAGTGGACGTCGCCGGCGGCGACGAGCGGGCGGCCGACCTCGCGGGCGATCTTCACGATGCCCTCGTTGGCCTTGTCCTGGTCGGCGATGCCGTTCTTCTGGACCTCGAAGAAGACGTTGTCGTGGCCGAAGACGTTCAGGAGCTGGTCGGCGTGCTCGCGGGCCTCGTCGGGGCGGTCCTGCACGAGCCGGCTGGCGAAGCGGCCGGCCAGGCACCCGGTGAGCGCGATGATCCCCTTCGAGTGGCGGTCGAGCTGCTCCATGTCGACCGTCGGCTTGCCGCGGTTGAGCCCCTCGAGGAACCCGATGCTGGAGAGCTTGACGAGGTTGCGGTAGCCCTCGTCGGTCTCGGCCAGCAGCGTCAGGTGGTTGCGCTCGACCTTCTCCGTCCGGGCCTTGACGTGGTCGTCGACGAAGTAGATCTCGCAGCCGATGATCGGCTTGATGCCGTGCTTCTTGGCGGCCTTCTGGAGCTCGACCGCCCCGTTCATCACGCCGTGGTCGGTGAGCGCGATGGCGGGCTGGCCGTACTCGGCCGCGCGGGCCGCGAGGTCGTCGATCTTGCAGGCGCCGTCGAGCAGCGAGTACTCGGAGTGGACGTGGAGATGCGCGCAGCACGAGGTGGACACGGGACTGCAGATGCTAGGCGGCGGATCGGACGGGTCCGGACCCGCCCGCGCCGGTGTTTGCCGGAACGTGCGAGGTCACCGCGAGACGGCTCCGCGGGCACGGTCGAACCAGCCGTGCAGGACGTCGACGGCGCGCCGGTCGCCGGCCGCGACGGCCCGCTCGACGCGCGGGACGGCGGCGCCCTGGAGCACCGGCAGCAGCGCCCCGGGCGTCAGCGTGACGACCGCCGCGTGCGGGTGCTCGCCGCCGTCCTCGACGACGCGGAGCGGCTTGCCGTCGTCGGCCAGCACCGTCCACCGGCCTGCGCCGTCGATCTCGTAGGTGACGCCGAACCGGTGGCCGGCGGTCCAGGCGGGATCGACGGCCGCGGCGAGCGCCGCGAGCAGCACCCCGGGCGACGGCGCGGGCGTGACGAGCGCGACCTCGTCGAGCCCGAGCGGGCGCCGCCGCGCGCGGACGAGGCGGCGGATCTGGCGCCTGGCCCCCTCCACCCGCACGTCCTTCAGGCGCCACGGCGCGCCGCCCGCCGCGAGCGGCGCGAGCGAGGCGATCGAACCCGAGACCCGCGCGTCGGCGACCGGCTCGACCGGCGCGCGCTCGACGATCGCGGTGCCCGGCCCGAGCGTCACCTTGACCGCCCCGAGCGTGGGCGCGGTGAGCAGGTAGGTCATCGACCGGCCGAGCGTCGCCTGGGCGGGCAGGAGCGCGACGAGCAGCTCGGCGCCGCGGGCGGGGTCGTCGACGGCGAGCCGCTCGAGCGCGGTGCGCAGCCACGGGCGCTCGCGGCGCCCGAACGTGACGGGGCGCGGCTCGAGCGCGAAGACGGGCGCCGGTGCGGCTGTCTCGGCTGCCTGCGCTGCGGGCGCGGGCTCGGCCGGGGCGCCGGTCTCGACGCGGGGGGCCGGCGCCTGCGGCGCGGGTGCCTGCGGCGCGGCTGCCGCGGCCGTCTCGGGCGCGGGCCCGGCCGAGGCGCCGATCTCGACGCGAGCGGCCGGAGCGGACGGCGCGGCCGCGGTCTGCGGCTCCGGCGCGTCGTCGCGCGCCCGCGGAGCCTCGTCGGCGCCCGCCTCCTCGGCGTCGGCGCGCGCGAGCTCCTCCTCGGCGGCCGCGCGCAGCCGCTCCGCGGCGGACTGCAGGCTCGCGATGATCTCGCGCGCGGGGACCGGGGCCCCGGCCCGCGGGGTCGCGGCGCGGATCTCCTCCTCGATCGCCTTCAGACGCGCGTGGGTCTCGGGGTCGGGCGCGGGCGGCGGCGGAGCGGGCTCCTCGGCGGGCTCGTCCCAGGCCTCGAGCTCCGCGCGGGCCGACTCGACCTGCGCGCGCAGGCCGGCGATCACGGCGTCGATCGTGTCGTCGCCGGCCTCGGCCGGCGACTTGGGCGGGGCATCGCCCGCGGGAGCAACCGACCCGGGACCGGCATCGCCCGCGGGAACCGACGGCCCGGGCGCGGCGGGCGCCTCCTCGGCGGCAGCCGGCCCGGCGGCGGGCTCACCGGACGGCTCGGCCGCGGGAGGCGGCGCCGCGCGGGCGGCGGACAGCACCTCGCGCAGGCGCTCGCGCATCGCCGCCACCTCCCCGGACAGGTCGCGCACGCGTGCCTCGAAGGTCTCGCGCAGGTGCCGCTCGGCCTCGGCGTGGCGGCGGCGCTCGTCGGCGAGCTGGGCGCGCAGGTCGGCGGCCACCCGCTCGGCGCCCTCGACGCTCTCGCGCGCCGCGGCCAGCGCGGTCCGCGCCGCCTCGAGCTCGCCCTCGCGCTCGCGCAGCCGCGCCTCCAGCGCGCGCCCGTGCGCGGCGAGCGTCTCGATCTCGGCCCGCGCGGCCTCGCCGCCCGCGGCGCCCTCCACCTGCGCGCGCACGCGCACGAGGTCCTCGCGGAACGCGTCGATCGCCGCCTGCACGCGCGCGTGGGTCTCGGCGCGGCGGGCCAGCTCGTCCTCCAGCGCCGCGACCTGCCGCGCCAGGTCCTCCTCGCGCGAGCGGCCGGCGTCCGCCGCCGCGTCCGCAACCTGCGGCGCGGCCTCGGCCAGCCGCCGCTCGGCCTCCTCGCGGGCCACGCGCTCCTCCATCGTCCGCTGGGCGGCGAGCTGCCGCGCGCGCTCGGTCGACGCGTGCGCGCGCTGCTCCTCGGCCAGCGCCGCCTCGGTCTCGGCCAGGCGGCGCCGCAGCTCCTCGGCCTCGGCCCGCGCGGCCTCGAGCTCCTCCGGCGGCGCCCCCGCCGCCTGCTCGAGCCGCCGGCGCTCGGCCTCCACCTCGGCCAGGCGCGCGGTGAGCTGCTCGACCTCCAGGCGTAGGACCTCGACCTCGTCGCCGCGCTCGAGCTCGGCGACGCGGACCAGCGCCTCGCGCAGCCGCTCGTCGGCGCGCAGGCGCGCGGCACGCTCGGCCTCCTCGCGGTGGCGCAGGTGCGCGAGCTCGCGCTCCAGCGCCTCGGCCACCTCCTCGGCCGACGCGAGGCGGTCGTGGAGGTCGCGTAGCTCGTCCTCGGCCTCACGGCGGGCGGCCGCGAGCTCCTCCTCGAGCTCGCCGCGCCGGCGGCGCTCGGCCTCCTCGCGCTGCTCGGCCACCCGCAGGCGGCGCTCGGCGTCGGCGACCCGCGCGGCGAGCGCGTCGCGCTCCGAGGCCGCCCGCGCCAGCCGCTGCTCGACGTTCTCGAGCTGGGCGCGCAGCGTCTCCGCCGCCGCCTCGGCCGACGACGCCCGGTCGGCCGCCGACTGCTCGGCGAGCTCGGCCCGGCGCGCCCGGCGCTCGGCCAGCACCTCGTGGTCGATGACCGTCGCGCCGCCACCCGGCGGCGACGCGGGCCCGAGGCGGCCCGGCGCGCCCGGCGGCAGGCCCACGAGGACGCCCCCCACGTCGAGCGACGCCCCGCCCTGCTCGATCAGCGCGCGCGCCTCGGCCGGCACGAGGAACGCCGCGCTCCACGCCGGCGGCACGTCGCGCCCCGGCGGGGCGGGCAGCGCCTCGGCGCGCGCCGCCCCCGCGACGAGCTCGACGTGCGGCGGCACCGTCGGCCCGTGCCACGTGCCGAACACCCGCACCTCGATCTCGTCGGGCGACGAGGGCAGCCACTCGACCCGCTCGGCCGAGAGCTGCTGCGCGTGATCGTCGGGCTTCACGGCCCGCAGTATGCGGGGCGAGGCGGACGCGGGGCGCCGCCTCCCCCGCAAAGTGCGGACAACGCGTCAGTCGCGATGGCGCAGGCGCCAGGCCATGCGCGACTGCAGCGACCACAGCTCGATGAAGCCGGGCGAGGCCTGCTGCGAGAACAGCCCGCCGGACTCGGCGAACGTCGCGAGCTGCGCGTCGTAGATCGCGTTCGGCGACTCGCGCGTGACGACCCGCGCCGACCCCTTGTAGAGCTTCAGGCCGATCTTGCCGGTCACCCACTCGGACACCGAGTCCATGTACGCGTCGAGGTTCTCGCGCAGCGGCTCCCACCACAGCCCCGCGTAGACCAGGTAGGCCCACTGCCGGTCGATCTGCGGCTTGAACTGGTTCTGGTGGATCGTCCCGACGAGCTTCTCGAGCTCGGCGTGCGCGGTGAGGATGATCTCCGCCGCCGGGACCTCGTAGATGTCGCGGACCTTCAGGCCGACGATCCGGTCCTCGATGTGGTCGACGATCCCGACGCCGTGCTTCATGCCGAGCTGCGCGGTGCGCTCGAGCAGCTCGACGAGGCCGAGCCGCTCGCCGTTCAGCGCGACCGGCACGCCGCGCTCGAACTCGAGCTCGATGATCTCCGGCTCGTCCGGCGCGTCCTCGGGCCGCGTGACGAGCTGGAAGACGTCGTCCTCGGGGGCGTGCGAGAGGTCCTCGATCCACTTGCCCTCCGACGAGCGGCCCCACAGGTTGTCGTCGATCGAGTACGGCGCCGCCTCGGTGCCGCCCTTGACCGGGATGCCGTGCTTGCGGGCGTACTCGATCTCCTCGTCGCGGCCCATCGCCCACGAGCGGACCGGCGCGATGATCTTCAGCTCGGGGGCGAGCGTCGCGATCGTCGACTCGATCCGGACCTGGTCGTTGCCCTTGCCGGTGCAGCCGTGCGCGATCGTGTCGCAGCCCGACTTGCGCGCGTACTCGACGGCGAGCTTGGCGATGAGCGGCCGGCCGAGCGCGGTGAACAGCGGGTAGCCGAGCCCGTAGACCGCGTTCGCCTTGATCGCCGGCGTGATGAAGTCGCGGGCGAACTCCTCGCGCGCGTCGATGACGAACGTCTCGACCGCCCCCAGCCGCTTGGCCTTGCCCTCGACGACGTCGTAGTCCTCGCCGGGCTGGCCGAGGTTGACGGTGAGCGTCACGACCTCCGCGTCGTACTCGTCCTGGATCCACTTGAGCATGACGCTCGTGTCCAGGCCGCCGGAGTACAGGAGCAGGACGCGGTTGACCTCCTCGTGGTTGGCCTCGTACGACGCGGTGGTCTGGAAGCGCATCCGCTCCCGGGCCTCGGGCGGGGGGATCGTGTGGGCGGAGGTTCGGGGAGCGTCGCGTTCGGGCATAGCGGGCGCCAAGACTACGAGGTCCCCTCAGGCGAGCAGCGCCCGCAGCCGGGCGACCGCGTCGTCGACCTCCGTCTCGCCGATGACGAGCGGCGGCAGCAGCCGCAGCGTCGACGGCCCGGTGGCGTTCACGACGAGCCGCTGTTCGAGCAGCGCGCGCCGCGCGATCTCGGGCGCCTGGACGTCCGGCTCGAGGTCGAAGCCGACCATGAGCCCGCGGCCGCGGACCGCGACGACGCGCGGCAGCTCGGCGACCGCCTCGCGCAGCCGCTCCCCCAGCTCGCGCACGCGCGCGTGCAGCGCCGGGTCCTCGAGGATGTCGAGCGCGGCGTGCGCGGCGGCCGCCACGACCGCGCCGCCGGCGAACGTCGAGCCGTGGTCGCCGGGCGCGAGCACGTCGCGCAGCCGCTCGCCGGTGACGAGCGCGCCGATCGGCATGCCCCCGCCGAGCGCCTTGGCCGTCGTCAGCGCGTCCGGCACGACGCCCGAGTGCTCGTAGGCCCACAGCGTCCCGGTCCGGCCCAGGCCGGTCTGGATCTCGTCGAAGATGAGCGCCGCGCCGACGCGCTCGGTCGCCTCCCGCGCGGCGTGGAGCGCCTCGTCGGGCAGCGGGTGGACGCCGGACTCGCCCTGGATGACCTCGAGCAGCACCGCGGCGGTGCGGTCGGTCACCGCGCCGGCGATCGCGTCCGCGGTCGGCGCGACCGGGACGAACCCCGGGACGAGCGGCGCGAACGGGGCCTGCTTGCTCTCCTGCGGCGTCGCCGACAGCGCCCCGTACGTGCGCCCGTGGAAGCCGCCCTGGAGCACGACGATCTCGCCGCCCGGCCGCGCCTTGCGCGCGAGCTTCAGCGCGGCCTCGACCGCCTCCGCGCCGCTGTTCGTGAAGAACACCCCGCCGCCGAGCGAGCAGCCCGCCAGCCGGTCGGCCAGCCGCGCCATCGGCTCGGTGAAGTAGAGGTTGCCGACGTGGATGAGCTTCGACGCCTGATCGGTGATCGCGCCGACGACCTCCGGATGGCAGTGGCCGACGCTCGACACGCTGATGCCGGTCAGGAAGTCGAGGTACTCGTTGCCCTCGGAGTCCCACAGCCGCGCGCCCGAGCCCCGCTCGAACGTGACCGGGAAGCGCGCGTACGTGTTCAGCAGGTGCGAGCCCGTCATGCGGCGGGCCTGATCTTCGTGCCGACGCCGGCGTCGGTGAACAGCTCGAGCAGGACCGAGTGCGGGACGCGGCCGTCGACGATGTGCGCCGAGCTGACGCCGCCGTGGATCGCGTCGCAGCACGCCTGGAGCTTGGGCCGCATCCCGCCCATCACCTCGTCGATGTGGCGCGCCACCTCGTCGGTGCCGGCCTCGGAGACCAGCGAGTCCGGGTCGTCCTTGTCGCGCAGCCAGCCGGCGACGTCGGTGAGGAAGATGAGCTTGTAGGCGCCGATCGCGCGCGCCACCGCGCCCGCCGCCTCGTCGGCGTTGACGTTGTAGGAGTTGCCGTCGCGGTCGGCGGCCACGCTCGCGATGACCGGGATGTAGTCGCGCGCGATGTGGCGGATGACGTCGACGTCGACGCGCTCGATCCGGCCGACGAACCCGATGTCCTCGCCGCCCGGCGCAGACATGCGCGACGCGCGGAAGAGCTGGCCGTCGTCGCCGCTCAGGCCGACCGCCGGCTGCCCGTGGCGGTTCAGGCGGCTGACGATGTCCTTGTTGACCTTGCCGACGAGGACCATCTTCGCCACCTCGACGGTCTGGGCGTCGCTGACGCGCAGGCCGCCGACGAACTCGACCGGCATGTCGAGCTTCTCCATGTAGCTCGTGATCTCCGGCCCGCCGCCGTGCACGATGATCGGGTCCAGGCCGACGTACTTCAGGAGCACGACGTCGCGAGCGAACTCCTCTCGCAGCGCCGGGTCGTTCATCGCCGCGCCGCCGTACTTGATCACGACCGTCCGGCCGTGGAACTCCCGGATGTACGGGAGTGCCTCGAGGAGTGTTTCGACGTCTCTCACGTGGTGTATTCCGCGTTGATCTTGATGTATTCGTGCCCGAGGTCCGAGAAGAAGACCTCGGTCTCGGCGCCGTCGCCGGGCAGCGTGATCTCGACCTCGATCTCGTCGCCGGAGAACGCCGCGGTCTTGCCGGTCGCGTAGCCCCCGCTGCAGACGAGCGTCCCGTCGATGCGGATGTCGTAGTGGAGCGGGTGCATGTCGAGCATCGCCGCGCCGACCGCCTGCGCGATCCGGCCCCAGTTCGGGTCGTTGCCGTAGATCGCGGTCTTGACGAGCGGCGAGTTGGCGACCTCCCGCGCGACCCGCTCGACGCCCTCGGCGACGCCGCCGCGCACGACGACGCGGGTCACGCGCCGCGCGCCCTCGCCGTCGCGGACCATGAGGATCGCCAGCCGGCGCAGCGCGTAGTCGAGCGCCTCGCCGAAGCGCAGCTCGGCCTCGCTCTCGGGCTCGACCGCGACGCCGCTCGCGCCCGACGCCATGAGGATCGCGGTGTCGTTCGTCGAGAGCTGCCCGTCGACCGAGATGCGGTCGAACGAGCGCTTGACGCAGACGCCGAGCAGCAGGTCGCACGTCTCGGCCGGCAGCGCGGCGTCGGTCTGCACGAAGCAGAGCATCGTCGCGAAGTTCGGCTGGATCATCCCGGCGCCCTTGGCCTGCGCGGTCAGGCGCACGGTCCCGCCGGGCAGCTCGACGTCGAGCGCGAGGTGCTTGTCGAGCGCGTCGGTCGTCCTGATCGCCTCGGCGAAGTCGAGCGCGCCGTCCGGGCGCAGCTCGGGCCGGGCGGCGAGCAGCCCCTTGACGACCTTCTCGCCGTCGAGCTGGACGCCGATGACGCCGGTCGAGCAGACCGCGACCTGCTCGGCCGGGGCGCCGGACACCATCGCGGCCGCGCCCTGCATGCGCGCCGCCTCGTCCAGGCCGGGACGGCCGGTCGCGGCGTTCGCGTTGCCGGAGTTCGCGGCGACCGCCCGGATCGCGCCGAGGTCGGTGCGCTCCTTCGTCACCTGGACCGGCGCGGCGAGCACGCCCGAGCGGGTGAACCGCGCAGCGCTCGTGGTCTCGTGCGGGTCGGCGACGAGCACGCCGAGGTCGAGGCCCTCGGGCTTGATCCCCGCGGCGATGCCGGCGGCACGGAACCCCTGCGGGAGCGTGGCGGCGTCGGCGTCCTCGCGCACGTGCCCCGGGAGCTCGACCCAGCGCGAGGCGAACGCGGCGCTCACAGCAGCCCCTCGGTCTCGTCGAAGCCGAACATGAGGTTGAGGTTCTGGATCGCCTGGCTGGCGGTGCCCTTCCAGAGGTTGTCGATGACGCTGAACACGAGCAGCTTGCCGGTGCGCTCGTCGGCGACCGCCTGGATGCGGCAGTAGTTCGTCTCGCGCACGTCGCGCACGCCCGGCGGCGTCGAGGTGAGCTCGACGAACGGCTCGTCCTCGTAGGCCTCGCGGAACAGGTCGTCGAGCTCGGCCTGCGCGACCGCGCGCGGCGGCGTCACGTAGCTCGAGACGAGCTCGCCCTGGTCGAGCGGGATGAGGTGCGGCGTGAACAGGCACCGCACCTCGGCGCCGAGCCTGCCGAGCTCCTGGTCGATCTCCGGCGCGTGGCGGTGCGCGGCGACCTTGTAGGCCTTCATGTTCTCGTCGACGGTGACGAAGTGGGTGGCCTGCGTCGCCGCGCGCCCGGCGCCGCTGACGCCGGACTTCGCGTCGATGACGAGGTCGGCGATGAGCCCCGCGCGCGCGAGCGGCGCGAGCCCGAGGATCGCGGCGGTCGGGTAGCAGCCCGGGCCGGCGACGAGATGGGCGCCGGCGAGGCGGTCGCGGTAGAGCTCGGGCAGCCCGTAGACGGCGTGGCCGAAGAGGTTCGGCGCGCCGTGCTCGCCGTACCACTCGGCGTAGACCTCGGGGTCGGTCAGGCGGAAGTCGGCCGACAGGTCGACGACCTTCACGCCGCGGTCGTGCAGCTCCTGGACGACCGGCGCGGCGGCGCCGTGCGGGTAGGCGACGATCGCCGCGTCGACGTGGCCGTGGTGCTCGACGTCGAAGGCGTCCATGACGAGCGGCACCCGGTGGTGCGGGTACAGCTCGTCCAGGCGCCGGCCGGCGTCCGACCGCGACGTGATCGCGGCGAGCTCGAACCGCGGGTGGCGGTCGACCAGGCGTGCGGCGAGCGCGCCCGCGTACCCGCTGGCGCCGGCGACGAGGACGTTCGGTCCGCCGTGGTCAGCCACGCTGCTCGGCCCCCAGCTCGGACTTCAGCGCGTCGACGGCCTTGGCCACCTGCGCGGCGACCTCCTCGTCGGTGAGCGTGCGGTCGCGCGCGCGGAACGTCAGGTGCAGTGCGAGCGACACCCGGCCCGCGCCGATCTGCTCGCCCCGGTAGACGTCGAACACCTCGGCGTCCTCGAGCAGCCGGCCGGCGCTGCGGCGCACGACGGCGAGCACGTCGGCGGCGCTGACGGCCTCGGGGACGACGACCGCGAGGTCCTGGCGGACCGCGGGGAAGCTCGTCACGTCGGTGTACAGCTCGACCTCGGGCGCGGCGTCGACGACGAGCCCGAGATCGAGCTCGAACGCCGCCGCGGCGGCCTCGAGGTCCCACTCGCGCGCGACGAGCGGGTGCAGCTCGCCGACCCAGCCGAGCTCGGTCTCCCCCGCGTAGACGCGGGCGGCGCGGCCCGGGTGCAGGAACGGGTGCGGGTCCTCGGGCCGGACGTCCCACGGGACGCGCAGCGTGTCGAGGATCGCCGCGACCAGCCCCTTGGCGGCGAAGAAGTCCCACGTGCGCCCGTCCTGGTCGCGCCAGGACTCGGGGCTCACGCGGCCGACGAGCAGCGCTCCGAGCGCGTGGCGCTCGAGCGGCAGGCCGCGGTCGTGGTCGAGCGGCGGGGCGATCGGGTCGCCGTCGGCGCTGATCCGGGCGGCGTCGTCGGCGGCCTTCGTGTCGAGGTAGATCGCGCCGCTCTCGAACAGCGCGAGGTCCGCGCCGTTGCGCGCCGCGTTGTAGCGGGCGGTGTCGAGCAGCGACCCGAGCAGCGTCGTGCGCAGGTGCGACTGGTCCTCGGACATCGGGTTGGCGAGCGCGACGAACTGCCGGCGCGGGTCGTCGGCGGGCAGCCGCAGCCGGTCGGCGACCGCCGGGTCGGTGAACGACCAGCCGACGATCTCGTGCAGCCCGCGTCCGACGAGCACGTCCTCGGCGCGGCGCCGGCCGCGCTGGTAGACGGTCAGGCGGCCCGACGCGCCCCGGCGCGACGGCAGCGTCGCGGGCAGGTTGTCCAGGCCGTGGACGCGCGCGACCTCCTCGACGAGGTCGGCCTCGCGGCTGACGTCCATCCGGCGGAAGTGCGGGACGTCGACGACGAGCTCGTCGCCGGTGTCGGTCACGCCGAACCCGAGCGCGGTGAGCGTCCGGACCTGCTGGTCGCGCGGGATCGGGGTGCCGAGCAGGCGCTCGACCCGGCCGGGGCGCAGGATGAGCTCCGCGGTCGGCTCGGGCGGCGTGCCGACGTCGATCGTGCCGTCGACCAGCCGCGCGCCGCACAGCTCGACCATGAGCCTGGCGGCGACCGCCTGGGCCTCGACGGTCTGGCCGGTCGACAGGCCCTTCTCGAAGCGCGAGCTCGCCTCGGAGCGCAGCCCGAGCCGCGTCGACGTGCGCTGGATCGTCGGCGCGTGCCACGAGGCGGCCTCCATGAGCACGCGCGTCGTGTCGGGCGCGACCTCCGAGCGGGCGCCGCCCATGACGCCCGCCAGTGACGTCGGGCCGTCGGCGTCGTCGATGACGATCTCCCCCGCCTGGAGCGTGCGGGTCTGGTCGTCGAGCGTGTCGATCGTCTCGCCGTCCTTCGCCGCGCGGACGACCAGGCGCTGCCCGGCGACGCGGTCGAGGTCGAACGCGTGCAGCGGCTGGCCGGTCAGCAGCATCACGTAGTTCGTGATGTCGACGACGTTGTTGATCGGGCGCACGCCCGCCGCCATGAGCCGCGCCTTCAGCCACGGCGGCGAGTCGGCGATCGTCACGTCCTCGAACACGCGCGCGGTGAACCGCGGGCACAGGTCGGGCACCTCGACGACGACGCTGACGCCGTCGACGTCGCCGGTCGTGCCGGGGTCGTCCGTCCACGGCGCGGGCGCGAGCGGCGCGCCGGTCGTGGCGTGCACCTCGCGCGCGAGGCCGTAGACGCCGAGGCAGTCGGGCCGGTTCGGCGTGATCTCGAACTCGAGCACCTCGGTGCTGATCGGCAGCACCTCGGCGAGCGGCGTGCCCGGCTCGAGCGCGTCGTCGAGCACCATGATCCCGTCGTGGTCGGTGCCGATCGCGAGCTCGTCCTCGGCGAGGATCATCCCCTCGGACTCGACGCCCCGGAGCTTGGCCCGCTTCAGCCGCGTGCCGTCGGGCATGATCGCGCCGACCCCGGCGACCGCGACGGTCTGGCCGGCCGCGACGTTCGGCGCGCCGCAGACGATCCCGCGCACCTCGCCGCCGCCGACGTCGACCTTGCAGACGCTGAGCCGGTCGGCGTTCGGATGCTGCTCGCGCTCGAGCACCTTGCCGACGACGAAGTGCTCGAGCGCCCCGACGCCGTGGTGCTCGATGCCCTCGACGTAGGTGCCGGTCATCGTGAGCTCATGGGCGAGCGCGCGGGCGTCCAGGCCCGGGTCGCAGTACTCGTACAGCCAGTCCAGGCCGACCCTCATCCGAACTGCTCCAGGAAGCGCATGTCGTTGTCGTAGAACAGGCGCAGGTCGGGGACCGCGTGCTTGAGCATCGCGATCCGCTCGATCCCCATGCCGAAGGCGAAGCCCTGGATCCGCTCCGGGTCGTAGCCGTACTCGCGCACGTACTCGAACACGTTCGGATCGACCTCGCCGGCGCCGAGGATCTCCAGCCACGCCTCGCCGCGGCAGACCGGGCAGCGCGAGCCGTCCTTGAGGAAGCCGTCGCGGCAGTTGAAGCACGAGACGTCGACCTCGACGCTCGGCTCGGTGAACGGGAAGAAGTGCGGCCGCAGGCGCACGTCGCGGTCCTCGCCGAAGATCGCGCGGGCGAACGCCAGCAGCGTCCCCTTCAGGTCGGCGAGCGTGACGTCCTCGTCGACCGCCAGGCCCTCGACCTGGTGGAACTGCGGCGTGTGGGTGGCGTCGTTGTCGCGCCGGTACACGCGGCCGGGGACGATGATGTACAGCGGCGGCGGGTGCTGCTCCATCGCGCGCACCTGCATCGGGCTGGTGTGCGTGCGGAGCACGACGTCCTCGGAGACGTAGAACGTGTCCGACCACTGCCGCGCCGGGTGCGTCGGCGAGTGGTTGAGCGCGTCGAAGTTGTAGTAGACGGCCTCGACCTCCGGGCCCTCCATGACGTCGAAGCCGAGGCCGAGGAAGACGTCCTCGATCTCGCGCCGCGTCGCGGTGAGCAGGTGCAGGCGGCCGACCGGCTGGACGGGCGCGCCGGGCAGCGTGACGTCGACGCGGTCCTCGGCCAGGCGGCGCTCGAGCTCGGCCTGCTCGAGCTCGGCGGCGCGCCGGGCGACGAGCTGCTCGAGCGCCTTGCGCGCCTCGTTGGCGGCGCGGCCGACGACCCCGCGTTCCTCGGGCGGGAGCTGGGCGACGCCGCGCAGGAGGTTCGGCAGCTCGGCCTTGCGGCCGAGGTACCGCACGCGCACCTGCTCGACCTCGCCGGCGGAGGAGGCGGCGGCGAGCGCCTGCTCGGCCTCGGCACGCAGTTCGTCGATCCGGTCGGTCACGGACATGGTCTGGTCACCTTCGGGTCACCTCGTAGAGAGCCACCGTCGCGGCCATCGCCGCGTTGAGAGATTCGCTCGCGTCGGCGATGGGCAGGTGGGCCACGCGCTCGCATCCTGCCACGACCTCGGCCGGGAGCCCGGTCCGCTCGGCCCCGACGACGAGCGTGGCGCGGTCGAGCGGGCCGCGGAGCGGGTCGCCCTCGCGCGCCACGAGGGCGATCGCCGGGCGCGGCAGGTCGGCCGGGCCGGCCACCTTCGCGACCGGCACGGAGAACACCGCGCCCATCGACGCGCGGACCGCCTTCGGGCCGAACGGGTCGGCGCAGCCGGGGCCGAGCGCGACGCTCGCGGCGCCGAAGGCGAGCGCGCCGCGCAGGATCGTGCCGACGTTGCCGGGGTCGCCGACGCCCCACAGCGCGACGCACAGCGGGCCGGTCGCCCGGTCGGCCCAGCGCTGCTCGTAGACGCCGATCGCGCGGGTGCCGCTGCCGAGCGTGGACGCCTTGGCGAGCAGCTCGGGCTCGACCTCCGTGCCCTCCAGCCCCGAGCCGGCCGCGACGAGCCGCTCCACCGGCTCCCAGCCGGCGGCGTCGGCGGCCGCGAGCAGGTCCTCGCCCTCGGCCACGAAGCGCCCGTCCCGCTTGCGGGCCAGGCGGCGGACCTGCTTGAGCTTCTCGTTGTGGGGGCTGGTGATCGGAATCGGTCTCGAACGACAAAACGGGCGCCACCTGGGCGCCCGCTGAAGGTCTGAGTCGGCTGTCTGAGGGTTCGCTCAGGCGGCCGACGCCTCGCGGGCGGCCTCAGCGAATCGGGAGAAGGTCTCGGGGTCGCGGACGGCGATGTCCGCGAGCACCTTGCGGTCCAGCTCGATGCCGGCGGCGTGGATGCCGTGCATGAACTGCGAGTAGCTCATGCCGTTCTGGCGCGCGGCCGCGTTGATGCGGGTGATCCAGAGCCGGCGGAAGTCGCGCTTGCGGTTGCGGCGGTCGCGGTAGGCGTAGGTCTCGGCCTTGATGACCGCTTCCTTGGCCTTGCGGTAGTGCGAGTTGGCGTCGCCGCGGAAGCCCTTGGCCCGCTCGAGGACCTCACGACGCTTCTTCTTGGCGTGGACGCTGCGCTTGACCCGAGCCATCGCGCTAGGCCCCCGTTCCCGTTCCGAGGAGCTTCTTCGCGCGCTTCGCGTCCGCCTTGGGGAGGATCGCGTCGTTGCCGAGGCGCCGCTTGCGCTTCGCCGACTTCTTGCCAAGGATGTGCGAGGTCATGGCGTGGCGCGCCTTGACCTTGCCCTTGGCGGTGAGCTTGAAGCGCTTCTTCGCTCCGCTGTGCGACTTCATCTTCGGCATGGCTGAGCGCAGGAGTGTAGCGACCGTCATCCGCGCCGGCGGGCGAGCTCGAACGCGAGCGCGGTCGCGGCGCTCGCGACGTTCAGCGACTCGACGCCGCCGGCCATCGGGATGCGGATCCACTCGTGCACCCAGCGTGCCGCCGCGTCGCTGATGCCGTGGGTCTCGCCGCCGAGCACGAACGCGGCGCGGTCGGGGTAGTCGGCCTCGAAGATCGTCGGCGCGGCGGGGTCCGCGGCGAGGCCGAAGAGCGTGAAGCCGGCGTCCTGCAGCAGGCCGAGCGCGTCCGCGACGGTCGCGGCGCGCAGGATGCTCGCGCGGTAGGCGATCCCGGCGCTCGCCTTGATGACGAGCGGGCCGACGTCCGGCACGCCCTGGTGCGGGAGCACGGTGCCGTCCAGGCCGGCGGCGGTCGCGGTGCGCAGGATCATCCCGACGTTCGCGGGGTTCGTGACGCCGTCGAGGACGAGCACCCGCTGGGGCGGCGCGTCGTGGGCGAGCGCGTCGGCGTACGCGGCGACGGTCCGCATCGCGGGCGCGCGCACGTCGGCGACGACGCCCTGGTCGTGGCGGCCGTTGCGGGAGATCCGGGTGATCTTCTCGGGCGCCATCCGCTCGAGCCGCACGCCGCGCTCCTGCGCGGCCTGGACGATGTCGCGGGCGGACTGCTCGCGCGCGCCGGTCGCGAGCAGGACCTTGTCGACCTCGATGCCCGGGTCGCGGAGCGCCTCGAGCACCGGCTTGCGCCCGTAGATCGTGATGAAGCGGTGGCGCGGGGAGCCCTCCACGCGCCCTGACCCTACCCGCCGGGGTCAGTCACCTTGAGATTCGTGGGAGTCTCAAGGTGACTGACCCCGATTGGCGGAACGTGCGGGATTTCCGGGGCCTCCCGCCGCGGATGCGGCGATCTGAGCGCCTCAGCGGCGCAGGATGAAGCGGGTCGCGGCCGGCCGGGCGGGGCCCGCCTCGTCGCGTCCGCGGGCCACCGCGCGCACGCGGGTCGCTCCCCCGAGACGGTCGAGCGCCGCGCGGCCCTCCGGCCGGACGCGGACCGGCACCTCGACCGACCCGCCGGGCGGCGCGTTGAAGCGGGCGGCGCCGAGCGTCGCCGGGCGCCGGCGCCCCGCCGCGGTGCGCAGGCGCCGGACGGTGACCAGGCGGACCGCGCCGACGCAGCGGCGGAACGCCTGCGCCGGGCACGTCACCCGGACCGGCACCGCGCCGCCGGCGAGCGTCCGCCGCACCGGCGCGAGCGCCGGGGCGAACGACGGCGAGCGGCGCTCGCAGTTCGCCGGCGGGCGGTCGGACGCATCGGTGAACACGCGGTCGACCTGCGCGCCGCAGTCGATCCGGTCGGCGCGGCCGTCGCGCGCGAGGATGCGGTCGAACCCCGCGCCGCCGAGCAGCCGGTCGACGCCCGGCCCGCCCGCGATCACGTCGGTGCCGGCCATCCCCTCGATCCGCCCGGCGCGCTCGCCCGCGGCGAGGACGTCGTCGCCGTGCCCGCCGCGCAGCGACTCGACGTCGGGCATGACCATGTCGCGCTCGCCCGACGTGAGCAGCGCGATCGCCGGCACGATCCCGGTCGCCGACAGCGCCCCGCCCGCACGCGCGCCGTCGTCGGCCCGCCCGTCGGGATCGGCGACCACGCCCGAGCGCCGCGGCCCGTAGTCGACGCGGTCCGTCCCGGCGCCCCCGGCGAGGACGTCGGCGCCGTCCGGCACGCGCAGGGCGAGCAGCACGTCGTCGCCGTCCCCGCCGCCGACCGCGTCGTCGCCGTGACCGCCGACGAGCGTGTCCGCCCCGCCGCGACCGTCGAGGACGTCGTCGCCGCCCCGGCCCTCGAGGCGGTCCCGGCCGGCGTCCCCGATCAGCAGGTCCGGGCCGCCGCCGCCGATCAGCACGTCGTCGCCGGGACCGCCGCTCACCCGCGCCCGCAGGCGCACCGTCGCCGCGACCGTGATCCGGTCGCTGCGGTCGCCCAGGTCGGCGATGAGCTCGACCAGCCCGGCGGCGGGACAGAGCGCGGCCGAGCCGCGCTGCTCGCACCCCGCCCCGGCGCGGACCCGCACCCGGTCGGCGATCCGCAGCGACGCGCCCGACGGCGCGACGGTCAGCCGGTTGCGCTCGCCCGCCCCCGCGGCGACCACGAGCGCCGTCCCCGGCACGGAGACGGTCGCCGCGGGCGCTGCGGCGGGCGCGAGCAGGCTCGCGCAGGCGGCGGTGAGCAGGGCACGGCGGACAGTGCGGGCGCAAGGCATGGCGCCCGCTGGAACACGTAAGGCCGCCGGAAGGCGCGGTCGCGGGAACGGCGCGTGGAGCGCGGGTCAGTCCGCGAGCTGCTCGGCGCTGCCGAGCGGCTGGGCGGACTTGTCCGTGTGGTGCTTCTGCGGACCGCGCTTCTTGCCGCCTCCGCCGCCGTCGGCGTCACCGTCGCCGTCGTCCTCGGGCGGGCCGATCTCGCCGCTGAGCACGGCCTTCGACGGGCCGAGCATCATCGTCATGTTCCGCCCGTCCTGCGTCGGCCGCTGCTCGACCGTCGCGAGCTCGGACAGGTCCTCGGCGAGCCGGTTGAGAATCGCCTCGCCGCGCTCGGGATGCGTGACCTCGCGCCCGCGGAACATGATCGTGACCTTGACCTTGTCCTTGTGGCGCAGGAAGCGCTCGACGTGGCGCTTCTTGGTCTCGTAGTCCTGCTCGGCGATCTTCGGCCGGAACTTGATCTCCCGGACGTTGATCGACGTCTGGTGCTTGCGCGCCTGCTTCTGCTTCTGGGCCTGCTCGTACTTGTACTTCGAGTAGTCCAGGACGCGCGTCACCGGCGGGCGGGCATCCGGAGCCACCTCGACGAGGTCCAGCTCCCTGTCCTGCGCATACCGCAGGGCCTTCTCGGTGGGCATGACACCGAGCTGCTTGCCGTTCTCGTCGATGAGGCGGACTTCGGAGACGCGGATGCGCTCGTTGATGCGAGTCGTGTCGCGCTCCGGCGGGCGCCGGTCGAACCTACGAGGGACCGGCACTTATGAGCTGCTCTGGCGATGGGTCGTCAAGCGGGGTCGAGCATAGCAGCGGTCAGCCGCTGCGAGAACTGCTCGACGGGCACCGTTCCGGTGTCCCCCTTGCGGTGCTCGCGGACCGCCACGGTGCCCCCCTCGGCCTCGCGGTCGCCGACCACGAGCATGAACGGGATCTTGCGCACCTCGGCGTCGCGGATCTTGCGCCCGACCGACTCGGTGCGCTCGTCGACCTCCACCCGGTGGCCGTCCGCCCGCAGCCGGCCGGCGACCTCGCGCGCGGCCTCCAGGTGACGGTCGGCGATCGGCAGCACGACGGCCTGGACGGGCGCCAGCCACACCGGCAGCTCGCCGCCGGTGTCCTCGAGCAGGATCCCGATGAACCGCTCGTAGGAGCCGAACAGCGCGCGGTGGAGCATCACGACCCGGTGCTCGGCGTTGTCGGCGCCGGTGTAGGTCAGGTCGAAGCGCTCGGGGAAGTTGAAGTCGACCTGGACGGTGCCGAGCTGCCAGGAGCGCCCGAGCGAGTCGGTCATGTGCAGGTCGATCTTCGGCCCGTAGAACGCGCCGTCGCCCTCGTTGACCTCGTAGTCGAGGCCCTTCTCCTCCAGGGCGCGCTCGAGGATCGCCTCGGCCTCGTCCCACTGCTCCTCGGAGCCGATCCGGTTCTCCGGCCGCGTCGACAGCTCGAGCTTCGTCTCGATCCCGAACTTCGCGTACGTCTCGAACGCCATGTCCAGGCAGCCCTTGACCTCGTCGAGGGTCTGCTCGGGCGCGCAGAAGATGTGGGCGTCGTCCTGGACGAAGTGCCGCACGCGCAGCAGGCCGTGCAGCGCGCCGGACATCTCGTTGCGGTGCAGCAGCCCCGGCTCGGCGTACCGGACCGGCAGGTCGCGGTAGGACCACTGCTGCATCTTGAAGAGCTGGCAGTGCCCGGGGCAGTTCATCGGCTTGAGCGCGAGCTCCCGGCCCTCGGACTCGGTGACGAACATGTCGTCGCGGTACTTGAACCAGTGGCCGGAGATCTTCCACAGCTCCGAGTCGTAGAGCTGCGGGGTCTTGACCTCGGTGTAGCCGTGGCTCTCGCACATCTCGCGTGACAGCCCGACGAGCCGGTTGAACACCTGCGTGCCGTGCGGCAGCCAGAACGCCGCACCCTGGGCGACCTCGTTGAACTGGAACAGCCCGAGCTCGCGGCCGAGCTTGCGGTGGTCGCGCGCGCGGGCCTCCTCCAGGCGCCGCAGGAACTCGTCGAGCTGCTCCTTGGAGAAGAACGCGGTACCGTAGATGCGGGTGAGCTGCCGGCGGCTCGAGTCGCCGCGCCAGTACGCGCCCGCGACCGACTGGAGCTTGAAGGCCTTGATGCGCTTCGTCGACGGCCCGTGCGGGCCGCGGCACAGGTCGGTGAACGGCCCGTTCGTGTAGAGCGAGACGGTGTCGACGCCCTCGTTCTTCACGAGGTCCTCGATGAGCTCGACCTTGTACGGCTGGTCTTCGGCCTTGAAGCGCTCGAGCGCCTCCTCGACGCTGACGTCCTCGCGCACGAACCGCTCGTCGGCCTTGATGTGCTCGCGCATCTTCTGCTCGATGCGCTCGAAGTCCGCGTCGCTGACCGTGACGCCCTCGGGGAACTCGAAGTCGTAGTAGAAGCCGTGCTCGATCGGCGGGCCGATCGAGATCTTCACGCCCGGGTACAGCTCCATGACCGCGGCCGCGAGCACGTGCGCGGCGTCGTGGCGGAGCACCTCGAGCGCCTCGGGCCCGTCGCTGTTCGGGGTGATGATGCTGATCCGGTCGCCGTCGGAGAGCGGCCGGTCGAGGTCCTGCACCCGGCCGTTGTCGCCGACCTTCACCGCCAGCGCGGCGCGCGCCAGCCCCGGCCCGATCGCGGCGGCGGCGTCTGCGCCGGTCGCGCCGTCGGGAAGCTCGAGCTCGGTGCCGTCGGGAAGGAAGACCTTCATGCGGCCCCGCAGCTTAGAACCCGGACCCGGCCTACGACGCCTGGGAGCGCGCCTCCACCACGCCGCCGGAGAACGTGCGGCGCAGCCCCTCCTCGAACCTCGTGGCCGGGCGCCAGCCCAGGTGCCCGCGCGCACGGGTCGTGTCGGCCCACGTCTCGTGCGCCTCGTGCACGGGCGAGCGCGCGGGCTCGCACCGCACCCGGCGGCCGAGGAGCGCGCCGACCCGCTGGAGCGCCTCGCCCAGCGCGACGGGCCGGCCGGCGCCGACGTTGTAGACCGCGCCCGCGTGGCCGTGGTGGCCGGCGCGGACGGTCGCGTCGACGACGTCGTCGACGAACGTGAAGTCGCGGGTGGCCATCCCGTCCTGGTAGAGCGGCACCGACGCGCCGGTCGAGACCGCGTCGACGAACCGGGCGAGCGCCATGTCGCGGCGCTGGCGCGGCCCGTACACCGAGAAGTACCGCAGCACGACCGGGTGGCGGCCGTATCCGAGCACGAGCCGCTCGGCGGCGCGCTTGGTCTCCGCGTAGGGCGTCGCGGGCGCGGGCTCGACCCGCTCGGACACCGGCCCGGCCGCCGCCGGCCCGTACACCGACGACGACGAGGCGAACACGACCCGGCGCGCCAGCAGCGCCAGCGCCGACCCGAGCAGCGAGCCGGTCGCCTCCACGTTGTCGGCGGCGAGCGCCTCGGCGTCGGTCCCGCGCGAGCCCGGGCGGCCCGCGAGGTGGTAGATCGTCGCGCCCCGCGGCAGGGCGTCGGGCAGCGGCTCGCGCAGGTCGTGCTCGACGAGCTCGAACCGCGGTTCGCGGGCGAGCGGCGCGAGGTTGGCCGCCGCCTCGTCAGGCCGCCGCAGCGCGTCGACGCCGACGACCCGGTGGCCGTCCGCGAGCAGCCGCTCGGCGAGGTGCGAGCCGATGAACCCGGCTGCTCCCGTGACGATCGCGGTCGGCTGACGCCGCATCACCCCGACCCTTGCAGATCCGCGGCGCGCCCGTCCAGGCCCGGCACGATCAGGCGGCGCCCGCGCGCGCGGGCGGGGCGCTCAGGCCGCGTAGGCGGCGACGACCTCGCCGAACGGACCGTCGCGCCGCACGCGCCCGTGCGACAGCCACAGCGCCCGCCGGCACAGCCCGGCGAGCAGGTCGTGGTCGTGGCCGGCCGCGACGACCAGGCCGCCGCGCGCGACGATCCGCCGCGCGTGCGCCTCGACGTGGCGGCGGAACTCGTGGTCGAGCGCCTCGTGGACCTCGTCGAGCAGCAGGATGTCCGGGTCGGCGACCTCCGCGACCGCGTAGCCCAGCCGCGCGCGCATCCCCTGCGACCAGGTGGCGACCGGCCGCTCGAACGCGTCGCCCAGCCCGCTGGTCTCACGCACCCGGTCGAGCACGGCGACCGCCTGCCGCGCGGTCAGGCCCTGCAGCACGCCGAGCAGCCGCGCGTTCTCCCGCCCGGTCAGGAACGCGCTGACCCCGGCCTCGATCGACAGCAGCGACCCCACGCGGCCGGCGACCTCGATCGTGCCCGCGTCGGGCTCGAGCACGCCCGCGAGGAGCCGCAGCAGCGTCGTCTTGCCCGAGCCGCTCGGCCCGATGAGCGCGACCCCCTCCCCCGGCCCCAGCCGCAGGTCGAGCTCGCGTACGCCCCACGCGGTCGTGCCCCCGCGGCGCACGAGCGCCAGCGCCGGCGACACGAGCCGCTTGTGCCGGTCGAGCTGGAAGCGCACGCCGGCGCCCTGGGCACGGACGGTCGCGGGCATCTACATCAGGAGCTTGGCGAAGTGCCGCTGCTCGCGGCGGAACAGCGGCACGAACAGTGCGGACAGGACCGCGGCGTAGCCGAGCGGCACGAGCACGGCCCACGCCGCCGGCGCGGCGCCGTCGATGAGGATCGACCGGTAGGTCTCGAAGATCCCGGTGAGCGGGTTGATCTTCAGCAGGTCGTGCGTGCGGCCGCCGATCTCGTCGAGCGCCACCAGGCCGGGCGCCACGAAGAAGAGCGTCCGCGTCGCGCTGACGAGCATGAGCGACAGCTCGGGCACCCAGAGCCCGACGAGCGTCGCCGGGTACGAGAGCGCGAGCGCCAGCGCGAACGTCAGCGCCAGCGCGAGCGGCATGAGCAGCACCGCGGGCGTCAGCGCCACGCCGTAGGCGACCATCATCACCGGCAGCAGCACGAGGCAGGCGGCGAAGCCGACGGTCTCGGTCAGCGTCGCCGCCACCGGGATGAGCGACCGCGGGAACGCCATGTTCGACACGATCGCCCGCCGCAGCTCGACCGCCCGCAGGCTGTTGGCGACGGTCATGATCACGAGCTGGAACGGGACCACCGCGCACGCGATGCTCAGCCCCGCCGCGCGCCCCTCGTCGTCGATGACGAACACGATGAGCAGCAGGTAGACGCCGAGCGCCGCGATCGGGTCCATGATCCACTTCAGCGGCCGGATCGGGCCGCGGCCGTAGCGGATCCGCACGTCCGCGCGCGCGAGCGCGACCACGACCTCCCAGGTGCGGGAGAGCGACGAGACGGGGCCTGCGGAGAGCGGCGTGGCGATGGGCCGATCCTCCCACGGCCGGTCAAGTGTGAGCCGCCGCACGCAGGCGACACGGGCCGCGGGTAGCGTCGGAGGACCTTGCCGGGTGCTCCGTCCGGCGCGCACGTCCGCGTGCGCTGCCCGCCCCGGCCGCAGTCCGTGATCCCAGGAGGCCCTGCTCCCACCATGCCGTTCCGCAAGCGACACACCGTGCTCGCAGCCGCCGCCGCGGCCGCCGCGAGCTTCATCCCCACCGCCGACGCCCACGCGGTCGGCCAGATCGGCGAGCGCGCGGGCGCGCTCACCCGCGAGGCCGTGCGCGAGCACGACCGGACGGCCGCGCGCCACGTCCGCCTGCACCGCGCGAACGCGCGACTACGCGGGAAGACGCCGCGCCGCACGATGCGCGACGTCCGCGACTGGTCGCTGGGCCACCTGCGCGAGGCGAACCGCGACCTGCAGCGCTCCAACCGCCGCCTCCGCCGGCGCGCCGCGACCACGAGGAAGGTCGCCGTGCCCGCCCACCTGCAGGCGATCGCCCGCTGCGAGTCCGGGGGCGACCCGCACGCAGTCGACGCGTCGGGCACCTACCGCGGCAAGTACCAGTTCGACCTGCAGACGTGGGCGAGCGTCGGCGGCTCGGGCGACCCGGCGGCCGCGCCTGAGACCGAGCAGGACCGCCGCGCCGCGCAGCTCTACGCGCGGGCGGGCTCGTCGCCGTGGCCGGTCTGCGGCGGCTAGCCGATCCTCTAAGGTCCGGCGCCTCGTGGCTCTGCGTTCCCAGTTCCCCGTCCTCGAGCGCACCGCGTACCTGAACGCCGGGACGTGCGGGCCGCTGCCCGCCGCGGCCCGGCACGCGCTCGAGCAGGTCTACGACCTCGGCGAGCGCGACGGGCGCCGAACCGCCTACTACGAGCGGATGCAGGGCCTGCAGGCCCGGCAGCGCGCCGGCTACGCCCGCGTGCTCGGCTGCTCGCCCGACGAGGTCGCGCTCGCGACGTCGACGAGCGAGGGCATCGTCCGCGTCGTCGCCGGGCTCGACCTGGGGCACGGTGACGAGATCCTCACGAGCGACGCCGAGCACCCCGGGCTGCTCGGGCCGCTCATCGCCGCCCGCGCCCGCCACGGCGTCAGCGTCCGGGCGGTGCCGCTCGCCGACATCCCCGGCGAGGTGCGCCCGAACACGCGGCTCGTCGCGTGCTCGCACGTCGGGTGGGTGCGCGGCGACGTCGTCCCGCCGCTCGACGCGATCCCCGATGACGTGCCGGTCCTGCTCGACGGGGCGCAGGGCGCCGGCGCGGTCCCGGTCGACGTGCGCGCGCTCGGCTGCGCCTTCTACGCCGCGGCCGGCCAGAAGTGGCTGTGCGGCCCGGTAGGGACCGGGATGCTCTACATCGCGCCCGAGTGGCAGGACCGCCTGGCGCCGATCGGCCCGACGTACATGAACTTCGCCGACCCGAAGGGGCCGTTCGACACGTGGGAGCTGCACCGCGGCGCGCGCCGCCACGACCCGCCGGCGCTCGCGCCCGAGCTGTCGGCGGCGGCGGCCTCGGCGCTCGACCTGCTCGAGAGCTACGGCTGGGACACGGTCCACGCCCGCGCGCGCACGCTCGCCCAGGCGCTCGCCGACCGCCTGCGGGAGGCCGGCCGCACGGTCGCCGGCCGCGGGCCGACGACGCTCGTCTCGTGGGAGGAGGACGACCCGCCCGCCGTGGTCGAGCGGCTCGCCGCCGCCGGGGTCGCCGTCCGTTCCCTGCCGGGCACGCCGTACGTCCGCGCGTCGGTCGGCGCGTGGAACGACGAGTCCGACCTCGAGCGCCTGCTCGCCGCCATAGGCGCGGCCTGACCGCGCCGGCCGGACGCTCAGACCAGCGACGCGAGCGCGTCGCGCAGCAGCGCCCGCATGCGGCGCGGCGTCGTGCGGTCGGGCGCGACGACCGCGTGGAGCGCGAGCCCGTCGACGAACGCGTGCAGGCGCTCGCCGTCGCGCGCCGGACGGGGCGAGCCGAGCGTCTCGGCGATCCGTACGCACAGGCCGCGCAGGTTCGCGTGTGCGCGGGCGAACACGTCGTGCAGGTCCGGGTCGACGAGCGCGTGCATCGCGAACGCGAGCCAGACCTGCATCTCGGCGCGCCGCTCGTCGTCGAGCGGCAGCACCTCGCGCAGGATGCGGTCGGCGACCTCGCGCGGCTCGCCGTCCGTCGGCAGGGCGGTGATCCGCTCGGTCGCCCGCCGGACGACGAGCTCCATCGCGAACGCCAGCAGCTCCCCCTGCGTCGAGAAGTAGTGGCGCAGCGAGCCGGTCGACCACCCCGCCTCGGCGGCGACGCGGCGGACCGACGCCGCCTCGAGCCCGTCGCGCATGACGACGCGCCACAGCGCCGCGGCGATCTCCGCGCGGCGCGCGTCGTGGTCGACGACCTTGGGCACGCCGTTTATTTAGCACAGGTGTGCTAGACAGTGGGACATGCTCATCGCCGTCATCGTCGCCTGCGAGATCGCGTTCTGGGTGGTGCTCGCCGCCGGCCTGGTCGCGCGCTACCTGCTGCGGCGCCGGCGGCTCGGCGCGGCGCTGCTCGCCGGCGTGCCGCTCGTCGACCTCGTCCTGCTCGTCGCCACGACGATCGACCTCGCGCGCGGCGCGCACGCGGAGTTCGCCCACGGGCTCGCCGCCGCGTACCTGGGCTTCTCGGTCGCGTTCGGGCCGAGCATGATCCGGTGGGCCGACCAGCGCTTCGCGCACCGGTTCGCCGGCGGCCCGCCGCCGGTCAGGCCGCCGAGGCACGGCCGTGCGCGGGCGGCCTACGAGTGGCGCGAGTTCGGCAAGGCCGCCCTCGCGTGGGCGATCTCCTGCGGCCTGCTCGGGATCATGATCCTCGCGGTCGGCGACCCCGACCGCACCGAGGAGCTCACCGCCTGGGTCGGGCGCCTGACGATGGTCCTCGTGATCTGGGCGATCTGGCCGGTCAGCACGACGCTGTGGCCGCCGAAGCCCAAGGACGGCGACCGCGCTAGCGGCGCTCCCACGCCCCGGGCCGGGCGGTGAGCTCGGCGACCACGTCGGGCAGGTTCCCCGACGCCACGTCGGCGAGCGTCACCTCCTCGAGCACGCCGCGCAGCGCCGCGCGGACGGCGATCCACACGTCGCGCAGCGGCTCGGCCGCCCCGGTCGGGTGGACGTCCTCCGGGTAGCGCCCGGCGATGTTGGCGAGCGGGCCGTCGATCGCGCGGATGACGTCGGCGATCGAGATCTCGTCGGCGGGCCGGGCCAGGCGGTGGCCGCCGTCGGGCCCGCGCCGGCTCTCGACCAGCCCGCCCTGGCGCAGGCCCTGGAGGATGTTGTCGAGGAACTTGCGGGGGATCGCCTGGGCAGAGGCGATCTGCTCGGCCTTGACGTTCACGTCCGGCTCGGCCGCCGCGAGCTCGACCGCCGCGCGGACGGCGTAGTCGACCTTCGCGGAGACACGCACGCGCGGATCATGCCATCAGCCGCACTCCGTCACCGGTTCGGATCCAGATGATGTCGCCCTCGGCGATCTCGTGGCGGTCGGCCTCGGCCTTCGTGAGCAGGGCGGTCAGCCGCTGCCCCTCGCCCAGCGCGAGCTCGAGCCGGATCTCGTAGCCGACCCGCACGATCCGCTCGACGAGCGCCTCGCGCGCGTCCTCCTCGGGGTCCTCGAGCACCGTGATGTCGTGCGGGCGCACGAGCGCCCCGTCGACCTCGGCGACCGGGCCGACGAAGCGCATCACGAACGGGTTCGCGGGCCGGTCGTACAGGTCGTCGGGCGTGCCCGCCTGCTCGATCCTGCCGTGGTTGATGACCGCGATCTGCTCGGCGACCTCCATCGCCTCCTCCTGGTCGTGCGTGACGAAGATCGTCGTCACGTGGACCTCGTCGTGCAGGCGCCGCAGCCACTCGCGCAGCTCGCGGCGAACCCCGGCGTCGAGCGCGCCGAACGGCTCGTCGAGCAGGAGCACGCGCGGCTGGACGGCGAGCGCCCGGGCGAGCGCCATCCGCTGGCGCTGGCCGCCGGAGAGCTGGTGCGGGTAGCGGTCGGCGAACCCGTCGAGGTGGACGAGCGCGAGCAGCTCGTCGACGCGTGCGCGCAGCTCGGGCTTGGGCGTCTTGCGGATGCTCAGCCCGAAGCCGACGTTCTCACGCACGGTCATGTGCTTGAACGCGGCGTAGTGCTGGAAGACGAACCCGACGCCGCGGTCCTTGACCGGGCGGCCGGTGACGTCCTCCCCGCCGATCCGCACGTGGCCGGCGTCGGGCTCCTCCAGGCCCGCGATGACGCGCAGCAGCGTCGACTTGCCGCCGCCGGACGGGCCGAGTAGCGCGGTGAGCGAGCCGTCCCGGACCGTCAGCGAGACGTCGTCCAGGGCGGTGAAGTCGCCGAAGCGCTTCGTGACGTGGTCGAGTTCGATGGCCATCTCTAGGTCGCTTTCCTGCGGTCGAGGACGGTCATGGCGGCGAGCGTCGCCAGCGCGAGCAGCGCCAGGACGGTCGATGCGGCGTAGGCGCCGGCGAGGTCGAAGTTCTCGAAGCGCTTCTCGACGAGCAGCGTCAGCGTCTCGGTCTCGCCGGAGACCTTGCCCGACACGACGCTGACCGCCCCGAACTCGCCGAGCGAGCGGGCGGTCGCGAGCACGATGCCGTACGCGACGCCCCAGCGGATCGACGGCAGCGTGATGCGCCGGAACGTCTGCCACGCCGAGGCGCCGAGCGTCTGGGCGGCCTGCTCCTGCTCGGTCCCGATCTCCCGCAGCACCGGCGCGACCTCGCGCACGACGAACGGCAGCGAGACGAACACCGTCGCGATGACGATGCCGGGGAGGCTGAAGATCACCCGGACGCCGAGCTCGGCCAGCTCGTCGCCGAACCAGCCCTCGCGCCCGTAGAGGAGGATGAGCGCGAGCCCGACGACGACCGGGGAGACCGCGAACGGCAGGTCGATGACCGCCTCGACGAGCGCGCGGCCGCGGATGCGCCCGCGGACGAGGAGCATCGCGGCCAGCACACCGAGCACGGTGTTCAGCGGCACGGCGATCGCCGCGACGAGGACGGTCAGGTAGAAGGCGTGGGTCGCGGCCGGCGTGGTGACCGACTCCCAGACCGACGCCGGCCCGGGCTCGAACGTCTTGACGAGCACGACGGCGACCGGGACGACGAGGATCCCCGCCAGGTACGCGAGCGCGACGAACCGCAGCGACCGCCTAGCCATCGTGGCGCGTCCCCCACCGCTCGACGAGCCGCAGCGCCACGAGCACGAGCAGCGACAGCGCGAGCAGCACGACCGACACCGCGGCCGCCCCGCCGACGTTGTCGGACTCGAGCTGCTTGTAGGCGTACACCGCGGCGACCTGCGTCTGGAACGGGATGTTGCCGCTGATGAGAACGACCGACCCGAACTCGCCGACCGCGCGGGCGAACGCCAGCGCGACGCCCGACACGATCGCCGGGACGAGATTCGGCAGGATGATCCGCCGGAAGATCGTCGGCCCGGACGCGCCGAGCGACGCCGCCGCCTCCTCCATCTCGCGGTCGAGCTCGAGCAGCACCGGCTGGACCGCCCGCACGACGAACGGCAGCGTCACGAACAGCAGGGCGAGCAGGACCGCCCAGCGCGTGAACGCGATCGCGTCGCCGTAGAGCGCCATGAGCGTCAGGCCGGCGACGATCGTCGGCAGCGCGAACGGCAGGTCGATGATCGCGTTCACGAGGCGCTTGCCGCGGAAGTCGTCGCGGACGAGCACCCACGCGATGAGGGTCCCCATGACCGCGTTGACCGCGGCCACGGCCAGCGAGATGAGGATCGTGAAGCGCAGCGCGTCGATCGCCTGCCGTGACGTGACGCTGTTCCAGAACGCCGACAGGCCGCCCTCGAGCGAGCGGTCGACGACCGCCGCGAGGGGGAGCAGGACGATGACGCTCAGCCACAGCGTCACGACACCGAGGCCGAGCGCGCCACCGCTCAGCCCCTGCGCGCCGGCGCGCGGGCGCCGGAGGGGTGTCGCGACCGCGCTCACTTGGCCGTCGACACCCCGGCCTCTTCCTCGATCTTCGCGATCGAGCCCTTCTCGGGATCGAACAGGTCGTCGTCGATCTTCTCCCAGCCGCCGAGGTCGTCGATCGTCCGCAGCGTCTTCGGCTCGGGGAACTTCTCGCGGTTCTTCTCGAGCACGGTCTCGTTCACCGGGCGGTAGCCCCAGTCGGCGAACCGCTGCTGGGCGGCGTCGCCGAGGACGTACTCGAGGAACGCGTCGGCGGCGGCGGGCGCCTTGGCCGTCTTGGCGATCGTGATGTCGATCCTCAGCGTGTCGTCGGGGATGACGTACTCGACGTCCTCGCCCTTCTTCTGCGCCGTGGTCGCCTCGTATTCGTAGGAGAGCAGGACGTCGCCGGTGCCGCCGGTGAACGTCTGGAGGGCCTCGCGGCCGGACTTGGGCTGGACGTCGACGTGCTCGGTGATGAGCTTGCGGACGTAGTCCAGGCCGCCGTGCGCGTACGCGCCGAGCAGGTTCCACTTCGCCGCCCCGGAGGTGAACGGGTTGGGCGTGACGACCTTGATCCCGGGCCTGAGCAGGTCGTCCCAGGTACGGATGTTCTTCGGGTTGCCCTTGCGGACCACGAACGCGACGACCGACGTCGTGACGAGCCCGTCGTGCTCGGTGTTCTTCCACCCCGCGTCGACGAGGCCGGCGTCGACCAGACGCGTCATGTCGGGCTCGACGGAGAACGAGACGATGTCGGCGGGCAGCCCGGCCTCGACGGCCCGGCTCTGCTCGCCGGAGGCGCCGAACGAGCTCTTGAAGCGGACGCCCTCCCCCTCGGGCGTCTTCTGGAAGTCGGGGATGACCTCGTCGTAGACGACCTGCGGCGTCGAGTACGCGACGAGGTTGAGCGTGGCGCCGCCCTCGCCGCCGCCTGACGCACTCGCGCTCGCGCTCGAGCCGTCGTCGGCCCCGCCACAGGCGCCGAGCGCCAGCAGGGGTAGGAGGGCGAGCGCCGCGAGCGGACTGCGGAGTTTGTCGATCGTCTTGGTCCTGTTCATGGGACGCGCAAAGATACAGATTCTCGATCGGATTTGCGGTCTTTACCGTCGTGGGCGGCCGCGTGCACGGCGTCCGGACCCCTCCCTACCGTCCCGGAACGCATGTTCGACGGATCCGGGCTCAACCCCGAGCAGCTCGCCGCGGCCACCCACCCGGGCGGCCCGCTGCTCGTCCTCGCCGGCGCGGGGACCGGCAAGACGACGACCCTGTGCGCGCGGGTCGAATGGCTGCTCGGCGAGGGCGTCGCGCCCGAGCGCATCCTGCTGCTGACGTTCACGCGGCGCGCGGCGCGGGAGATGCTCCAGCGTGCTGCCGGGCGCGCGCCCGCCGCGAAGCGGATCGTCGGCGGCACGTTCCACGCGGTCGCGCACCGCGCGGTCCGGGCGCACGCGGCGTCGCTCGGCCTCGACCCCGGGTTCACGCTGCTCGACGCCGGCGACGCGGCCGACGTGCTCGACCTGCTGCGCTCCGAGCACGGCCACGACGGGTCGCGGCGGCGCTTCCCGCGCAAGCACACGCTGGCCGACATCTACTCGCGGACCGTCAACGCGCAGCGCCCGCTGGGCGAGATCCTCGACAAGCGCTTCCCGTGGTGCGCCGAGTGGGCCGACGAGCTGTCCGCGCTGTTCCGCGCCTACGGCGCGCGCAAGAAGGCGCTCGGCGCGCTCGACCTCGACGACCTGCTGCTGCACTGGCGCGCGCTGTGCCGCGACGAGGTGGTCGGGGCGCGTCTGTCGGACGCCTTCGACCACGTGCTCGTCGACGAGTACCAGGACGTCAACGGGCTGCAGGTCGACATCGTCCGCGCGCTGCGGTCCAGGCGCCGCGACGTGACGGTCGTCGGCGACGACTTCCAGGCGATCTACGGCTTCCGGTCGGCCGACGCGCGGCACATCCTCGACTTCCCGCGCCACTTCCCCGACGCGCACGTCGTGACGCTCGAGCGCAACTACCGCTCGACCCAGCCGGTGCTCGACGTCGCCAACGCGGTCGCCGCGCAGGACACCGGCGGGTTCCGCAAGGTCCTGCGCGCGCAGCGGGCAGGCGGCGAGCGGCCGAGGCTCGTGTTCTGCCGCGACGCGTCCGAGGAGGCGGCGCTCGTCTGCGACGCCGTGCTCGCCGCACGCGAGGAGGGCGCGCTGCTGCGCGAGCAGGCGGTGCTCATGCGCACCGGCCACGACTCGGACGTCCTCGAGCTCGAGCTCGCGCGCCGCCGGATCCCGTTCGTCAAGTACGGCGGCCTGCGCTACCTGGAGGCCGCGCACGTCAAGGACTTCCTCGCGCTGCTGCGGCTCGCCGACAACCCGCGCGACGAGCTGAGCTGGTTCCGCGTGCTGCAGCTGCTCGACGGCGTCGGGCCGGCGCGGGCGCGGCGGACCGTCAACCGGCTCGTGACCGGCGACGGGCCCGTGGGCGCCGGCGGCCAGACGTCGTGGGCGCTCGGCGACGCCGGGCCGCTGGCCGAGCTGCCGGCGGCGGCGCGCGAGCCGGCGGCCGGCGTGCTCACGGCGCTCGAGGCCGCGCGGGGCGAGCCGCGCGCGGGCCGCAGGGCCGAGCTGCTGCGGGCCGCGCTCGATCCGCTCGTCCGCGCCCACTACCCGGACGCCGAGGTGCGCCTGCACGACCTCGACGCGCTCACCGGCGCGGCCGCCGAGGCGGCCGACCTGACGACGTTCGTGTCCGAGCTGCTGCTCGACCCGCCCGCCTCCACCCAGGACTTCGCCGGCGAGCCGCTGCTCGACGACGACTGGCTCGTGCTCAGCACCGTGCACAGCGCCAAGGGCCTGGAGTGGCAGGCCGTACACCTGCTCGCCGTCTACGACGGCAACTTCCCGGCGTGCATGTCGGCCGGCTCGCGCGAGGAGATCGCCGAGGAGCGGCGCCTGCTGTACGTCGGCCTGACCCGCGCGCGGCGCTCGCTGCACGTCTACGTGCCGACGCGCTACCACCACCGCCCCGCCGGCCGCGACGACGCGCACGGCTACGGCCGTCCGTCGCGCTTTCTCACCGACGAGGTGCAGGCCCTGTTCGACGTGGTCCGGACCGGCGTGGACGCGGTGCCGCCGTTCGGGGAGGTCAGCGCGTCGCGGCGGCGGATCGAGGTGTCGGTGGACGAGTTGTTCGCGTAGGTCGTCCGGGTTGGCGGGCCGCGTGACGGCGGGTCGGCCCTCGGTGGGGCCGGTCCTCGGGTCCGGGGCCTCGCGGGTGGCCTGCGGCGGGTGGCCCGCGTCCGGGCCGGTGGTGCCGGGGCGGCTCGCTCTGTTCGTGGCCGGTGGTGGCGGGTCCGGCGTGGTCCGAACGGCCGCTGGTCAGGGGGTGTCACCGGCCCGGGCGTGGACGGCCTGCCGTCCACGCCCGCTTGTGTCGCGTCCGGGTGGCGCCGTCCGGGCGAGCCGGACGAAACGCGCACAGCCAGGCGACCGTCTCGTCCGGGTCGTCCGCCGCGGGCGAGCTCCGTCCGGCGAACCGGACGAAACGCGCACCCAGGCGACCGTCTCGTCCGGGTCGTCGGCCGCGGGCGAGCTCCTCCGGCGAACCGGACGAAACGCGCGCCCAGGCGACCGTCTCGTCCGGGTCGTCCGCCGCGGGCGAGCTCCTCCGGCGAACCGGACGAAACGCGCGCCCAGGCGACCGTCTCGTCCGGGTCGTCCGCCGCGGGCGAGCTCCGTGCGGCGACCTGGATGAAACGCGCGCCCAGGCGACCGTTTCGTCCGGCTCGGTCGGCGCGAGCTGTCGACGACCGGGCCGCCCGCGCCCCGGCGGGATCTCTGGCACGCATGGGTCGCCGGGCGCACCACGAACGCCAAAGATCCGGCGGAACCGGCGGCGCCGGGATCTCTGGCACGAAAGGGTCGCCCGGCGCACCACGAACGCCAAAGATCCACCCCGTGGCGCGCCGGCGCCCCGGAGGAGCGCACCGCGAACCCGCTCCCCGGACACCGTGACCAGCGGCCGTTCAGACCACGTCACGGCCCGGCGCCACCGGACACGAACGGAGCGAGCCGGGCCGGCACCACCGGCCCGGGCCCAGGCCGCCCGCCGCAGGCCGGCACCCACGCCGACCCACGCCACCGACCCGAGCACAGCCCGCACGAGACATGCGAACATACGTTCGATGTCGATCAAGGGTCACCCGTACCGCTGGTTCACCGCCGCGCTGCAGCGCGGCGACCTCGCAGGCGTCCGCGCCGCCGCGGCCGAGCTCGGCCACCGCGTCAACCTCGTCGACGCGCTCTCGATCGTGCTGCTCATGGCCGACCGCCGCGACGAGGCGTACGACCGCGCCGCGACGCGCTGGCTCGCGCGGCTCGTCGTCGAGCGGCCGGCGGCCGGCCTCGCGGACCTGCGGGCCGGGCTCGGCGCGCTCGAGGCGCTGCCGGGCGACGGCGCGGCCGCGCGGCGGCAGCTCGCCGAGCTGTGCGCCCGGCACCGGCTCGCCGGCGTCGTCGGGCTGCTCGGTCAGGACGCGTCGCGCGGCGACGGCGTCACGAGCCCGGACTCGTAGGCGAGCACGACCGCCTGGACGCGGTCGCGCAGCCCGAGCTTCGACAGGACGTGCGCGACGTGGGTCTTCACCGTGGTGTCGCCGAGGACGAGCTCCTCGGCGATCTCCGCGTTCGACAGCCCGCGCGCCACGAGCCGCAGCACCTCGAGCTCGCGCGGGGTCAGCTCGGCCAGCTCGGGGGCGGGCTGCGCGCGCCGCTCGCGGCCGATGCGGGCGAACTCCTCGATCAGCCGGCGCGTGATCGCCGGCGCCAGCAGCGCCTCGCCGGCGGCGACGGCGCGGATGCCGTCGACCAGGCGCTCGGGCGGTGTGTCCTTCAGCAGGAAGCCGCTCGCGCCCGCCTGGAGCGCGTCGTAGACGTACTCGTCGAGGTCGTAGGTCGTCAGCACGAGCACCCGGGCCGGCAGCCGCTCGGTGATCGCGCGGGTCGCGGCGATCCCGTCGAGCTCGGGCATGCGGATGTCCATGAGGACGACGTCCGGCTCGAGGCGCTCGGCGCTGTGGATCGCCTGCCGGCCGTCGGCGGCCTCGCCGACGACCTCGAGGTCGTCGTGGTGCTCGAGCACGAGCCGGAACCCCGCCCGCACGAGGGACTGGTCGTCGCAGATCAGCACGCGGATGCTCATGGCGCGTCGAGCGGCAGGACGGCGTGGACACGAAAGCCGCCGCCGGCCGACGGCCCGGCGTCGAACGCGCCGCCGTACAGGGCGACACGCTCGCGCATCCCGACGAGGCCGTGGCCGCCGCCGTCGCGGCGCTGACGCGGCGGGCGCGGGCCGGCGCCCGGCCCGTCGTCGGTGACGTCGAGCTCGACCGCGCGCGGCGAGAAGCGCACCCGCACGTCGGCGCGCCGCGCCCGCGCGTGCTTGGTCGTGTTGGCGAGCGCCTCCTGCACGATGCGGAACGCGGCCAGGTCGACGCTCGCCGGGACCGCGGGCGGCGGGCCCTCGATCGAGACGCGGACGTCGAGCCCGGCGGCCCGCGCCCGCGCGGCGAGCTCGGGGACGCGATCGAGCCCGGGCGCGTCGGCGTCGGGCTCGGCGGTGATGCGGCGCAGCTCGCCGAGCGCCTCCCGCGCGACCGTGGCGACGAGCCGGACGACCTCGGCCGCGCGGTCGTGGTCGCGGCCGACGAGCCCTTCCGCGCCGCCCGCCTGGATCGCGATGACGCTGATGTTGTGCGCGACCGCGTCGTGCAGTTCGCGGGCGAGGCGCAGACGCTCGGACGTGACCGCGGCGGCGGCGCGGCGAGCGGTCTCGCGCTCGGCCTCCGCGGCGCGCCGGCGGCCGAGGTCGGTCAGGCCGCGGTCGACCGCGACGAGCACGCCGACGAGCCACGGCAGCGCGACGCCGCCGAGCAGCGCGGCGAGCAGGCCGCCCGGGTGGAACACGGCGGCGTGGGCGGCGACGCCGGCCGCAACCGGCGCGATCGCCCACACCGCCCGCCGGCCGGGCGACCACGCCCCGATCGCGTAGCTCGCCAGCACCATCGCCAGGATGTCGGCGAGCGGAAACCGGTCGGGGTCGACGAGCAGGCTCTGGGCGGCGATCGCGCCGAGCACGACCAGCGCGACCGCGAGCGGGCGGCGCCGCCGCCACGGCAGCGGGAGGGCGACCGGCAGCGCGGTGAGCGCGGCGAGCGGACCGGCGACGACGGCGAGCTCGACCGCGCCCGCCAGCAGGACCGCGGCCGCGGCCAGGAGGTCGGCGCGGCCCGGCACGCCCGCCGCCGGCGGCGCGACGGGCGTCTGCCCGCCGCCCGCCACACGGTCGGCCGGCCCGGCGGCAGGCCCGCCTGCCACCACCGGAGCCGGACCTCTCCCCGCCCCGGCCGCCGCCGGGCCCGCGACCGGGCCCGGCGGGTCGAGCGGCGCGGCGCCGCGCTCGCGGCGCAGGACGCCCAGCACGCGGCGCACGTCGCCGAGCGCGGTGCGGGCGCTCGCCGCGATCTCGGCCAGCAGCTCACGCGCCGCCCGCTCGTCGCCCGCCGCCAGGCGCTGCTCGAGCAGGCCGGCCGCGGCGACGATCGACTCGAGCGCGCGCGTCACCGCGAGCTGCAGGTCGGCGGCGATGCGGCCACGCTCCTCCTCGGCCGCGGCGCGCGCCGCCCGCTCGCGGCTGCGGGCCCGGCGCTCGGCGGTCGCCGCCAGCTCGCGCTGCAGCGCCCGCTGCTCCCGTGCCCACCACCCGACCACGACCGGCGTGGCGACGGCGACGACGGTCAGGACCGCCTGGGCGACCTCACGCGCCGCGGGATCGTACGCGATCCGGACGCCCGCCAGCGCGGCCGCGAGCGCGAACGCGCCCGCGAGCGCCCACCGGTCGCCCGCGCGGCGGCCGGCGACGTAGAGGGCGACCGCGAGGACGGCGACGGTCGTGACCGTCTCGCCGACGAGGGCGCCGCCCCCCCTCGGCCTGCGCGACGAGGACCGCGGCGATCGCTGCGAGCGCCGCCCGCGGGAAGCGGCCGCACAGCGCCAGCGCGACGGCCATGAGCGCGACGCCGGCCGCCCCGGCCGCGTGGTCGCCGTCGCCGAGCGCGACCTCGACCTGCCCCGCGGCGCCCAGCGCGGCGGCGACGAGGATGAGCGTCCGGAAGCCCACGCGGCCACGGTACGCGGGCGCGGGCGCGGCGTCCTCCGCCGCGGTGAGGAGCCGGACCTCCTCCTGGAGGATGAGACGGGCGCCCGGATCGTCCGCCGCGACGAGGCCCGGATCGCCCGTGCGCCCGACGACGGATCGCGCGTCCGCGCCGATGGTGTCCGCATGACCGCCATCACCTCCTCCCCCGCGACCACGAGGCTCGCCGGCGCGGCGCGACCGCGGCCGGCGCGGCGCCTCGCGCTCGGCCCGCGCGTCCGGCGCGTCTGGCTGACCGTCCACATCGTCTCCGGCGTCGGCCTGCTCGGCACGGTCGCCGCGGTCCTCGCGCTGAACATCCGCGCGGCGACCACGGGCGACACCGCGCTGGCCGCCGCGACCTACGAGCTGCTCGCGATGTTCACCGTGCTGTTCGGCATTCCGCTGAGCTTCGGGGCGCTCGGCAGCGGGGTCGTGCTCGGCCTCGGCTCGAAGTGGGGCGTCGTCCGCCACGGCTGGGTCGCGGCGAAGCTCGTCCTGCTCGTCGGCGTGATCCTCGTCGGGGCGCTCGTCCTCGGCCCCGGCACCGACGCGATGCGCACCGGCGACGGCGGCGCGCAGACGCGGCTCGTCGCCGGGTCGGCCTACGACGTCCTCGCCCTGCTGACCGCGACCGGCCTGTCGGTGTTCAAGCCGCGCCGGCGCCGCTGAGCCGCCCATGCCCGTCCGCCTCGACCGTCGACAGCACGCCGCGCCAGACCCGCGCGATCGCGTCGACGAGCACGTCGCGCGGGATGCGCGGGTCGTCGATCCACCACAGGACGAGCCCAGCCTGCCCCATGCCGAGCATCTCGGCGAGCGGCTCGAGCTCGCGGCGCGGCAGACGGTCCCCGCTCAGCGTCCGCAGCGCGTCGACGAGGACCTCGCGGGCGCGCGCATGGACCTCGGCCCGGAACGCCTGCACCTCCGGCCCGCCGCCGCTGTCGCGGAAGAGCATCTTCCACGCGTGGGTGTGGGTCGCGACGTAGTCGAGCCACATGACGAGCACCGCGCGCAGGCGCTCGTCGAGCGGGCCGGCCTGTGGCATCGCCGCGGTGAACGTCGGCAGGTCGGCGCGGTGGCGCTCGAGCAGCGCGAGGTACAGCGCGGTCTTGTCGCTGAAGTGGCGGTACAGGAGCTGCTTGGTGATCCCCGCCCGCGCGGCGATGTCCTCCAGGCGCGTGCCGGCGAACCCGTGCTCGCCGAACAGGTCGGCGGCCGCCCGGAGGATCACCTCGCGCCGCCCCTCGCGCGTGAGGCGCCGCCTGGGCTGTCTCGGGGGAGCCTCGTCGGCCATAAGTTGACTCAGCGTACACTTACGCGCTAAGTTGCCGCAAGGTAAACCAACGGGAGGTGCCGACATGCAGACCGCGACCCCCTCGGCGATGCAGCGCGACCCGGTCTCGAAGGCGCGCTACACGTTCGAGCGCCACGACGACCACCTCGTGGTCGAGACGTGGCTCGAGCCCGGCGGCGCGCTGCCGCCCCACTACCACCCGCAGCAGGAGGAGATCTGGTCGGTCGTCGACGGCGAGGTGCGCTTCCGGCACGGCCGCACGACCCGCGTCATCCGGCCCGACGACGGCGAGGTCCGCGTCGCCCCGAACGAGGTCCACGGCCTGGAGAGCTGCACCGACCGCGACGCGCACCTGCGCTGCCGCGTGACGCCGCCGCTGCATCTGCAGGAGTTCCTCGAGGAGGCAGCCCGCGCCGGCGAGCAGGGGCTCTTCACGCAGCGCGGGCTGCCGCGCGGGCTGCGCGGCGCGCGCTGGGCCGCCCGGTTCCTCAAGCGCCACCGCGACGAGACCGTGTTCGTCTCCCCGCCGCCCGTGCTGCAGCGCGCGCTGTTCGCGCTGTTCGCGCGCGACGTCAGCGCAGCCCGTTGAGCGCGTCGACGACCTCGAACGTGTCGCCGCGCCGGTAGAAGTTCACCGCGACGAGGTTCGGCAGGCGCCCGCGCGCCTGCCGGCAGGCGCGCGCCCGTGCGAGCAGCGGCTCGTAGGCGTTGACGGTGTCGGCCTGCGACGGCAGCGGCACCGGGTCGGTCGTGACCCAGTGGTTGAGCAGGAACAGCGGCGCGTCGCGCGACCCGCGGTTCGGGCGGCAGCTCGCCGCGCGGGCCGAGGGCTCGGTGAGCTCGGCCGGCCGGCCGAACGAGTAGGGCGTCTCCTGGGTCAGCGCGTCGTAGGCCGACCGGTACCACGGCGCGCCGCCCGGCCGGTTCTCGGCGAGCAGGACGAGCCGCTCGTCGCGGTCGATCATCTCGCGCAGCGTCAGCACGCCGGAGCCCTTGAAGACGAGCTCCTCCAGGCCGGCCTCGCGGATCGCGCCGACGAAGTCCTCGGGCGTCACGTAGTCCTGGTTGATGAGGACGAGCACCTCGTCGGGATTGGAGACGAGGAAGGCGCGGATGTCGTCGAGGACCTCGCCGAGCGGCGTGCCGCCCAGCTCGCAGAACGAGTGGCACAGGTACATGCCGCGCTCGCCCTCGCCCGAGAACCCGAGCCGCTCGCGGATCCGCAGCGCCGCGTCGACCGCCTCGTCGCTCACGCCGTCGGCGCGGGCCCGGCGGCGCAGCTCCTCGCGGCTGCCGAAGTACGTGCGCAGGCGCCCGTTCGACAGCCGGTCGGCGTAGTGGGTGTCGATGAGCAGCCCGCGGACGCCCTCCTCGAGCTGCTCGTCGATCGGCGCGTCCTGCGCGGCCGAGTACCAGCCGGGCAGCGGCACCGACATCGAGTTGTGGGTCGCGACGAGCGCGACCTCGTCCAGCCGGCGGTCGCACAGCTCGGCGTGCCCGTTGCACGCCCCGCCCCTCGGCGCCGCGGTCGTCGTCGCGCCGGTGCCGGCGAGCAGCGCGCCGGCGCCGGCGACGATCACGACCGCGACGAGCGCGGGGACGAGGCGGCGCCGGCCACGCGGGGCGGGCGGCTCGGGCGCCGCCGGGGCGGCCTCGGGCGGCCGGTAGACGAGCTGCAGGATCGCGCTCAGGCCCGCGAACACGAGGTACGCGCCGAGCGCGGTGAGGGCGAGGCTGAGCACCGCGTCGCGCGCGACGAGCACGACCACGCCGGCGGCGACGAGCGCGACGCCGCGGAGCACCCGGAGCGCGGGCCGGCGCGGCTCGGTGCCGATCCACTCCAGCGCGCGGCGGACCGGCTCGCCGAGCTCGACGGGCCGGATGAGCGACGCCGCCGCCGCGGCGACGACGGCGCCGCAGCCGGCGACGACCCACACCGTCGTGCGCAGGTCGGCCAGGAACGCGTCCCAGACGGCGCCTGCCGCCTCCTGCGCCTCGGCGCCCTCGACCACCGCGACCGCGCGGCCGCGGGCGACCGCGTAGGCGACCGCGAGCAGCACCCCGCAGGCGGCCGCGCCGGCGCCGAGCTCGACGACCGCCCGGCGGCGGTCGGGCGCGACCGCGACGGCGCCCGCCGCGAGCAGGACGAACGCGACCGCCAGCAGCGGTGCGAGCACCCGCACGTCGTCGGCGATCCCGGCGAGCTTCGCGCTCGCGTCTCCGACGTCGCGCTCGACGATCTCGACCTTGCGCGACGCGTTGATGTCGTCGGCGAGCTCGGGCCGCAGGTTCTCCAGCGCGGCGACGAGCACGGTCCCGACGTCCGCGACCGTCAGCGTCAGCGTCGACTGCTCGCGCAGGAACAGCGCCGCGTGGACGTCGCGGACGGCGGCGCGGAACAGACGCGTGAACGCACGCCCGCCGACGATCGACGACGCGGCCGACTCGATGATCGGCCGCACCGCGAGCAGGTCGGCCTGGTTGGCGAGCACGACCTCGTCGGTGATCTTCGTCGCGATGAGCCCGCGGACGCTGTCGTCCTCCAGCGCCGCGGTCGCCCGGTTGGCGAACTGGTCGGAGTCGACGAACGCGCGCTCGGCGTACCCCGCGAGCACCGCCAGGGCGAGGACGAGCGAGGCGGCGACGACGAGCACGCGCATCGCGATCCTGCGACCGCCGGCCCGGCCGGATCCCGCATCCGTGGGCTCCACGATCGCCCGAACCTATCCCACGGACGGGCCCGGCGCGACCCCGCGCTCAGCGCGTGTCGGGCTTCTCGGGCAGCGGCCACCACCTGGCGATGACGTCCGGCGGCAGCCGGCGCTTGACCGTCCACCCGCGGTGCACCCAGATCAGCATGATCCAGCCGCCACAGAGCGCGCCGAGCGCCCCGGCGAGGATGTCGCCGTTCGTGTCGCCGAGGCTCTTCTGCAGCGTCGTGCCGAACGCCTCGTCGGCGAAGAACTCGTACAGCTCGTACAGCGACGCGTACCCGAGCCCGATGAGGAACGTGATGAGGAACGTGCCCACGTCCTGCCGGCTCAGGACGCGCCGGGCCGGGTCGAGCGCGACGTCGAGCCGCACGAGCAGCACGTAGGTCGCCGCCGAGGTCAGCATCGGCACGACGAAGTGGACGACCTTGTCGTAGCCGTGGATGCGGTCGAAGAGGTCGAAGAGGTTCCCCCACGCCTGGATCGACATCGCCACGACGACCATGAGGTCGAACAGGCGCGGCATGTCGAAGGCGCGCGGGACGAGGACGATGAGGACCGTGACCAGCGGTGCGGCCTCGACGTTCTTGTCGAGCAGGATCAGCAGCACCGACCCGACGAGCAGCGCGGCGCGCAGCACGTCGATCGGGTCGCGGATGATCGGGTTCCAGTCCCCGAACACCAGGCGCCGCGCGCGCGGCGTGTCCAGCCACGCCGGCAGCGGCGGGAACGAGGCACGGGGATCGTCGGAGAACGAGCGGTCAGGGGGCACGCGGATCGTCGGCGTCCTGTTCGCGCCGCCAGGCGGCCTGCGCGATCGCGTGGGCCGACAGCGGCGAGGTGATGAAGACGAACAGGATGACGAGCGCGGCGCTCGTGATGATGTCCGCGCTCCCGGAGGCGACCGAACCGACGAGGATGAGGACCACCGCCGGCCCGGTGACCGTCCCGGCGGCGTGGAGCTGCTCGAACACGCGCTCGCGGCGCAGCATCCCGTACAGCCCGATCGTGGCGATCAGCAGACCCAGCAGCAGGGCGGCGGCGCCGACGACATCCAGGACGGCGTCGAGCATCAGGAGCGCGGCCTCCCGCCGCGGATGACGTGGCGCGCGGCGACGAGCGTCGCGCCGAACGACAGCAGCGCGAGCACGAGCGCCGCGTCGATGTAGTACGAGACGTCACGCGAGTAGGAGACGATCGTCAGCAGCGCGATCACGATCGCGACGAGCACGTCGAGCGCGAGGATGCGGTGCAGCGCGTCCTGGGCGCGCAGCAGCAGGACGCCGCCGCCGACGAGCAGCAGCGTCACCCACGCGGTCGCGATCGTCTCGAGCAGCTCAGGCATCGCCGGTCCTCCCCTCCCCGCGCCAGCGGGCGAGGACGCGGCGGTGGCGGGCGCGGACCGCGTCCGGGTCGGCGCCGTCGAGGACGTGGACGAGCAGGGTCTCGCCGTCGTCGAGGATGTCGACGGGGATCTCGTCGGGCGCCTCGCCGGTGAGCACGCCCCACAGCGCGACGTCGCCGCGCGTCCGGTCCTCGCGCGGGATCTCGATGAACGCCGGCGAGGCCTTCCCGCCGAGGCAGAAGCGCACGGTGCGCCATGTCCCGCGGACGACCTCGACGAGCGTGGCGCCGATGACGGCGGCGAACGCGCCCGGCCCCGCGAACGACGCGGGCGCGCGCCCGGCCTCGAACCGCGGCCGGACCGCCACCGCCGTCCCGACGCCGAGCACGGCCGCGATCGCGACGTCGCCCGGGTCCAGGCTCGTGAGCACGAGGAGGTAGATCGCCGCGAAGCCCGCGCCGCGGAGCAGGAGCGCGATCATCCGCCGCCTCCCCGGAGCACGTCGGCGGCGTCGCGGCTGAGGGCGAGCAGCGGCTCGGGCCACAGGCCGGCGGCCAGGACGGCGAGCGCGAGCACCGCCGCGACGACCTGCTGGGGCCATGCGCGGACGGGGTCCTCGCGCTTCTCGCGCCAGAAGTCGTACTGGTAGACCTGGAACACGTAGACGAACGACAGCGCGCTGCCGAGGAAGAACAGGACGATCAGCGCGGGCTCGTCGGCGACGGCGCGGAACAGCTCGAGCTTGCCGGCGAACCCGACCGCGGGCGGGATGCCGGCGACGCTGAGCGCGCCGACGACGAAGATCGCCCCGACGAGTGGCCCGCGCATCCGGACCGTCATGAACAGCATCGTCTTGTTCACCGCGTTGACGACCGTGTAGAGGATCGCCGCGGCGAACCCGGCCGGGCCGCCGACGCCGACCGCGACGAGCACGTAGCCGACCTGGCCGATCGCCGAGTAGGCGAGCATCTCCGACGCCGTCCGCCGCGAGACCGCCAGCACGCCACCGTAGATGATCGAGGCGCAGCCGATGAGGATCAGCACGGTCGCCGCGTACCGCAGCTCCTGGGCGAGCAGCTCGCCGCCGAACCGCAGCATCCCGTAGGCGCCGATGTTCGCGAGGCTGCCGCTGAGGATCGCGGCGACCGCGGGACGGGCGCGCGTGTAGACGGTCGGCAGCCAGAAGTGGAACGGGAACAGGCCGAGCTTGACCGAGAACGCGATGAAGAACCCGGCCGCGATGACGACGCCGGTCGCCGGCTCGACGGCGCGCACGCGCTCGGCGAGGATCGCCATGTCGAGCGTGCCGGTGAGGTGGTAGACGCCCGCGACCGACAGCACGAACACGAACGTGCCGAAGAGGTTGACGAGCATGAACACGAGCGCCGCGCCGAGCTCGCGCCGCGCCCCGCCGTAGGTGGCGAGGATGTACGACGCGGTCATCGCCAGCTCGAAGAAGACGTAGAAGTTGAAGACGTCGCCGGTGAGGAACACGCCGGTCAGGCCGGCGGTGAGCAGCACGGTCAGGCCGGGGAACGCCCGCTCGCGCACCGCGCCGACGACCTCGTGGACGAGCGCCGCAAGCAGCATGAGCGACGAGAGCGCGGCGAACAGCACGCCGAGCGCGTCGGCGCGCAGCGTGATCCCCACCCCGGGCGGCCATTCGCCCGTCCCGACGACGACCGGACCGCCCGACAGCACGTCGGCGGCGAGGACGACGAGCGCGGCGACGTTCGCCGCGACCGCGCCGACCGCGACCCACCCGACGACCGGCCGCTCCCCGTCGAGCAGGACGAGCACGGCGCCGACCGCCCACGGGATGACGAGCGCGAGGACGAGCGCGGTCACCGGGCGGCCGCCTCCTCGTCGGCGTGCGACGCGGCCGCCTCGCGCTCGAGCCGCGCGTCGCGCTCGGTCTCGGTCTCGGCGACCTCGCTGAGCTGCTCGGTGCGGTAGGCGCGCGCGACGCGCAGGACGACGATGAGCAGCAGCGCGGTGACCGCGAGGCCGATCACGATCGCGGTGAGCGCCATCGCCTGGCTCAGCGGGTCGCTGATCTCCCGGCCGCGGCGCGGCTCGATCGGCGCGTCCCCGCGGGTCAGCCCGGACGCGACGAGCGTCAGGACCGAGGCCTGCGAGACGATGACGATGCCCAGCACGACGCGGACGAGGTCGCGGTTGAGCAGCAGGTACGCGCCGGTGCCGAACAGCGACGCGACGGTGAGCGCGAGGATGAGCTTCACGGGCGCGCCCCCGTCAGCCGGGTGAGGTGGTGCAGCAGCGTCACGAGCGCGCCGGTGACGAGCAGGAAGACGCCGACGTCGAACAGCACCGGCGTCATGAGCTCGAGCGTGCCGATCTTCACGACGTCCTCGTTCGGGCCCGGCTCGTGCGTGAACGGCGGGTCGCCGGACAGGACGGGGAAGAACCCGGCGGCGAGCGCGACGAGCAGGCCGCCGACCGCGACGGCGGGCGCGTGGCGCAGCACCGCCAGGCCGCTCTCGGCGCGCTCGTGGCCGAGCGTGACGTAGCGCAGCCCGATCGCGAGCGCGACGATCACGCCGGCGCCGAACCCGTCGCCGACGTCGACGTAGCCCTTGACGATGAGCGCGACGGCGACGACGAACGCCGGCCCGAGCAGCCGCGGCGCGACGACCTCGAGGATGACGTTCACCAGAGCCTCCCCTGCCGCAGCAGCGAGGAGACGCCGACGATCGCCACCGCGAGCACGGTGATCTCGACCATCGTGTCCAGCCCGCGGAAGTCGGCGAGGATGACGGTCACGGTGTCCGAGCCGTGCGCGAGCGGCGTCAGGCGCAGGTGCTCCTCGGCGAACGGCTCCTCGAACGTCGGCCGCGACAGCGCCGCCCAGACGGGCACGAACGCGCCGACGCCCGCGACGAGCCCGGCGATGAGGTTGCGGCGCCGGAGCTGCGGCCCACTGCCGGCGAGCACGTCGCGGCGCGAGCGCGGCAGCCGGGAGTAGACGCCGACGAAGACGAACGTCACGACGGTCTCCACGACGACCGCGACGAGCGCGACGTCCGGCGCGCCGGTGAGCGCGTAGACGGCGGCGAGCGCGAACCCGAGGACCGACAGCGCGAGTACCGGCCGCAGCCGGCCGGCGTCGCGCGCCGCGGTGACCGCCGCGAGCACGCAGAGCGCGAGCAGCGCGACGAGCGGCAGGTCGCGCCGGGCGACCGCCCCGACCTCGTACGCGTCGCCCGTCGGCGTGGCGATGACGGCGATGCCGATGAGCAGGCCGCCGGGCACCATGACGGCGGCGAGGCTGTTGCGCAGGTCGCGCATCTCGGCGTCGTGGATGCGGTCCGACAGGTGGTTCAGGCGCAGCAGCAGCGCGCCGTACAGCCGGCGCGGCCCGGCCACGTCCCCGGCCCGCTGGACGACGGCGGCGACCGGGTCGCGCAGCCGCGGCATCGCGAGCACGAGCGCGCCGAGCAGCCACGCCCCCAGGGCCATGAGGTTCTCGTCGCGCGTGTCGAGGTGGTACGCCGGGTGGAGCTCGACGGTGGTGCCCTGCGTGACCGTCGCGGCGTCGCCGGCGAGGTCGGCGAACGGCGCGACGACGATGCCGCCCGCGACCGCGAGCGTCGCCAGCGCGCCGATCGGCGCGACCAGCAGCCACGGCACCCGGCGCGGCGCCGTGCGGCGCTCGCCGAGGAACAGGCCGACCCAGAAGCGCCCGATGTAGGCGAACGTCAGCGCGGCGGCGAGGACGGCGGCGACCGGCGCGATCCCGCCGGCGTCGAGCGCGGCGTGGAAGAACAGCTCGTCCTTGAAGAACCCGACGGTGAGCGGCAGGGCGGCGAGCGTCGCGGCCGCGACGCCGCCGGCGACCGCCACGACCGGCATCTCGCGCCACAGGCCGCCGAGGCGCGACAGCCGCGTCTCGCCGGTCGCCTCGGTCACCGTGCCGGCGGTCATGAACAGCGCGCTCTTGGCGATCGCGTGCGCGAGGACGTACAGCGACGCGGCGCCGTCGCCGGCCTCCCCGCCGATGCCGTACAGCATCACGACGTAGCCGTACTGGGAGATCGTCGAGTGGGCGAGGATCTGCTTGAGCTGGTCGTGGGCGAGCGCGAGCAGGCCGCCGATGACGATCGACGCGACGCCGATCGCGAAGAGCCCGTCGAGCACGAGGTCGCTCTTGGAGAGCAGCGGGTGCACGCGCCCGATGACGAGCACGCCGGCGGCGACCATCGCGGCCGAGTGCAGGTACGCCGAGACCGGGGTCGGCGCCTCCATCGCGCGCGGGAGCCAGAAGTGCAGCGGCACCTGGGCGCTCTTGGCGAGCGCGGCGATCGTGATGAGCACGGACGCGGCGACGGTGTTCGTCGTCGCGTCCGCGCGCTCGACGATCTCCGGCACCGAGAACGTCCCGTACTCGGTGTACAGCAGCACGGCGCCGATGAGCAGCGCGACCGCGCTGATGCCGGTCACGAGCAGCGCCATGAGCGCCGAGCCGCGCGCCTCGCGCCGGTCGCGGTCGAAGCCGATGAGGAAGTACGACGCGACCGCGGTCAGGTCGAAGAAGACGAACAGCAGGATCAGGTCGCGCGCGCACGCGAGCCCGACCATGGCGACCATGAACAGGACCATCCACGGCCAGAAGCGGCGCTCCTCGCTGCGCGGCCGCTCCTCGTGCTCGAGGTGCCGCGGCAGGTAGGCGCTGCCGTACGCGAAGACGGCGGCGCCGATGCCGGTCGCCAGCAGCGCGTACAGCGTCGCGTGGCCGTCGAGCGCGAGGTCGAGACGCAGGTCGAGCGTCGGCGCCCAGGCGATGTCGAGCGACGCGCCGCCCGTGAGCCAGCCCACCAGGCAGGCGGCGAACCCGGCCAGGGCACTGACGGTCGCGGCGACGGCAGGCGCGCCGTGGCGGGGGCGGTCCGGCATCAGGCTCGGGCTCTACCCCCGCCGTCGGGTTCGGCCACCGCGGTCTTGTCGCCGTGCGCGTGCAGGCGACCTAGATGCCGCCGGGCGTCGGCGGCTCGCTGCCGGCGGGGGCCGCCGGGTCGCCGGGGACACCTGCGGACGCGGACGCGGACTCCTGCGGCTGGCCCTCCTTGAGCCGGCGCAGCTCGAAGAACAGGACGGCCGCGGCGAGCGCGGAGATCGGCGCGGTGAGCGTGCTGACGACGAACTCGCCGATGATGCGCCCGCCGGTCCCGGCGGAGCCCGCGATCCCGCCGATGAGCGCGCTGACCACGAACGTGAGCAGGAACACGATGAGGATCACGCCGAAGACCCGCATGCCGTTGCCGCGCACGAGCTCACGCGAGCGCCCGAGCGCCTCGAACACGCCCTTGCGCTCGATGACGACGGCCGGCGCGGCGACCGCGAAGATCGTCAGGACGATGAGGCCCGGGACGATCAGGAGCACGAACCCGATCGCGGCCATGATGCCGACGAGGATGCCGACGAGGATCAGCGTCGCGACGACACCGGTGACCGAGCGGAACAGCTCCCCCACCGTGTGGTCGCGGCGCCCGTCCTGGACGTCGTGGACGAGCTCGACGACCATGCCCGCGTAGAGGGTCGAGAGGATCATCGAGACGAGCACGGCGACGAGCACGAGGGCCGCCGACGCGTTGACCAGGAGCGCCGTGACGACGGCCTCCACGAGGAACACCGCGGCGGCGACCGGGATGAGCACCCCGGCCTGGTCGCCGTAGACACCGAAGATCCGGGACAGGGTCTGTCCGACGTCGAGCTCGGGCTTCATGTGTTGCTCCTATGTCAAGGCGAGCGCCGGAGCGGGCGCGTTGCCGTTCTTGTTGGTCATGATCTTGTTGTTCTCGTTGGCCTGATCGGTCGGGGCGCAGAGCACGCGCCAGATGCGGCGGGCCAGGTG